>Ga0326597_10006155_pt1 | contig 16489 bp, 17 predicted proteins | sample RVTome_12_FD_203789 | JGI IMG/M metagenome (GOLD analysis project Ga0326597, IMG submission 203789) | Soil microbial communities from uranium-contaminated site in the Upper Colorado River Basin, Wyoming, United States - RVT100D185 | ecosystem: Environmental > Terrestrial > Soil > Contaminated >...
GCCCGCGCCGTTCACGACCACTCGCGCAACCTCACCGACGATCAATTGCGCGCCGTGGCGGAACGGGGCGGCGTCGTGGGCATTCATGCCCTCCCGGCGTTCGTGGACGAGAGCCGCCCGACCGTGGCTCGTCTGGTCGACCACGTCGCACACATGGTGGAGATCGTAGGCATCGACCACATCGGGTTCGGCGGAGACTTCATCCGCAACGACGGACCCCGCTCCGGGAGGGAGCAGATCCCCCGCCGTGTCGTCGAGGAGCTCGAAGGTTTCGGCGAGATCGACGAGCTCCCCCACCTCGTCGACGCCCTCCTGCGACGCGGCTTCGGCGGGGCCGAGGTGGAGATGCTCCTCGGATCCAACTTCGCACGGGTCCTCCGCGAGGCGCTCCCGGACACAGATCAGAGGTGATCGAGAATGAATGACCACCGCATCCCCCGCGACCTCTCCGACATGATCAATCCGAGCTCGACCGCTCTCATCATGTGGGACTTTCAGGTGGGGCTCGCGGGGAATGCCACGAACCTCGAGGCGATCGTCGATACCAGCAGGCGCCTGCTCGAAGCCGCCGACGGTGCGGGTGTACCCGTCATCTGGAGCAGACACACCGTGCCCGATCTCGCCCAGGTCACGGCCGGAAGCCTGTATCGGATGATGACGAAGCAGGGGTTGACCGACCCCTCCCAGCTGCAGCCGTTCATGCAGGATGGCTCTCCCGAGCGCGAGTACATCCCCCAGCTGGGACCGCGCCCAAACGACATCGTGATCGAGAAGAGCACACCTTCATTCTTCGTGGGGACCCCTCTCGAGATCCGACTCGCCGCGCTGGGGGTCAGGACTATGGTGTTCTGCGGCGTCGCGACCGACATCGGCATCGATCTGAGCGCCAAGCACGCCTTCGCCCTCGGCTACTTCTCGGTGGTGGTGGAGGACGCGGTGGGGTCATACACGGACGAGCGACATCGCGCGGCACTCCAGGCGATGCGCAGCTTCGTCCCGCTCACCACCACCCGTTTCGTTCTCGACACCTGGACCGACCGATCCTGAGGATCAGGCCTCGTCGAACAGCCGCTGGATCGCGCCCGGATCAGTCGTCGAGGTCAACGCCAGCGACAGCAGCACCCGGGCCTTCCACGGCGACAGAGCACGGGCGGCGACGAACCCCGCCGTCTCCGGCGTGGGCACAACGGTTCCGGATGGCACCCGGCTGCTGCGGCACACGACCAAACCTCCGCGGGCTGCCCGGGCGAGGGCCTCTTCCTCGAGAGGCGTCGGACGGCCCGCTCCCGTCCCGGCGCTGACGATCCCCCGGGCACCGGCGGCCGCCGCGGCGTCGATAAGGACCCCATCTGCTCCGACGTGGGACAGCACGACATCCACTCTCGGCAAGTCACGCACCGCTCCGAGGTCGAAGCGGGGTCCGGGTCGGGCGCGCTGCCGGTCGATGACGACCTCGCCGGTCGGGTCGACGATCCCGATCGGTCCGGCGTCGGGCGCGCCGAACCCGTCCACCCGCTGGGTCGACGTCTTGGCGACGTCCCGCGCCAGGAAGATCTGTTCGTTGATGGCGACCAGCACACCCTGCCCGGCGACATCGGGCGACCCGGCGACCTGTACGGCCCGGACGAGGTTCAAGGGTGCGTCCGACGACAGCGCCGACAGCGGGCGCATCGCCCCTGCGAGGACCACCGGACGCTCGCGGGGGAGGCAGAGATCGAGGAAGTACGCCGTCTCCTCCATCGTGTTGGTTCCGTGGGACACGACCACGCCGTCATGTCGTTCCAGCAGCGACGCGACGAGCCCGTGGAGTTCGATCCAGTCGGCGGCCGTGATGGCAGTGCTCGACGCCCGCCGGAAGTCGACGGTCTCCACTACCGCGATGGAGGAGAGTTCCGGGACGTGCTTCAGCAGTCCTTCCGCCGATTCCCTCTCCCCGGTCTCGTGGTAGGCGGACAGATCGAGACTCGATGACCCGATGGTGCCGATCGTGCCACCTGTCACGACCAGCGCGATCTGCGGTCGTCCTCGGGAACCGCCGTTCGGCAGCGTCATTCCCCTCCTCCGGACCGACACCAGTCGACGATCTCACCCGGCGATGCCCACCAGACGTCCGAACTCGCGCGCAAGTGTGTGAGCGCCTGTTCGAGGGCATCGGCCCGGAACGCCTGACCGGACACCCAGGGATGGAGATGAAGCGCCAGGACCCTCCCCGATCGGGTCCCGTCCACTCGAAGGACTTCGAATGCCTCTTCGATGCTCCGGCCGTGATCCTCCGCCGATACGCCTCGTTCATGCATGGCACGCAGGTCGCTGAGTTCCCATGACAGGGGAAAGCTCCACAGCTCGCGCATCGGGAACGGCTGCTCGTCGTTGGCCCAATCGGCGACGTATCCGATGCCGGACCGCGCCAGGAGACCCGGAGTCCTCGCCGACTCGTTGTGTTCGACGCCGAGCCACCCGACCGGCGTGACACCGAGCCGGGCGGCGAGGCGCTCCAAAGTGCTCTGGATGTAGTGATACTCCTCGTCCTCTGCCATGCGGCTGGTGATGGGGCGGCTGGCGGAGAGCCCGCCGGCGAGGAATTCGGACACACCGTGTTGGAGATGCTCCACGAGTGGCTCGTACTGCTCAACGGTGAGCACATCAACGACCGCCGCCGGGGTGATGCCGAGCGACTGCATCATGTCGAGCAGCCGGAACACTCCGACCCGGTGGCCGAACTCCCGGTGGCCCATCCGCGGGAAGTCCGGATACGGGGCGATCCCGCGACCCCCCGGAGGCCGGATCGCCGGGGGATGCTCGGGCGTCTCCCACTCCACGGCGCGGAGATCGAGCACCACGCTCACGGCGACGTTGCGGCCATCGGGCCAGGAAAGCGCCTGTCGGTTCGGCAACGGGGAGAACGAGAACCAGCCGTGGGAACCGGACGGAGCCAGCATGCCGTCTGGACGGCCGGGCAACGCGGAATCAGGCACGAGCAGAGATCGCCGAGAGGTCGCTGTCGTAGCCGTGAGCCAGATAGTGGTCGACGATCTCACTGCCGGTGGCGATCCAGACATCGTCGTAGGTGCGGAGTCGGGCGAGCAGTCGGTCGAGGTGACGGATTCGGTGCGGCTGACCGATGGTGAACGGGTGCAGCACGAGACAGGCGATTCTGCCGGTCCCGCCTTCCCGACGTAGCCGATCGATCTGGGCGAACCAACGTTCCAGGAAGGCGGACCCCTCGGCAGGGGAACGCATGAGGATTGGAGCGTCGTTCAGGTCGTAGGTATACGGCAACGCCACCATCGGTGCCCCGGACGCGTTAAGCAGTGGCGACGGCCGCTCGTCGTGCACCCAGTCGGCGTGATAGCTCATCCCGAGTTCCGCCATGATGTCGGGAGTCCAGATGTTGCCCGAGATGTACGGGCCGAGCATTCCTCGGAACCTGCGGCCCGTGTGCCGTTCCAGTACCGAGTTGCACAGTTCGAGAAGGGTGCGCTCCTCGTCCCGAGACAGACCCGTCAATTCCCTGGTGTTGTACAGCCCGTGGCTCATGACGTCCCAGTCCCGGTCGACGATGGCGGCGGCGATCTCCGGGTACAGGTCGAGGACTCCGACATTCAACGAAACCGTGCACGGGATGTCGTGGCGGTCGAGGACTTCCACCATCCGCCAGAACCCCACCCGATTGCCGTAGTCGCGGTAGGCATACATCCGAACGTCGGGATGGGGCGTGCGCTGGTAGGGGTCGACCGTCTGGAGCGGAGGCAGGTATTCGTAGTGTTCGACATTGGGCACGACCCAGACCGCCAAGCGGCGCCCACCCGGCCAGTCGAACGGGGCGCGATCGACGATCGGAAGATACGGGAGACGGTCGTGGATCGATGCGAAGGGCCGCTCGTGCGGGTACACCAGAGGGACCTCCCGTCCTGCGCGAGCCCAGTCGCCGGGGCGATGAGATGCCCGCCTAACATCCGCCGTCAGTGGCCCGGAACGATAGCACTCGAGACCTGTCTCTCGGCTTGGACCGGTTCGACCTGAAGGACCCATGGACAACACGTTCCTCACGAGACTGAGCCGCACTCAGATCGACACCTTCTACGCGGAGGGCCACTGGCAGGAGAGGACGGTCTACGGGTACGCGCAGGGACATGCACTGCGCACACCGGAGCGGGTCGCCGTACGCGGCACGTACCAGACGATCTCCTACACCCAACTCGTCGCGGCGGCAGACCGGCTCGCATCCCATTTCGCCGGAGCAGGGCTGAGTCCCGGACAACGGGTGGCGGTGTGGCTTCCGAGCCGGGCCGAGGCGGCGGTCACCCTGCTCGCGTGCTCCCGTATGGGACTGGTGATGTCACCTTCGCTCCACCGCTCCCACACCGTCGACGAGGTGTTGGACTTCCTGGAGACGATGCGCGCGGCGGCACTCATCGGGGAGGTCGGATACGGCGCCGATGGGGCAGAAGTGGATGTGTTCGGTCCGGCAGGCGAACTCGGATCGATGCGCACCGTTCTGCCGCTCAGTCCCCTCGCCAGCCGCGGTGAACTGCCGTTTGCAGACATCGGAATCCCTGGAGAACCGCCCACACCCCGGGAGGACCCGGACTCGATCGTCTACCTCGCCTTCACGTCCGGCACCACCGGCAGACCGAGAGGCGTGCTGCACTCGGACAACACACTTCTCGCCAACGCCCGGGCACTCGCCTCGGACTGGGCGATCGACCACGACTCGATTGTGTATTCGTTCTCTCCGATCAGCCACAACCTGGGCTTCGGAGCGATGGTGATGACATTGATGGCGGGCGGGGAGTTCGTCGTCCACGACGTCCCTCGGGGAGCGAGCCTCGCGGCCAGGCTACGGTCGACCGGCGCCACTTTCGTCGTCGGGGTGCCCACGCACGCCATCGATCTCATATCCGAGTTGGACGCCGGCGCAGAACCCGTGACCACCGTTCGCGGGTTCCGGCTGTCGGGGGCAGCAGGCTCGCAGGATGTCGTCACGTCGCTGCTCCGTCACGGAATCCGGCCCCAGAGCGGGTACGGGATGACGGAGGCAGGGTCGCACCATTACACGCTCCCGACGGACGACGTGCGCACCGTCGCCGATACATCGGGGAAGGCATGTTCGGGCTTCGAAGCGTGTGTCTTCGACCAGGACGATCCGGACCGTCCGCTTGCTGCAGGTGAGATAGGCCACATCGGGTGTCGGGGAGCGTCATTGATGCTCGGGTATTACGACGACCAGGCAGCAACCGAGGATGCGTTCAACGCCGATGGCTGGTTCATGACCGGTGACCTCGGCTGGATCGACGAGGCCGGGTACCTACGTGTGACTGGTCGCATCAAGGACGTCATCATCCGCGGCGGGCACAACATCTATCCTGCGCACATCGAGGATCTGGCCATGCGTCATACCGCGGTGGCCGTGGCCGCCGCGATTCCGGTGGCGGACGAGAGGCTGGGCGAGCGGGTGTGCCTCGTGTTCGCCGCCCGGAACGGCGAACACATCGAGACGGCGGATCTCTTGTCGCATCTGTCGGCGTACGGCCTTTCGCGCTTCGACATGCCCGAGTTCATGGCGAGAGTCGACAAGTTCCCCCTCACCGCCTCCGGCAAGATCCTGAAGCGGGCGTTGGCAGATGCGATCGTCGAGGGACGGCTGCGACCCGAACCCGTCTCCCAGGGATGATGGAGGCAACTGCGCCCGACTCGATGCGGGCCGTACGCGTCGATGAAACGGGAGCGATCGGGAACGGCAGGATCGACCAGGTCCCCGCCCCGAGACCAGAGCCGGATGAAGTACTGGTCGAGATCCACGCCGTGGCCGTGAACTACGTCGACCTCCTCACGCTCGAAGGCCGATATCAGTTCCGTCCCGAATTGCCGTACACACCCGGCAAGGGTCCGGCGGGCGTGGTGCGGGAGGTCGGATCGAAGGTGGACGAAATCAACATCGGCGACCGGGTCCTGGCCATGGCGGAGTACGGAGGCTTCGCGGAAGCGGTGACGGTGGACCGTCGCCAAGTGCATCGCTTGCCGCCGACCGTGCAGTTCGCCGAGGCGGCGACCCTCTCGGTCTCCTTCGACACCGCCTGGATGGCACTCCGCGATCGGGCGCGTCTGGAGGCAGGCGACTCGGTGCTCGTGCTCGGGGCGACGGGAGCCGTCGGGGGCGCAACGCTCCAACTCGCCCGCGCCATGGGCGCGTCGAAGGTGCTCGCCGGGCTCGCCTCGCCGGAACGTATGGCGTCGTCGCCGCTGGCCGAACTGGTCGATGGCACGGTGGACCTCGGGCGACCGGATCTGCGGGACAGCATCCCAGACGAGGTTTCCGGGCTCACGGACGGACGCGGTGTGGATGTCGTCGTGGATTCGATCGGCGGTGACGCATTCGACGGCGGGATCCGCGCGCTGGCGTGGAGGGGTAGGTTCGTTGTCGTCGGATTCGCCTCGGGCCGAATCGCCACGCTGAAGAGCAATTACGTGCTGCTGAAGAACATCGACCTGTCCGGCCTACAGATCAGCGACTATCGGAAGCGGATGCCAGAGCTGGTCTCTCGCGCCTTCGAAGAGGTCTTCGACTTGGTGGGAAGTGGGCACGTCATGATCCCGCCCTACCGCACGATGCCGCTCGACGATTGGGCGACGGCGATGGGGGAGATCAAGGCTCGTCGCGCAGATCGACGTCTGGTGCTGGAGCCGCGGTGAGAGAGAACGGTTCTAGCGTTGGCGACATGACAACTGAGCACACCTCGTCCAAGCATCCACGGCTCGGTGGGATCGTCGCGGCCTGCCTCACGCCTTTCGACACCGGCGGCAAGATCGACTGGACAGCACTGGAACGGCAGATCGAGTTCCTGCTCCCGGACTGCGATGCCATCACCATCGGCGCCGTCGAGGCCTCCGAATACTCCATGCTGACGCCCGAGGAGCGCAAGGAGCTGCTCCGCCGCGGCGCCCGTCTGGTCGACGGCCGGCGGCCGCTCGTCCTGGGGGCGTCCTCCCCGCGGCTGAGTGCGGTGGCGGAACTCGCCGAACTGGCCGCCGAGGAGGGCGCCGACTTCGTCCAGGTCCTGGCGCCGGCTCGACCCTGGGGAGGCGAGCCGCACGCCGACGAGCTGGTCCGCTACTTCGAAGCCGCCGAGTCGGTGAGTCCACTGCCGATCGTGGCCTATCACAATCCGGCATGCGGAGCCGATCCGAGCGTCGAGACCTGGATCCGTGTGAGCGAACTGGGCGCCGTCCGCGCCATCAAAGAGAGCTCCCGGGATATCTCCAAGATCGGTCGGATGATCGAGGGCGTGGATGCCGCGGGGAATGCCGCCTACCTCGCCACGATGCAGCCTCTCCTCATCACGCTCCTGATGGGTGGATCCGGGGGGACGATGCCTCCCCCTGGAACGAGGATCGGATCCCTCGTCGTGGCCGCGATGCGCGCCGGCGAGTTCGACCGGGCTCGTTCCTGGCAGCGTGTGTTCAATCTGTTCCCTGCTCGCTGGGCCCGGTATGGCCTCCCGCCGGTGATGAAGTCGGCGATGCGCCACTTCGGTGTCGACATCGGCGATCCGATGACACCGTTTCAGCCCGTGTCCGAGGTCGACCACGGTCTGATCGGCGAGTTCCTGCGGGCGACCGGCGTCCTCGACGGCGCCGACGTCCCCGATCAGAAGGTGTTCTCGGACCCGCGCTGGCGCACCTCCTCTTGACGCGCGCGCGGTGGGTCTCCTGGATCAGGGCAGGGGCAGGAGCGGATCCTCTCCCGGTGGCAACTGCATGTCGACGAGAGCCAGCATCGCGGCGGTGGCCGCATACGTCCCCATGATCGAGACGAGGTCGATCAGCTGCTGCGAGCCGAACTCCGCCAGCGCGGCTGCGAAGACCTCGGAGTCGACGGTTGGCTGATCGAAGACCTGTCGACCGAGCCGGATCACGAGGGCGTCGTTCTTGTCGAGGCCGTCGCCCGGTGCCCGGTGCTTGATGGCGTCGATCGTCTCCGCCGGCACGCCCACCTCCCGCGCCACCCGCTCATGTTGCTGCCACTCGAACCGGCTGTCGTACTCCCGGGCCGTGACGAGGATCGCCACTTCGCGTACCCGCCGGCTGAGGCCGGTCTCGTCACGCAGGTAACGGCCGACCGCACTCCAAAGCTCGGCGAGTCGCGGACTGTGGAGCCGGACACCACCGGGTCCCCGCAAACCCGCATGCGACCAGCCGGTCGGGTCGACGTGATCGTCGTAGATCGCCCGCGCGCCATCGCTGAGGTCCGCCCGCTCAACGAGGGGCAACCGGCACCAGGAGTCCTCGTCGATGTCTTCCGGCCAGTGATTGTCCGACACGTCGCTCTCCCTTCTGTCGCCGGGTTCGACCCCATCTAGTCGGTCGGGGTCCCCTTAGGACGCTAGCTGAGCACGGCGTCGCCTGACCGGCCAAGGCGAATTCTCGCTTCATGGGTCATGCGCCGATGGTGGAGAAGCCGATCGGTGTAGATTGGCCGAGGAGACACGGAGGGAACGAATGTCCGACATCTGGAGCGACGAGTACTGGGCCGCGAAGGGTGACGTCCGCCTCTTCGTCTACCGCAAGCGGCTCGGACAGCCGGTACCCGGCGAGGAATCCCGCCCGGTCGTGTTTCTCGTCCACGGCTCGTCGTTCGCCTCCCCGTCGGCATTCGATCTCAGTGTTCCCGGGCACGACGATTACTCCCTCATGGACCGCCTCGCCTCCCAGGGCTACGACGTGTGGACGATGGACAACGAGGGGTACGGGCGTTCGGATCGTCGGCCGGACTCGAACTCGGACATTTCCTGTGGCGCCGACGACCTCCGGGCGGCGGCAGATGTCGTCGCTGCCGAGACCGGGTCGACCCGCTACTCGTTCTACGGCCAGTCGTCCGGCGCGCTCAAGCTCGGGCTATTCGCCGAGCGTCACCCTTCCTGGATCGACAAGCTGATTCTCGACGCCTTCCCGTGGACCGGAGAGGGAGCCCCCACCCTCATCAAGCGTCGGGAGAACCTCGACTATTACCGGACCCACAACACCCGGCCCGTCGACCGGGAGTTCTTCCACTCCATCTTCACCCGTGACAAGTCCGGAACCTCCGACCCGGCCGTGGGCGACATCATCGCCGACATCGAGCTTCAGCACGGCGACACGGTTCCCACGGGCACCTACCTCGACATGTGCGCCAACCTGCCGGTGATCGACCCGACGCAGATCGACTGTCCGACGTTGATCCTCCGCGGAGAGTTCGACGGTGTGGCCACGGAAGAAGACGTGCTCGCCTTCTTCTCCGCCCTCCCGAACCCCGACAGGCAACTGGCCATCATGGCCGGCATGGCGCACGTCGCACCGTTGGGCCTCAATCGACACCGCTTCTGGCATCTGATCGAATCGTTTCTCGCGACCCCACCTCGGGTAGACGTCTGAGCCAGCGATTGTCGGACAGCTCGATGACAACGGAGCCCCTCGCGACCACAACCGGGGTGGTCGGGGTGAGGACGAGGGTCCGAACTCGGGTTCCGACGCCCGGCCGAAAGGGAAGCCCAATGTTTCAGTTCTTTCCCGAGAATTTCATGTGGTCCCAGGCCCTCAACCGCTGTCTCTTCAGTGGGGGTGCCTTCGGAGAGATCTCCAAGGCGGCGGGACTCCTCGCGGAGTCGGCAAAGTCGTACGACAACAACCACTGGTTCGAGGTTCTCTACGGCTTCGGTGACCAACTCCACGCCAGAGCGGAGGAGCAGCGCTCCGCGGGACACGGCATCAGCGCCCGGGAGAGCAACCTGCGTGCCGCGTCGTACTACCAGTGGTCGATCGCGTTCATGGAACACGACGGCCCTCGGCGCGAGGAGGCCTACTCGCGTTCGATCGAGACATTCGGAGCGTTCGCGGCCCTGGCCGATCCCCCCATCGAGCGCATCGAAGTCCCCTACGAGGGTACGTCGTTTCCGGCCTGGTTCGTACCGGCCCGCGGCAAGGAGCCGGTGCCACCGGCGATCGTCTATCTGCCCGGGTGGGACAGCACCAAGGAGCAGGGGATCATGTTCGCCCTGGCCGTCCGCGAGCGGGGATTCTCGACGCTGCTGTGTGACAGCCCCGGCGTCGGCGAGGCGGTGACGCGGGGACTCGTGAACCGTCACGACTACGAAGTGCCAGCCGGAGCCGCCTTCGACTACCTGGCCTCCCGGTCCGATGTCGATGCCGAGCGCATCGCCACGGTTGGCCTCAGCCTGGGCGGATATCGGGTGGGGCGGGCAGCCGCGTTCGACCACCGCTTCGCGGCCGCTGTCGCCTGGGGGGCGATGTGGGACTTCCAGAAGACGTGGGCCGGATTCCGGGACAATCCCCGGGGCAACGTCCCGACGCCGACGGCGCACGCCTTGGCCGTGATGGGCGCAGAGACGCTCGACCAGGTGTGGGAGAAGCTCTCGGACTGGAATCTGCGCGGCGTCGCCGGGAAGATCGAGTGCCCGTTCCTCATCCTCCACGGCGAGAACGATGCCCTCGTCCCCCACGAGGACGCCCAGGCGATGTATGCCGAGGTGGGATCGTCCAACAAAGAGCTGCGCGTGTTCACCGGCCAGGAGGGAGGTTCGGCGCATTGTCAGAACGACAACCGGCTCCTGGCTCACGACTACATCGGCGACTGGTTGTCGGACCTCCTGCAAGCTGGAACGTCCTGAGCCGATCGATTCCTCGGACGCGCCGCGGCGAGGACCCCCCGGGCGTGACGATGGCCGGCGACCACCGGGAGGGATCCGGATGGCGAGGGCGGAGGACGATTCTCGGATCGTCGCTGGCAACCGCGCTGTCGGCTGTTCCACCCTTCCTCATCGGCAGCCTCATGCCGGCGATGAGGCGCGACCTCGCCATCGACACCGGCGGCCTCGGGATCCTGATCGCCCTGTACTTCGCCGCGGGCGCACTGGCCGCAGTGCCGGGAGGCCGGCTCGTCGAGCGGCTCGGAGCCCGGCGCGGACTGATCCTCACCGGCGCTGTGACCAGCTTGAGCCTCCTGCTCATCGCGACGGCAGTGCAGACCTGGACCCACCTGGCCCTCGTGATGGGCCTGGCGGGCGTCGCCAACGGCATGGTGCATCCTGCCGGCAACCTGGCGCTCGTCCGGGGCGTGACGTCGGCCCGCCGCGGTGCGGCATTCGGGATCAAGCAAGCGGCTGCCCCCCTGGCAACGATGTTCGCGGGCCTCGCCCTCCCGGTGCTCGCACTGACGCTCGGATGGAAGGCTGCGTTCCTGGTCGCAATGCTTCCCCTGCCCTTCATCGTCCTAGTCCTCCCCGCAGATCTGGCGGGTGGGTGCATGGCGCGCCGGCTTCCTCCTCTGCGGCCCGATCGGACCCTGGTTCTCGTCGCCGTGGGCGGCGCGCTCGGGTTCGGTGCCGCGACCACCGTGGGTGCATTCGTCGTCGACAGCGTCGTCTCTGCCGGCGGCCGGCCGGCGATCGCCGGGGCGACTCTCACCGCCGCGAGTGCCGCATGCATCGCCGTCCGCATCCTCATCGGCACGCACACCGATCGGATGCAGCAGCCGAGCATCCGGCTGGTCGCGGGCCTGTTGGGGATGGGCGCCGGCGGTCTGATCGTCCTGGCCGTGTCGCCGGAGATGGTCTGGCCCGTCGGCGCGGTCGTCGGCATGGGGGCGGGATGGGGCTGGCCGGGCTTGCTGTACCACGCCGTCGCCGAAGCCAACCCGCAGTCGCCGGCAGCCGCAACAGCGGTGGCCACCACCGGGAACGCCATGGGGGCGGTGCTCGTACCGTTGGCGTTCGGGCTGGTTGCGAGCCGGGTCTCGTTCCCGGCCGCGTGGACCATGAGCGCCATCGCGATGCTCCTGGCCGCCCTCCTCATGATCCTCGCCGACCGAACCCGATCGCGCACCGCCGGATCGGACTGAAGAACGGCCACGCCACCCGGATCAGCCGGAACACAAGAAGTACGCGGTTGGCACCCCAACAGCCTGATATGGGTCCTATGGTAAGGGTTGTCGGACAATGTGTCCGGTCTGAGGAGGATATATGAAAGACCGAGCCATACCTGTGGGTGCTCCCCCGCGCTCACGCGTCTTCCGGATCCTCGCCATTCTCAGCGTGCTGGCGCTGGTACTCGCGGCATGCGGTGGCGATGACACGGCCGACGACGAAACGACCACGACAGCAGCGAGCGGCGATGACGCCACCACGACCACGGCGGCCCCAGCCGGGGACGGCGAAGCCGCGTTGCCCGCGCCGGAGTTGACCACCATCCGCTTCGGGATCTCGGCCCTCGAGTTCCACTCCTTCCCCCTTCACTACGCAGGCGTGACCGGGATCCTGGAGAAGTACGGCATCACGGAACTGGAGGAGACCTACACCGAGGGTGTGTCGTCTGCCATCCAGGCTCTGGCCGGAGATCGACTCGACGTCCAGGCCGGTACCGGTTCGTCCGTCATCTCGTCGCTGACGACGGACACGCCGTTCCTGACGATCGCGACGACCCTGTCGAAGCTCACCGACGGTTTGTTCGGCGGCGAGGGCATCACCTCGATGGAGGATCTGCGGGGCCAGTCGGTCGCCATCAGCACGTTCGGCGGTGAGTCGCATGCCGTTGTCGTGTCCGCCCTGGCGGAGGCCGGGATGACTCCTGACGACGTCGAGATCGTCCAGATCGGTGGGCAGAGCGACCGCATCGCGGCCGTCCTCGGTGGCAGTGTCGCCGCCGCCCCGATCGACGTCGCCAGACAAGAACAGATGGAAGCGGAAGGGATGACGCTCCTCGTCAACCTCGCCGACACTGATCAGCAGCTGCCCCGCGGCGGCCTGAACGTGACCCGCGAGTGGGCCGAGAAGAACCCGAACACCGCCCTCATCCTCGTGGCGGCCGTGATGGAGGCGATCCAGCTGATGCAGGAGGATCCGGAGGCCGCAGCCCAGGAGCACCTCATCTGGGCCGACGGAGACGACATCGCGGACTCTCGCGACGAGCTGGAGGTGTATCTCCAGTTCGTGAACGAGGATCTCGTCATCGGCCAGGGCCCATGGCTGACCATGCAAGAGGTGCTGGCAGTCACCAACCCGGCCGTGGTAGACGTGGACGTGTCCGAGGCCTACACCACTTCCTTCGTCGAGCAACTCGAGGAATTGGGTTTCCTGGACCAGTTCGGGATCACGATCGAGGAGTGACGACGGAACTCTGATCCTGGAAACACCAGACAACTCGATGCCCGCCGGAGGATCCTCCGGCGGGCATCGGCATTCCCCGGGCGGGAGGTGCGGGTATGGACGGAAGGAGAGAGCACATGCTGACCATCAAACGTCTCTCGATCGAGGACGCCGACGTCCTCGTCGACGGAGCACGCAACAAGTCGAATGAGATCGGGATTCCGATGTGCATCGCAGTCGCGGATGAGTCCGGGAACTTGATCCAGTTCGAGCGGATGGATGGCGGCAAGATCAGCAGCATCTCGATCGCGATCGACAAGGCGTTCACCACCGCAGTCGCCCGGAAGGGCACCCACGTCTACAACGGGCTGTGCGTACCGGGTGAACCGACCTTCGGCATCCACATCTCCAACGGGGGCCATTTCTGCGTGATCGGCGGAGGGCTCCCGGTCTACGTGGACGGCGAGATCGTGGGTGGGATCGGCATCAGCTCCGGCACCGCCGCCGAGGACCTCGTCGTCGCCGAAGGCGCCATCGAGCACTTCGAGGCGTGGCGCGCAGGACAGCCGTGATGGCCGGCCCGACGGTCCCCCCGGCGATGTGGGGATGAGACTCGCGGCCGTCACCGAGGTGGAGGGCTCCTCCCCACCCATCGTGCTCCTCCACTCCCTCGCCCTCGACCGATCGATGTGGGATTCGCTCGTCGCCGAGCTCGGTGACGAACGAACGGTGGTCACGATGGATCTGCGCGGGCACGGGAGATCCCCCAGCGACCGCCCCTTCACCATCGAGGACATGGCCGACGACGTGGCGGACACGCTCGCCGCTCTCGACCACGAGCGGGCCGTGATCATCGGGCTCTCGATGGGCGGATGCGTGGCGCAGGCCGTCGCGATCCGGCATCCCGCGATCGTGGCCGGCCTCGGCCTGATCGACACCACCGCCTGGTACGGGGCCGACGCCCCGCAACGGTGGGCAGAGCGTGCGTCCAAGGCGAGGGATCAGGGAATGGCGTCGCTGTCCCAATTCCAATTGGATCGCTGGTTCGGCTCGGAGTTCCTCGACTCGAGTCGGGACGCAGCCGAACGATTGCTGGGGGTCTTCGCGGCGAACGACCTCGACTCCTACGTCGCCGCCTGCCATGCGATGGGAGCGTTCGACGCCCGCGCGGGGCTCGACGCGATTCATGCCCCGACGATCGTGATCGTCGGGGAACTCGATCCGGCGACGTCGCCGGAGCACGCCGCCGCGCTTCATGAAGGAATATCCGGCTCGACGATGCACGTGATTCCTGGTGCGAAGCACCTCACACCCGTCGAGCGTCCCGCTGCCGTGGCCGACCTGCTCCGGCCGTTGTGGACGGAGTGACACGCGCCTGGTGCGGTACGGACTAGCTGTACCCGCCAACGCAATCGTGGACCTCATTGGCACTCGTCGGCGATTGCACCCATGAGCAGTGAGCCATCGCATGTACCCTCCGGGCCTCAATCATTGCGGCGCAGAGCCCCGGCGTCAGCCCTTGCTCAGTCCGGTCAAGACCGCATCCTGACAGCCGACCTCGTCCGGTTGTGTCAGCCGATCGTGATGTTGGTTGTGGAGGGCTCGTGGCCCATGTGAACGTGAACATGGTTGGCGCTAAACGGGCGTCCGTCTTCCAGATGGCCCTTCAGTCGGACGATCAGCATCGCTATGTTCTCCACCTCCGAGGGGCGAAGGACCTCGTTGAACTCGCTTGCGGTGCCCTTGAGAGGATCCAAACCCTCGAGTTCTCCGATAGTGAGATCTCCGTCGGAGATCGCTTCGTCGTAGTCGGTTCTCTCCACGAACCACACGGGTACTGCACCGAGTCACGACAGCTTGCTGAAGAACGGCGCTGGATCCACGAGTATCCCAGTCTCCCAGAGGGTGAGCCCTTCGATTGTCGGAGGCCCACATGCGAATGCTGCGCCCGAGAAGTCGAAGAAATCGAGCAGGTTGAACTCATCTGGTATGCAAACAGGCGGGCGGTAGAAGTAGATCATCGTCAGATTCCCGTTTGAAACGGCGAATCCCCCGCGCTCGATACGGGCGTAGAACGGGACATCGCCACCGTTCGGATCACGAACGGCGGGATCGCGTCCCGCGGTGTGGTGTAAGTAGGTGAATCTCTCAGCGATGCCGTCGGGGTTTAGCCGGCGGCGGGTAGCTGGTGTTGGTTCACCTCTTTGTCGGGTTGAGTGTGGCTCATCGTGTGGATGAGTGCCATGGATTCTTCTCCGAGGTAGCGGCGGTCGGTGACCTGCCATTCGTCGTGTTGTTCTGAGAGGACGGATCCGACGAGACGGAGGATCGAGTTGTCGTCGGGGAAGATGCCCACGACGTCGGCTCGTCGTTTGATCTCTCGCATCAGCCGTTCGAGGGGGTTGGTGGACCAGATCTTCTTCCAGTGGGCGTGGGGGAACCCGGCGTAGGCGGTGACGTCGGCTTCGGCCTCTAACAGCAGGTCGGAGACGGCGGGGTGTCGTTCACGCAGCATGTCAGCGACGAGGCGCAGCTGGTCTCGTGTTGAGGTGGGGTCGGGTTGGGCGAAGATGGTTCTCACGGTGGCGGCGACCATTTCGGCGTGGCCTTTGGGAACCCTCGCCAGGAGGTTGCGCATGAAGTGGACCCGGCACCGCTGCCAGGCTGCTCCCGAGAACGTCTTACGGATGGCGTTGGTGAGTCCGGTGTGAGCGTCGGATATGACCAGCACCACCCCGGTGAGGCCCCGTTTGCGGAGGCGTCTGAGGAACTGGGTCCAGAACACTTCGTCTTCGGTGTCACCAACATCGAGATCTAGGACCTCACGGTTGCCGTCGGCAGCGACACCTGTGGCTACGACAACGGCCCGGGAGACCACCCGATGGTCTTTGCGTCCGTGCAGATAGGTGGCGTCGACGAAGATGTAGGGGAACTCGATGTGGTCCAGGGTCCGGTCCCGGAACGCGGTGACCTCGGTGTCGAGCTGTTCACGGATCCGGGACACGGTCGACTTGGAGATCCCCGATGACACACCGAGAGCCCGCACCAGGTCATCCACCTTGCGGGTGGAGGTGCCAGTGACATAGGCGGTCATGATCACCGCCCACAACGCCCGATCCACCCGCCGGCCCGGTTCGAGCAGCGACGGGAAGAACGCCCCCTCCCTGACCTTCGGGATCCGAAGCTCAACATCACCAGCCGGGGTGGACAACACCCGAGGACGGGACGGCGAGTTCCAACGGTCGGTGCACGGTCCGGTCATGATGACCGGTGCAAACACCGTGACCGACCGTTGGAGATGCCAGGATGCCAGACGCGCCGCTGTCGTTGTACGAACGTGAGGAGATCTGCCG
>Ga0326597_10006156_pt1 | contig 16488 bp, 17 predicted proteins | sample RVTome_12_FD_203789 | JGI IMG/M metagenome (GOLD analysis project Ga0326597, IMG submission 203789) | Soil microbial communities from uranium-contaminated site in the Upper Colorado River Basin, Wyoming, United States - RVT100D185 | ecosystem: Environmental > Terrestrial > Soil > Contaminated >...
GCCTTCATCACGTCACCGCCGGACACGATCACCTGTGCGTCCACCGACGGGACGAACAAGACCTGTATCGGTCGTTCCGCTGAACCCAGCTCGGCTTCGGCCATAGCGGTGGTGGTCGTCTCCTCGGTTGCGGCGGTGGTGGTCGGCTCCTCGGCTGCGGCTGTCGTTGTGGTGTCGCCTCCTTCGCCGCCGCCGCAGGCGGCTGCGACGAGGGCCAGCACGACGAGACAAGCCCAGAGGACTCTCTTTTTCATGTTCTCTCCTACTTTGTTCTCCCAGGGATCGCGATAACCCCGGATCGCGCCCTGCGACCCTAATCGCATGGTTGCGGGTCATTCCACCGAGCGGACAAGGGCGCGAAATTCGTCGAAGTCGGCCACATCCACCGCTCCGGCGATCGGGCGGTTCCAGGGACGGACGTAGCGGCATACGAGACGGTCCGGCCTGTGGGCGACCAGGCCGGGCAGGACATGGGGACCATCGTCCAGATAGACGTCGCAGTCGATGCGCCACTTGTCCTCGAGGATGTGGATCTCCTTGGCCGGGATGCCCTGGGAGGTGATCCATTCGTGAGTGTCCTCGACGGCGAAGGTGGGCTTGGTGGTGAGGATGACGATCTCATGGCCGTCTTCGTCGAGCCGGTGCAGCGCCTCGACCGCTCCGGGGAAAGTCTCCAGGTGCCAGAACAGGGAGCGGCCATCCAGATCCGAAGACCACCGCCAGAAGGACTCCATGTCCTCGAAGTGGGTGATGGTGGTCAGCCCGTCCCAGGTGTCGACCAGCTCGGTCCGAAGATCGGCCCCGAAGTCCCGGTTGTAGAAGTCGACCCAACCCTTGGTGAAGTTGGCCACCACCCCGTCGAGATCAATGCCGAGTCTCATCGGCGACCCAGGATCACTCGGCGTCGATCGCCTTCGACTTCTTGTAGAAGTCCAAACGGTCCACCGGCATGACCAGGGAGGTGAGCAGATTGGACAGATGGGCCGAGATCCGCTTTATGTACCGGTAGAGGATGGCCCGCGGGGCGGCGAAGGTGCCTGGCTCCTCGGAGCGAATGAACTGGGCCATGTGCTCGTCGTAGTGCTTCTCGTCACGCTCGATCTCGGGGATGAGCTCATGCACTGCTGCCTCGTCCTGGTCACGGAACACCTTGGTGGTGACCTCGATCAACTCGGCGACCTCGCGGAAGTGGGCTTCGAGCTCCTCGCGGTCCGATCCGCCGGAGAGGTCGACCCCCAGATCGGCCAGGTTCCAGATGTTCTTGCAGTAATCCCCCACCCGCTCAACGTCCTTGGCCACCGACATGTAGGCCAGCATCAGCCCATAGTCGACCTCGGCTCCCCACACCGACCCATGGACCAGCAGCTCGCGCCTGATCTCCCGCTCGGTTCGGTTCATCTCCTTGTCCAGGGCAAAGATCTCATCGGCGACATTGGCCGGATCGGAGACCCTCATCACCGCAGAGACCGCCAGCTCGAACATGCGCGAGCTCCTCTCCAGCATCTGCACCAGCTGGGTCTCGACGTTTTCGAGTTGTTGGGCGTCTCTGAAGAGAGAGAACATCGGCCGCTCCTAGGTGATGAACAATATGACGATGGGAAGGACAATGAAGACGCCGATCACATACACCGCGATCAGCATCCGATTACGGGTCGCCACATCGGCGGTCCATTCGGCCAGTGCGAGTGGGATCCGTCTCAGCGCCGGGATCGGGTAGAAGATCAGAATCCCGAATACGTTGAATGTGGTGTGGGCCAGAGCCACCACCAGGGCGTCGGGGCTGTCGGCTGCCACCGAAGCCAACAACGCGGTGATGGTGGTGCCGACATTGGCCCCGAGAGCAACCGGGTAGACGGTGGTCAGGGTGAGGACACCGGCCGCGGCCAACGGGACCAGCATCGAGGTGGTGATGCTCGAGCTCTGCACCGCCATGGTCAGCACCAGACCCACCGCCAGTGCCCCGATCCCGGCGCCTTTGCCCAGGATCCGGTTGATGGCGGCCTCGATCGGACCCGACACCACCCGTTTCATCTGACTGGTGATCTCCCACAGGGAGAGGAAGATCAAAGCGACACCGATGCCGATCATGACCAGGCCGAGGGCGCCCTCCCAGCCCAGATCGGCGATCGCCCCGGTCATCGAGTCGACCGGCGCCTCGATGGCGCGCTTCGCCGGGCCCGGCTCGCCGCTCACTCCCGGGAGCAGTCCGTCCCCGAACGAGGCCAGCCAGGCAGCGGTCCTGCTCACCACCCCGAAGCCGAGCTCCAGGGGGAACAAGACGATGACGGCGAGGATGTTGAAGAAGTCGTGGACGGTGGCCGCGGCAAACGCCCGGCGCAGGTAGGCGTTCTGGCGGAGATGACCCAATGAGGCGAGGGTGGCGGTGATCGTCGTCCCGATGTTGGCTCCCATCACCATCGGCACTGCGGTGTCGATCCCGAGCACGCCGGCCCCCACCAACCCGACGATTGTCGCGGTGGTCACGGACGACGATTGGACCAGGGCGGTGGCGAGGACCCCTGCGGCGAGCCCGGCGAGTGGGTGGGCCACGGAGGCGAATATGTCGTCGACCAGGTCCTCGCCGAGCGAGCCGATCCCGGTCTCCAAAGCCTTGATCCCGACCAGGAAGGCGTAGAGGAAGAACAGGGCGAGGAGCAACCGGATCCAGGTCTCGACCCGTGACGATGGGGCGGGGTCGGACCCGGCGACCTCGTCTCTCGGTCGTAGTTCTGGCATGGGCTGGCGGCAGGGTAAAGGAGAGTGGCGATGTTTCGCATCTCGGCTGCGCGGGCGGGTTTCAGAAAACGAGGGAACTCCCATCGAACGCTTCCCCGATTGGGCGGGCGCGGTGCACCGGGCGCTTTCCCTTCTTTCACATGTCCAACCTGATCCGGAGCGGTCTCACCGAGGCCTTGGCGACAACAGCGACGACCTCATTGGCCATCCTCCTCGCTTGGACCGTCGCCGGCTGGGCTGTGGTGGCTTGGGTGGTGACCAGGCGGGCTGAGCGACGGTGTTACCGGCCCCTTCATAGAGAGGTTCTGAGTCCACATATAAGTTGGCGAACTCGCTCAGGCTCGCTGTAACCCCTAGCGGTGCTCGGGGTTGGGGAAGTCGAAGCGGCAACCGGCGTCCCAGGCGGCCCGCTGGTTGCCGTGGGCCGGCATGCCACCGGCGTCCTTGAGCATCCGGGCCAGATGCAGCAGGTTCCAGGTCATGAAGGTGGTGTTGCGATTGGTGAAGTCGTTCTCGGGCCCTCCCGACTCCGGATCGAGATAGGAAGGGCCGGGCCCCGCCTCGCCGATCCAGCCGGCATCGGCCTGGGGCGGTATCACATAGCCCAGGTGCTGCAGCGAGTAGAGGATGTTCATCGAGCAGTGCTTGATCCCGTCCTCGTTGCCAGTGACCAGGCAACCGGCCACTCGCCCGTAGTAGGCGTACTGGCCCGCCTCGTTGAGTTGGCTCGAGTTGCCGTAGAGACGTTCGATGACTCTGGTGCAGATCGAGGACTTCTCTCCCAGCCAGATCGGCGTCCCGATCACCAGGATGTCCGCCGCCATGACCCTCTCGGAGATCGAGGGCCAGTCATCGGAGTCCCATCCGTGTTCGGTCATGTCGGGCCAGACTCCTGGGGCGATGTCGTAGTCGGTGGCCCGGATGATGTCGACGTCGACTCCCTGACGTCGCATGATCTCGGCCGAGATGTCCATCAGACCCTGGGTGTGGGATGGCTCCGGGGCCCTTTTCAGCGTGGTGTTGATGAAGAGGGCGGATAGGTCCGAGAAATCCCACTGGTCCTGGGCCGAGAATTCCTCTTGCATAGAGGAGAGAGTCACCATCGACGGTCGTCCTTTCGCTCTGGTAGCAGGCCGGAAGCTACCTGGGGCGGCCGGTACCACGCGGCCGGTGGAGGACTTGCGCGGCGTGCCCGTCTGGCGGGAACACCGCAGAGAAGACAGACTCGATCACACGGTCGCGCAAGATCAACGTGGTACGCCGGATCAGCGTCTCGCCGGCGACGGTCATGGTGGGGAGTGGAAGGGCACGGCTGAACCGGAGCTCGGCATCGCTGAGCAAGGCATAGGAGAGGTGGAGCCGCCCACAGGACGCATGCTGCCGCCGAGAACCGTCAGACCACTTGGACCCAGGCGAGGACCTCGGGCATGCGACGTCGGAGCAGGCGGCTCGAGACGTATAGAGACACTCCGTAAAGGGCCAGCCCCCAGCCGATGGCCACAACTGCCGCTATCCATGGGGCCAGGACCTGGCCGAAGTCCACAGTGAGCACCGCCACCGAAGCGGGGGGCACCAGCAGGATCCCGATGGCAAAGAACGAGACGGTCTGGCTCACGATGGCCAGACAGCCCTGCTCGGTCGATTGGGCGAACACGTCGGTTCCCTCCCGGGGCAGCCGCAGCGGGGTGAGCACGGAGACGATGTTGCCCACCGCCAGCTGGCAACCGATGGCAGCCAAGGTCAATGGGGCCACCAGCCACACCCATGTCCACTGACCGGTGTACAGGGCGAGGCCGAGTGTGAGCAGAGTGGTCTCCACCACCAGCGCCGCGGCAACGGCCAGATTCTTGCCGAGCAGGATCTGATGAGACTTGGCGGGGAGGACGAACAGATAGCTGGCGGCATTGCGCTCCCAGCCGAACAGGTTGAGGGCGATGGGTAGGCCCACGAAGAGGACCAACACCGGCGCGACCAGGGGAGCCCAGGCCCGCTCCCGGAGATCGAAGAAACCGGTGGCGTTCATCACCGCGCCACCGATGGCCAGGCCGACGAAGATGACAGTGCCGGTCCACACCAGACGCTGACGAGGATCCCGTACATAGAAGCGAAGCTCCTTGCGGGCCATGGTCGGGACCACGCCCCAGGGGCCGACGGTCATTCCCCACCTTCGGGCACGGGATGCGGGCCTGCTCTGCTGCACGGGTGTCGTGAGCAGCCACCCGAGCAGACCTCGCCAGAGAAAGGCGAGGACGAGGACACCGAGCCCCGCGCCCGCAAGGGCGAGAACGGCCACCACAACTTCGCCCTCTGCGGCGGCGATGAGAGCCTTCTGTGCCGCCACCGGGGGGATCAGCGCCCACCAGTCGATGATCGGGGTGGCCGCCGCCGCCTCTCCGATCCCGAGGTGGGCCACCGTGTCGCTCACCGAGCGGTAGGTGAAGAAGGAGCCTGCGGCCAGCCCTAGCACGATGAAGGTGGCGATGTCACGTCCCCGGCGCGTGCGCAGTATTCCCGAGATCGTGGACGAGAACAGCAGGCCCCCTACTGCGAGCAACCCTAGAAAGACAAGGGAGGCGGGGATTGCCATCCACCAAGCCCCCCCGATCCCGGCTGCGTTCGCCGCCACCAGGATCAGGGGCACAATCGTTGATGGGGCAACGAAGCTGGCGGCAGCCAGACCGGTCACCATCCGGTTGGGTGAAAGCGGGAGTGTGGCGAGCTGCTGGGGATCGAGGTTCTCGTCGAGCGGGAAGATGATGACCGGAAGCGTCACCCAGACCAGAAAGGCGAAGAGGGCGGTCCAGGCCAGGTAGTCGGGGAGGGCCGCGGGATCGGTCTCACGGAGCCACACGATCGTCTGATAGTGCGATCGGGCCAACCAGACGCCGGCCCAGCCGAGCAGGATGGTGGCGACGGGGAGCCCGATCCGCCGCTGCCGGTCGCTGCGGAACCCGTTCCAGGTGAGTCGAGCCTTCAGCCCGACTAACCGGCGTACCACGACGAGTCCGGGGTCCTTCCCCCCACGGCCGAGATGAAAGCGTCTTCGACACTGTCGACTCCCATACGACGACAGAGACCCTCAGGGGTCTCCTCGATGGTCAGGCGGCCCGCGACCATGATCCCGATCCTGGTGCAGAGCTTCTCGACCAGATGCATCTCATGGGACGAGAAGACGATGGTGGTGCCGCCCTGGGCCGCCTGTTGCAGGAGAGTGCGGATCAGTCGCGCCGACACTGCGTCCACGCCTTCGAAAGGCTCGTCGAGGAACAGGACCGGGGGACGATGGATGATCGCCGCTCCCAGGGCGACCTTCTTGCGCATCCCTCTCGAGTAGTCGCCAACCAGCTTCGACCCGGCGTCGAGGAGATCGAGCATGTCGAGCAACTCGTTGCGCCGTCGCGATGCCTCCCGACGATCAAGCCCGTGCATGGCAGCGGTGAAGTCGAGCAGTTCGGCCCCGGTCAGCCGCTCGTAGAGGTTGAACTCCTCGGGGAGGACGCCGATCCGGGCTTTGACCTCGGTCGGGCTCTGCCACGTGTCGAACTGGCCGATGCCCACGGAGCCGGCGTTGGGGCGGAGCAGGCCGACGATCGACTTGATCGTGGTGGTCTTCCCGGCCCCGTTCTGACCGAGCAAGCCGTAGAACTCGCCGGCCTGTATCGACAGGTCGACTTGATCCACCGCCACCGTCTTCCCGAACTTGCGGACCAGACCCCGGGCCCACACCGCAGGAGGTGCGGAGACGGCGTCGGTCGAAGGCTCTTCGGTGAGCGATTGGGTCACCTGGGCAGTATCGACGCAACCGGCGAATAACCGAAGGGAAACTGCCAGTAATCAGTAGTCGGTTTGGCTGACTACTGACTACTGACAACCGACTACTGATTACCGTAGACGCCGGTGGAGTATCAGGCCCTATACCGCAAGTACCGGCCCCAGACCTTCGACGATGTCATCGGGCAGGGACACGTCACCACGACCCTGTCCCGGGAGGTCGCCGATGATCGTGTGGCCCATGCCTATCTGTTCACCGGGCCCCGGGGCACGGGCAAGACGACCACAGCGCGCATCCTGGCCAAGGCGCTGAACTGCGAGAACCGAGGCGCCGACGGCTCACCCTGCAACGTGTGCTCGAGCTGTGTCGCCATCACCGAAGGGTCTTCGCTCGACGTGCTCGAGCTCGACGCCGCGTCGCACAACTCGGTCGACGACATAAGGGACATCAAAGTGAGTGTGACCACGGTTGCTTCATCGGCAACCTCGAACCGGGTGTTCGTCCTCGACGAGGCGCACATGCTGTCCAAGGCGGCCGGAAATGCCCTGCTCAAGACGCTCGAAGAGCCACCCAGGCATGTCTACTTCGTGCTTGCCACCACCGAGCCCTACAAGCTCCTCGACACCATCCGATCCAGAAGCCAGAGGTTCGACTTCCACCCGGTTCCGATCGAGGAGCTGGCCGGGCATCTCAGCCTCATCGCCGAACGCGAGGGCTACAAGACGGATCCTCCGGCCTTGATCGCCATCGCTCGACATGCGAGCGGCTCGGTACGCGATTCGCTGTCGCTCCTCGAGCAGGTTGCCGCCCTCGGCGCAGGCTCGGTGGACGTGGGCGGGGTGAGACGTGCCCTTGGGCTCGCCGACTCCGAGGCGTTCATGCGGCTGGTCGACGCCGTGGCCTCCCAGGATGCCAAGGCGGCCCTCGAATTGGTCGCCGAGCTCGCCGCCGACGGTGTCGACTTGAGGAGGTTCGTCGCCGAGTCGGTCGCCTTCTTCCGGGGTGCGTTCCTCGCCCACTATGCCCCCAATCTCGCCGAGATCGCTGACGAGCCGGCCGATGTCTACGAGTCATGGCGCAAGGCGGCACAGGTGATCAGCGCCACCGACGTGTTACGGGCGGTCGATCTCCTCGGTGACGCCCTGGTCCGCTTGCGCGAGGGGCGCGAGGAGAGATTGATGACCGAGCTGGCCCTGATCAAGCTCACCCGCCCCGAAACGGCGAGCGACTCCGAGGCGGTGCTGTCCAGGGTGGAGCGGATCGAGCGCCGTCTCGGCAAACCCGACCCCGTCCCGCCGGTAGCGGCGGCCGTGCCCCAGAAGCGCGAGCCAGCCCCCTCCGAGCCGGCGGCCGCGGTCGTGGAGGAGGCCGGTAACGGTGAGCCGCCCCCACAGCCGGAAGCAGAGGCTCCCGCCATCGACGTGTCCTTCGAGCAGCTGCAAAAGGTGTGGCCGGGTCTCTTCGGGTCGTTGCGGGACGTGCTCGGCGCCAGGAGATGGGCCTTCTTCCGTGAAGCGGTCCCTGCGTCGGTCGAAGGGAATGTCATCGTGCTCGAGGTGCCGCATGGTTTCCATCTCCAGTCGCTTCAGGAGGACGATGCGGTGGCGGCCATCGTGGCCACTCGGGCCGGTGACCTGCTCGGTGGCCCGGTGCGGGTGAGATTCGGCCTTCGTGAGGGTGGTGGCGACGGTGGGGGGGATCAGACCATCGACATGACCCAGCTCGAGGAACGTCCCGAAAGCACGACCGACCCCACGTCGCTCCTGGCCACAGAGCTCGGCGCCGAAGTCGTGGACGAGTGAACAGGCAGCGAGCCAGACCCACAACCCACTACCCACTACTCACCACCCATTACCGTGGGGCCCGATGAACCGCCAGCCAGACATGCGTCAGCTCATGGCGCAGGCCCAGAAGATGCAGCAGCAGCTCGCCGCCGCCCAGCAGGAGTTGGCTGCCCGAACCTTCCAGGGAAGCGCCGGAGGCGGGATGGTTGTCGCCACGGTCACAGGTGCCCACGAGCTGATCGACATCTCGATCTCGCCCGAAGTCGTCGACCCCGATGACGTGGAGATGCTCCAGGACTTGGTGGTCGCCGCGGTCAGACAGGCTTTTGAAGCCGCTTCGAGCGCGGCGTCCGACGAGCTGGGAGGGCTCACCGGGGGTCTCGACCTCGGTGGCCTGCTCGGTTGATGCTGGAGGGGCCGGTCCAGCGTCTCATCGACGAGATGGCCCGTCTCCCCGGGATCGGGCAGAAGACGGCACAGCGTCTCGCCTTCCACCTCCTGAGTGTGGAAGAGGCCGATGCTCGACGTCTCGCCGCTGCCATCAACGACATGAGGGATCAGGTGACGCTCTGCGAGCGCTGTTTCAATGTGGCCGCGGGAGAGGAGTGTGCCATCTGTCGCGACACCCGAAGGGACACCTCGTTGGTCTGTGTGGTCGAGCGCCCTCAGGACATCATCGTGGTCGAGCGCACCCAGGAGTTCCGCGGGCGCTATCACGTGCTGGGTGGGTCGCTTTCGCCGATCAACGGGGTGGGGCCCGGTCAACTCCGGATCGATGAGCTGCGGGAGCGAATCGGTCGCGAGGAGATCAGGGAGTTGATCGTGGCCACCAATCCCACCATCGAAGGCGATGCCACTGCGATGTATCTCGCCCGGGAGCTGAAGCCGCTCGGGGTCAAGGTGACTCGTCTCGCCTCGGGTCTCCCGGTCGGAGGAGACCTCGACTATGCCGACGAGCTCACCCTGGGCCGCGCCCTGGTTGGCCGGATGGAGCTGTAGCGGCTTCGTAATTGGGTTGGCCAGGTCCGTATATGACCGGTGCGTCCCAATTAGGGAGGCGTGCGACGCCGTAACCTTGTGGGGTGCGCTCCCTTCACATCGTGTGGGATTGGAACGGGACCCTGCTCGACGACCTCGATATCGTGGTCGAGTCCCTGAACGTGGGGACGGCCCGGTTCGGGGTGGCCCCCATCGACCACGACGGGTATCGGGACCACTTCACCCGGCCGGTCCGGGGGTTCTACGAGTCTCTGTTCTCTCGTCCTGTCTCCGACATGGAATGGGCCCAGCTGAACAAATCCTTCCATGACGAGTACTACGCGCGGGTGGAGCGGGCGACATTGACCACGGGCGCCCGTGAGGCGATCGACCGGGTCGCCGCCCTGGGCTGGTCCCAGTCCCTGCTGTCGATGTCGATACACGACCGCCTGCTCGAGATCGTCTCATCCCATGGGATCGCCGACCGCTTCATCTCTATCGACGGGATCCGCAGCCCGACCGGAGGGCTGAAGGCCCGGCATCTGGAGGCCCATCTCGAGTCGTTGCAGAAGGAGCCGACTGTCGTCCTTCTCATTGGCGACACCCCCGACGATGCCATGGCTGCTCGTGGTGTGGGCGCCGCGATCGTCCTCTACGACGGAGGCTCCCATCATCTCGACGCGTTGCACGCTCTGGGTGCCCCCGTTGCCGACACTCTCGGCGAGGCTCTCGATGTGGCTGTTCGCCTGGCCGAGGGTGAGACGCTGGAGGCCGGGGTGTGAGCCGCCGCCGTCGCCTCCTTTCCATGTTCACCGCCTCTGTTGCAGTGCTGGCTCTGGGCTTCGTCGTCGCGGTGGCTTCCCGCACCCTGCCCGGGGCGAGTGGGGGCGAGCCCCTGTTCGACTTCGAATTCCGGCCCAACCTCGACCTCGGCCCGGTCGTCGCCTGGATCCTCCTGATCCTCGCCGTGCTGGGCGCCGTGCTCTTCGCCCTGGGGCTGAGACAGAGCCAGGCCCGCGAGGCGGACAGACGACGCAGGATCCTCGGCACCGCGATCGGTCTCGTCTTCTTCGTTGTCATCGCTCGCTGGTTGCGGCCGGCAGCCGAGGCCCTGCTCGACGAGGGGGCGGCGGCGGCCGACTCCGCCACCGAGGTCCTCGGCGATGACCAGGTAGGCACCGCCAGCGGCTGGCTGTTCACCATCCTGCTCGCCGCGGTACTGGCCGCCACGCTCACCAGGATCGGCCTTTCGATCAGGACCGTCCCGCCGGCATTCCGGCCCGACGGAGAGAAGGCGGTCACCGCCATCCCCGTGCCCGCCAGGAGCGCACCGATGCCGCGACTGCTGGGAGACGACCCTCGGTCACGGATTCTGGCCGCGTACGTAGAGTTCGAGAATCGGTTGGCCGCGGTCGGGCGACCGCGCGACGAGTCCGAGACCACGGCCCGGCATGCGTGGCGGGTCGGCCGGGAGCTCAACCTCGACCCCGATGAGGTACGGGTCCTGGTCGGGCATCACTCCAAGGCCCGATACGGAATTGCACCGCCGACAAAGTCGGATGCCAGCGCGGCCGAGCGATCGGCGTCGCGGCTCACGGCAGGTATGAGCAAGTGAGCCGTCTCCTGGCCCAGGCCGCTCTGGTGGCGGCGATCGCCGCCCTCGCCTTGACTCAGCTTGTCAACGAGCGGGAGCTCCTGGTGTGGGAGCTACTCCTCATCGCAGTCGTGATCTGGGAGATGCGTGGCCTCCCCAGCGTGCTCGCCGACGACGACCCACCTCTATTCGCTTTCTCCCCAAAAGAGCCGAGACACCTCCCCCGCGCAGTCTCCTCCATGGAGCTGAGCGTGATCGACGCCATTTCAGGCCATCTCGGTCCTGAGCGCCGGCTGCAGCCCACCTTGGAGCGCATAGCCGTGCACCGGCTGCAGCGACGTGGGATCGACTTCGACTCGGCTACGGCGGTCGGGGTCCTGGGGGAAGACGTGTGGTCGTGGCTGGCCAACCCGGAGAAGGAGAAGCCCTCGCCCGAGACACTCGAGACGATCGTCTCGAGACTGGAGGCGATGTGACCGCACCCGCCATCGACGCGGGACGGGTCGGTGAGCTGGCCGACCGACTCCTCGACGAGGTGGAGAAAGCTGTGGTAGGGAAGCGTGAGGCGTTGGAGTTGGTGTTGATGACCCTTCTCGCCGACGGCCATGTGCTGATCGAGGACCTTCCCGGCCTGGCCAAGACCCTCTTGGCCAGGTCCTTCGCCGCCGCCGCCGATCTCGAGTTCAGCCGGGTCCAATTCACACCCGACCTCATGCCGATGGACATCACCGGCTCGTTGGTCATGAGCCCCGAGACGGGCCGACCTGAGTTCAGGCCCGGGCCGGTCTTCTCCAATCTCCTCCTCGCCGACGAGATCAACAGGGCCCCGGCCAAGACACAGTCGGCACTGCTCGAAGCGATGCAGGAGCGTCAGGTCACCGCCGACGGGATCACGAGAAAGCTCGGGCCGCCGTTCTTGGTGATCGCGACCCAGAACCCGATCGAATACGAGGGGACCTACCCCCTCCCCGAGGCCCAGATCGACCGGTTTCTGGCCAGGGTCAGGCTCGGGTACCCCGACCGTGAGGCGGAGTGGCAGATTCTGGAGGGGCGGGCGCAGCGAGGCTCGGACGATATCGACCTCGATCTGGTGATCGACCGCCTCACCCTCATCGGGATGCAGGCCATGGTGGAACGGATCCACGTGTCTGAGTCGGTGGGGAAATACATCATCGACCTGGTAGCCGCCACTCGGAGCTCGGGTCGGGTCAGGGTGGGGTCGAGCCCGCGCGGCTCGCTGGCGCTGATGAAGCTGGCCAGGTCGAAGGCGGCGATCGAGGGCAGGGCATTCGTCCTACCCGACGACGTCCAGGCGGTGGCGGTCCCGGCTCTGGCCCATCGATTGATCCTCCGCCCCGAGTTCTGGGCCCAGGAACTGAGCGAAGAGCGAGTGGTCGCCGAGGTCCTCGACCAGGTGCCCACCCCTCCGGCTCGACCCACCGATCGAATGCCGTGACCGCCATCCCCGGCCCCAGCCTGCGCGCCTATGTGATGGCTGGCATCGTTGGGTTGGCGGCGGCGCTCGCGGTGGGAGATCCCTCGCCGGGGCTGATCGGGGCCGCATTGCTGGTGCTGGCGATCATCGGTCTCGCCGGTGGTGCCTCCCCGGGGGTGGCATTGACCGCACACCATGTCCCCACCTCAACCGTCGAAGGAGAGGAGATCGGGTTCACCATCCGAATCTCCGTGGATCAGCCGATCGGCCGCACCTATGTCGATCTGGGCCTCTCCGGGCTGGAGGTCGCAGATGTGGTCGGGGCGCGGGTAGTGGGCCGATCGACCATCGCCCTCGGGAACGTCCGGAAGGTCACCGAGATCGAGGTCACGGCAGTGGCCACGGGCTGGGGTCGGGCCGCCGTCGGCCCCATGCATCTCTACACGGACTCCCCCCTCGGGATGTTCGATCTTCGTGTCGAGGCCCAGGGGCGGCACCAGATCGTGGCAGTGCCCTCGGAGACGACGCTGAGGACACTCCTGTCTCCCCTCGAGACCAATCTGCATGTCGGCGACCTCGTCTCGAAGCATCGAGGCAGCGGGTCCGAATTCGCCGACCTGAGACAGTTCCGTCACGGCGACGATCCGCGCTCGGTCAACTGGCGGGTGTCCTCTCGATCCGACGAGCTCTGGGTCAATGACAGGCACCCGGAGCGGAACGGCGATGTCATGCTCCTCGTCGATGCCCAAGTCGAGACCGGGACCGAGCTGGAGACGATGATCGATCGGTCGGTGCGGCTGGCAGCCGCCCTGCTCCAATCCCATGCGAAGCGTCATCATCGGCTCGGGCTCATCACACTCGACGGGCTGTGCAGATGGGTCTACCCGGGGATGGGGGAGCTACACCGCCGTCGTCTCTTGGAGCAGCTCATGGGGGTGGCCCCGGGCGAGGTGATCTGGGAGGCGGCCGAGCGTGCCGTGATCCGGGCGGCGCGGAGACCCTCGATGGTGATCGCCCTCACTCCCCTCACGGACCCGAGCCTGGCCGGGCTGGTCCACACCCTGCGCCGGTCCGGGATCGACGTGTCGGTGATCGCCCTCGACGTTGACCCGGCACTCCCGCCACCGAGCGGTCAGGCCAGGATGCTGGGGCGGCGGATATGGGCGATGGAACGGGACCGCCTCCGCGACCGACTCGCCGGGGAAGGAATCCCGATCGTCGTTTGGCGATCGATCGACCCTGCCGATGTCCCCGTTGCCCGCCTCGCCGAATTGAGGACATTGTGGCGCCGGCTCGGCTGAGCGCTCTCGCCGCGGTGCTGGTTGCGCTGTGGCTGGCGGCGACCCTTCCTCCGTCCCAGGGCTCCGGGCTCGTCTCGCTGATCGGTTGGGTGGGGGCCGGAATCCTCGCCTTCGGGCTGGTCGTCGGATACCGGGGGGGAGTGGCTGGCGCCGCGCTGTCATTCGTCATTCGCTCTGCCCTGATGGCCCCCTTCGACATCGAGATGTTTCCCCCCCTGTGGGCACAGGCCCTTCTGATCGTGCTCATGGTCGAATTGGCCGGCGCCTCGCTCACCCTTCGCACCCGCCCCGCAGATCCCCTTCTCGTTTTGACCCGGGCCCTGACCACCTCGGTGCTGGCGGCGGGGCTGGTCCAGACCCTGGCCGCGCTGGTCGTGGGGGCCGAGGCCACCGGTGTCCTGGTCCGGGTGGCAGGTGTCGCCGCGGTCGTGATCGCCGCCGGCTGGGTGACCCGGGTCTGGCGCCGCTCCGGACTGAGCGGTTAGGCGTGTTGATCCGACTCTGCGTCGGATAGTTCTCGACTCGCTGTCGGCGGTCCCCGGCGTTACCTTCCCCCGGCATGGCGACGACGGGCAGGACCAAGAGGGCGTGTCACGCCTGACCGGACTGTCATACGCGCACCCCGCGGTGGCGGCGAATCGGCGCGCGCCCTTGTCCTTCCCGGGCGGGATGTATCACCGTGCCCAACGTCGGCTGGCGGCGAGCGGTCATCAAGTCTTCCTGCTCTCCACCTGCCTGCGCGTGGAGATCGTCTGGGCCGGTGGCCCGGAGATGGCCCCCGACCTGCTCACCTCCCTCTACGGGGACCACTCGATGTCGGATATGGCCATGATCCGCACCGATCGGGAGGTCTTCCTCCACCTCTGCCGCATTGCCGCCGGTCTGGAGTCCCCGATGGTCGGCGAGACCGAGGTGTTGAGCCAATTCCGCCAGGCGGTAGCGGGTTTCACCCGGGCATCCGATGGTCGAGGAGACCTGGCCAGGATCCTGGACTCTGCAGTCGGTGTCGGGAGGATGACCAGACGGTTCCTCGACCCGGTCCCACAAGGGTCGTTGGCGTCGATGGCGGCCAAGGTCGTGGCATCGGCGGAGCGGGTGGCGATTCTCGGCGGTGGTGCCATGGCCCGCGCCGCCGCCCAGCACCTCTCCGGCGTCGAGGTATCTGTCTTCGCTCGTCGGCCCGGGGTGATCGCAGGCAAGTCGGCATGCCCCTGGGAACGGGTTCCCGAGGCTCTGGCCACCTTCCCGGCGGTGATCTCGACCGTCCCCGGCGGGCAACCCCTGTTCGCCGAGCCGGTCATCCTCCAGGCCTTCGCTCGCCGGAGCCAGCCTCTGCTGCTTGTCGACCTGGGCATGCCACCCGGCTTCAGGCGACCCGGCGAGACGGATCCGGTCCGCTATCTCGGAGTCGATGATGTGGCCACTTCCGTCGACGGCCGGCTCCCGGCCAAAGCCGAGCATGCCCTGACCTCGGAAGCCGATGTCGCCTGGCGCCGGTTGACCGCTCCGGACCGTGTCGGCTCGATCATCAACGCCATGGTCGACCAGGCGGAGAAAGCCGTCGACGAAGAGGTGCGCCGCTTCGCCACTCGACTGCCCGGGGCCGAGGACCCGGAATCGGTGCTTCGACAGCTCGCCCATACCGTCGCCCGTCGGATACTGCATCCCCCCATCTCGTTCGTCGGATCCAAGGCGGGCGGGCCGGAGGCGATGGATGTTGTGGCTGAGGCCTTCGGAGTTGAGGATGCCTGAGGTCCGGATCGCGACCCGCCGCTCGTCCCTGGCTCTGGCCCAGACTCGGAGGGTGGCCGACCTCCTCCGGATGGTCGTCCCCGATCTATCGGTGCGCCTGGTCGAGATCGACACCGTGGGGGATCGGGACCAGCGCGGCCCGATCGCCAGGCTCACCGAGCTGGGTGCATTCGTTCGAGCAGTGCAGGAGGCAGTCATCGACGGCCGAGCCGACCTGGCGGTGCACTCGGTGAAGGACCTCCCCGTAACCGGGCCAGGAGGCCTGGTGGTAGCCGCCTTTCCCGAACGTGCGTCGCCATTCGACGTCATGGTGGGGTCATCGCTCGAAGACCTCCCGGAGGACGCGGTCGTCGGCACCGGCAGCCCTCGCCGGGCGGCCCAGCTCAGCCGTCATCGACCAGGGATACGGACCACAGAGTTACGAGGCAACGTCGACACACGTCTTCGCAAGATCGAAGCCGGCGAGGTCGACGCCGCAGTGCTCGCCGAGGCAGGACTGGAGCGTTTGGGGAGATCCGAGATGGTCTCACAGCGTCTCGGTGTCGAGGAGATGGTGCCGGCGCCGGGTCAGGGTGCCCTCGCCGTGGAGTCCCGTCCCGGAACCGAGGCCGCGGCATTGGCCGGTTCACTCGACGACACCCGGCTTCGGGTCTTGCTCACGGCCGAGCGCACTCTGCTCGCACAGACCGGCGCCGGCTGCCGTTCCTCCCTGGGCGTGCTGGCCACCTGGGAGGGAGAAGGGATCCGCCTCGACGCATTCGTGTCCGACGAGCGTGGGCCGCGTCAGGCGGTAGTCGTCGGAGACGGCGGCGCCGCCGTCGTAACCGGGATCAGGAAGGAATTGGGTCTGTGACCCGGGTGGCGATCACCACCGACCGCTTCGACGTGGTGGCTCCTCAGTACCTCACCGTCGGGTTGGTACCGGTCCCTACTCCATGCGTGGAGGTGGTGGCAGCCGGGGAGGAAATCCTGACCCGGGCTCGTGAGGCCGCATCACGTGCCGATCTCGTGTTGATCACCTCGGCCCGCACCGTCGATCTGCTCTGGCCGGAGGGAGGGATGCCTCCCACCGGGGCGGTCACGGTTGGGGCAGCATCGGCGGCCGCGGTTGAAGCCGCCGGCGGCCGGGTGGTCGT
>Ga0326597_10006157_pt1 | contig 16487 bp, 12 predicted proteins | sample RVTome_12_FD_203789 | JGI IMG/M metagenome (GOLD analysis project Ga0326597, IMG submission 203789) | Soil microbial communities from uranium-contaminated site in the Upper Colorado River Basin, Wyoming, United States - RVT100D185 | ecosystem: Environmental > Terrestrial > Soil > Contaminated >...
CGCCGGAGGTGCGCGGCGATCCGCCCTACCTGCGGTTCCAGGAGGCGCTCCGGGAGGGGGCCATTCCCTTCTGCTGTCAGGGTCCGGACAACGGCCTGACGATCGAAGGCGGCCAGACCATCGTCTGGGAGATGATCGACGCGCTTGGCGATGAGACGCTCGATCGCCTGTTCGTCCAGGTCGGGGGCGGCGCCCTCGCCAGCGCCTGCGCGCAGGGGCTCGCGGACGCCGTGCGGCTTGGGCGTCTCGCGCGGATCCCGCGCCTGCACGCGGTGCAGACACGCGGCGGCTTTCCGCTGGCGCGCGCCTACGATCGCCTGGCGCAGGCGGTCGCCGATCGGCTGGGCCTCTCGGCTTCCGTCGGGCCGGACCCGGCCGCACGCGCCGACGCCATCTTCGCCCACTCGGCTGATCCCCGCGTGGGCGAGGCGCTTCTGGAGGCCGCCAGGCACCGCTCGGCCTTCATGTGGCCGTGGGAAACCGAACCGCGCAGCATCGCGCGGAGCATCCTGGACGACGAAACCTACGACTGGATGGCGGTGTGCGAGGGCATGATCCGCTCCGGCGGCTATCCCGTCGTCGTCGAGGAACGCACCCTGGAGCGCGCCAACCAGCTCGCGCGCGAGACGACGGGGATCGACGTGGACCACACCGGCTCCGCCGGCCTCGCGGGCCTGATGGAGCTGCTGACGCGACAGGCACTCGCCCGCGGCGAGACCGTCGCGGTGCTGTTCACCGGCGTCCGGCGATCGGCGTCACGCTGAATCGTACCCACGTACGGGAACACGAAGAACACGAAGAGATCCCCTGACGCTTGTCCCGCGAAGACACGAAGGGCGAGCTCGACCAGGGGTCGAGCCCGCCTGCTGACACGTGGCGGTCGCCTCCGTACGCTCGTCTGCTTTCTAGGGGGTTGGTGTCGTGCGGCAGGCGCCGCCGGCCTGACCCCGCAGGGGTCTCGCGAACGATCGAGGATTCGGGTGACGAACGGCGGTTCTTCCTTCGGGTGCCCACGGACGCCGCTCGTCACCCGAATCCTCGATCGTTCGCGACCGGCCAGCCATCGGACACGCGTACGGCTGGCCGGTCAGGCCGTCGGCGCCCTTCGTGCCCTTCGTGCCCATTCGTGGTCTTCGTGGTACCGTACGTGTCAGCGGGAACCCATGTGAGTGGAGATCTGGACCCAGGCCGTGCCCCTCCCGGCCGAGTCCGCCTGAAGGCGGACACTACGACGTGCGGCGGGGCGTAGCCTGGTCCACGAGCCTGCTCAGCACGGCCGCCGGATCGGCGAACCGCGTCGCGAGGATCATCGCGGCGATCACGAATGGCTTGTGGCTCGCTTCACGATACGTGTCGAGCCGTGCGCGCTCGAACACCACGCGGCTCACTTCGCCGTCGGTGCAGCTCACCCCGGATACGTCGGCCGGCAGGCAGTGCATGTACAGCGCGCAGCCGTCACGCGTGCGCCGCATCATGGTCTCGTCGCATTCCCAGCGCTTGAAACGGGCGTTGGTGGCCAGCGCCTCGCGCTCGAGCTCGGCCAGGCTGGCCGTCTCGCCCGCGCGCAGGAGCCTCGTGCGCTCGCGCATCACGGTCATCGGAGCCCAGCTCTTCGGATAGACGATCTGGGCGCCGGCGAAGGCCTCTTCCATCGAATGCACGACCCGGAAGGACCCGCCGCTCTCCGACGCGAACCGACGCGCCGCGGCGAGCGGCCCATCCACCAGGTCGTAGCCCTCCGGATGCGCGAGCACGACGTCCATGCCGAGCCTGGTCATCAGCGCGACGATGCCCTGCGGTACGGAGAGCGGCTTGCCGTAGCTCGGCGAGTAGGCCCAGCTCATGGCGAGCGTCTTCCCCCTGAGCGCGTCGAGACCACCGAACACCTGCGCGAGATGTCGGAGGTCCGCGAGGCTCTGCGTCGGGTGATCGAGGTCGCACTGCAGGTTGACCACGGCCGGCCGCTGGACGAGCACGCCTTCACGGAAGCTCTCGTTGAGCGACGCGGCCACCTTGACCATGTACGTGTGGCCCTCGCCGAGGAACATGTCGTCGCGGATGCCGACCACCTCCGTCAGGAACCCGATCATCGTCGCGGTCTCGCGTACGGTCTCCCCGTGCGCGATCTGCGACGTCGACTCGTCTAGCTCCTCGGTCATCAAGCCAAGCAGGTTGCAGCCGGCGCGAAACGCGTAGCGGGTCCGCGTGGACTTGTCGCGAAAGATCGACAGGCCGAGGCCGCTCGTGAACGCCCGAGCCGAGACGTTCGCGCGCGCGAGGTCCTCGAGGATCTCGGCCGCGAGCAGAACGAAGCGGATCGTCGGCTCGGGCTGTTCCCAGGTGAGCAGGAAGTCGCGGTCGTGCAAATCGACGTCGAGCGTGCGGAGCGTCGCTATCTTGCTGCGGATGGCATCATGGGACATGGCTGTCGACTCCACACGCGAAGCGCGTCAGGTCCGGCTGACGCCGGACGCTACGGGCGCGACCCCGCGACGAACAGCCGCGGAAACCGCGCGTAGAAGCTCGCGGCGGCCGTGAGATGCGCCACCGGGCACTGATCGTCCGGCGTGTGCGCGTGGATCTCGTGGCCGGGGCCGAAGCCCAGCGTGGGCACGCCGAACATCCCACAGGTCGCGACGGCGTTGGTCGAGAAGTTCCAGTGCCCGACGGCCGGCTTCGCCCCCAACGCCAGCTCGGCCGCACGCACGGCGGCTCTCACGGCGGGATGCTCATCGTCGAGCACCCACGTCGGGTAGTACTTCTGCGTGGGGTACACCAGGCCGGTGTACGCGGGCCTCGCGTATTCGAGCACGGTCACCGTCGCGCCGGCGCGCGCCACGCTCTCGAGCGCCCGGATCTCGACCGCCGCCGACTCCAGGGTCTCGCCCCGCGTCAGCCGGCGGTCCAGGTGGATCGTGCAGCTGTCGGCCACGGCGCAGAGCGACGGCGAGGTCGACCGGATGTCCGACACCGTCACCGTGCCCGCGCCGAGGAACGCGTCGGCGCGCGACGCCAGCGTCTGGTTCAGGCGCTCGATGTCGGCGAGGATCGGCGCCATCTTGTACACGGCGTTGACGCCGCGATCGGGCATCGAGCCGTGGGCCGAGAGGCCCTGCGTGCGAACCTCCATCTCCATCCGTCCGCGGTGGCCGCGATAGACGCCGAGGTTGGTGGGCTCGGTGATGACGACCACGTCGGGCGCCAGGACCTTCTCGCGCAGGATGTACTGCCAGCAAAGGCCGTCGCAGTCCTCCTCCATCACCGTGCCGGTCACCCAGAGCTGGAAGTCTCCGCCGAGGCCGGCCTCCTGCATGATCCGCGCACCGTAGACGGCCGCAGCCATGCCGGCCTCCTGGTCACCGGCGCCGCGCCCGTAGACGATGCCGTCTCTCAGCTCGCCGCGATACGGATCGCGCGTCCAAGTGGACGGATCCCCGACGCCGACCGTGTCGAGGTGCGCGTCGAGCGCGATGACCGTCTTCCCGCTGCCGATGCGTCCGAGCAGGTTGCCGAGCCCGTCGATCCGGATCTCCTCGAATCCGCACCGCGTCATCTCGAGCCGCGCGCGCTCGATGACGTCGCGCTCGAACGTGCTCTCGGAGGGGATCGCGATCATGTCGCGCAGGAACTGCACCATGTCCGGCGTGTATCGGTCGGCCATCGCCGCAACCTCGTCTCGCGTCACATCGGTCATCGCGTGTCCTCGCCATCCATCACGACGGCAGGCAGTTGACGTAGTTGACGTCGGCATCCGAGAGCAGCGCCGCCTGCAGCACGTGCATGATGTGGTAACAGGTCATGTCCACCTCGCGCGCGGCCTCTCCGCGCAGCGAGCCGAGCGGATCCTGCTCGTCGAAGACGAGCGAGAAGCCGTCTCCCGAGTAGGCGACCTGCCGGCCGCTCGTCTCCAGACGATACTCCTGTCCCGAAAACCGGCCGAGGACCGTGGCGCCGCGATCCGTGCGGGTGATGAAGAACCCGTCCCGGCCGCGACCTTCCACCCAGGCCTCGGCGCTGCCGAAGACGCGGGGCTTGAGCAGGTACGGCCCGCCGTCCTCGGGACAGAACACGTCGCAGTTGCCGCAGTCGTTGCAGAAGTCCACGAAGGTGCCGAACTGCCGCGGCTCGTGAATCACCAGGCGTCCTTCCGGCCGGTGCCGCCAGGTCGAACCGGCCCGCCGGACCTTCACGATCGGAATCTCGACCGGGGCGATCCGGAAGACGAAATTCGCGTCGTTCGGGCAGACGGGCACGCACTTGTCGCAGCTGATGCAGTCGAACAGCTCCAGCCGACGGCCGATTTTGCGCGGCACCCGGGTGTTCCCCGCCTGCGCGTAGCGCGGCTCCGACAGGACCGCCGCGGCGTAGGCCTCGGTGTTCATCAGCGCGGCCTTCGCCACCCAGCGCCGATACGACGCCTCGCCGGCCGCCTCGCGCAGGTCGCCGCCGTCGCCGAGCGCGCGTGCGCACCGGTCGCGGCCCGGCGGGTCGAGCGTGAGGCGGTCGAGCGCCGCACGCGCGTGCCCGTGCGCCTTCAGGATGAACTCGTCGACGGTGGACGCCCCGACCGCGCGCATGCGCGTCACGAGCTCCACGAAGTAGCCCCGGCCGCGCGCGTATCCCCCGGGCTTGAGCAGGTCCGTGCAGACGGTCACGGGCACGAGCCCGAGCGCCACCGCGTCCGGGAAGTTCACCCGATCGACACCGGCGGAGAACGAGATCGGGTACCGATCGCCGAACTCGCCGCGGAAGCGCCCGACGAGCTGCACGGCCAGCACGTGCAGCGGCCTCCCCGAGAGGTACATGTCGCGCTCGGTCGCCGGGAAGAACTCGCGGTGATTCTCGACGATGAGGGTGTTGGTGAACTTGAGGCCGAAGCCGAGGCCGCACGCCGCGGCGGTGTCGCCCAGCCGTCCCACGAACTCCACCAGCTGTGCCCAGGTCGTGTCGCGCCCGAACGCCCGGTCGGGCACCCGGATGTCGCGATAGCCCAGCGCATCGTGGAGCAGCCGTCGCGTCTCGGCCGGGCCGAGCAACATCGGATTCAGCTTGACGATCGTATGCACGCCCAGATCGCGAAGCAGGAAGTCCGCGATGCGTTCGATCTCACCGGGCGGACAGCCGTGGAAGGTGCTGAGCGTCACGGTGTCGGAAATCCGCGTCGAAAACGCCAGGTCGCGAAACGAGGCGTACTCGGCTGGGATCTCCCGGCGCAGCCGGTCGACGATCGGGGTGGCGTCGCGCATGCCGCGCATGAACGCCTGGACCCGCTCCCCCCGGATGCCGGCGAGGTCGTAGCCCACGCTCATGTCGAACACGACGTCGGTGAACCCGGCTGCCAGCGGCAGGCGGCCGCTCGCCACGAGCATCTCGACGAGCATCGACGCCTTGACGTACTCCTCGAGCGACTGCTCGAGCTTCAGCTCCTGCGACCACTCGACGTTGAAGCCGACGGTCTGCATGTCGATGCACGGCCGCGGAATCGTCAGCTCGTCGTCTTGCTGGACCGTCTTGAGCTCGATGATCCGTCCGCCCGCCAGCCAGGACAAGACGATGTTCTGCGCGAGCTGCGACTGGGGACCGGCGGCAGGTCCGAAGGGGGTCGAGGCGCGCCGGCCGTGAAAGCGGACCGACAGATCGTGATCTGGAAGGCCGAGGAAGGCCCGATCGAGCGGCAGATCGAAGATGGACTGCTTCCGTTCCAGCTCGCGGAACAGGCGGCGCACGAGGGCTCCGAACGGATAGGGATGAAGGGCGGCCATTCGGCGGTGACCTGCCCGATTCTACCCCATCAAATCTCCATCGTTCCGTCGCTGACGAAGACCGCCGAGGTCCACCACGGTGACGAATCGAGCGCGCATCGGATCCTCCAACCCGTCGATCCTGCCACAACCGCACACCGTCGGCCCCATGCGAACCCGTGCCGGCGGACATGCGTAAGATCTATAATGATTCGCGCAAGCATCCAAGGAGGCCCCATGAGGAACCTCAGGCCCCAGATGAGCCGGCGACGTCCGGCGCGGCTGGCGCTCCTGATCGCCGCGGTGGTCGCGGTCGCCGGCTGCGACCTGGTGATGACCGACCTGAGCGCCCAGGCGACCGACCAGTGGACGCGCACCTATCCACTGGCCGCGGGTGGACGCGTCGACGTGCGCAACGTGAACGGTCGGATCGAGGTGCAGCGCTCGGACGACGATCGGGTCGAAGTGCGTGCCGAGAAGATCGGCAAGGGCGCCACCGACGAGGCGGCCAGGCAGGCGCTGGCCCGGATCGAGATTGCCGAACAGGTCAGCGAGAACGAGATCAGGCTCGAGACGAAGGTCGAGCGGTCGGGCGGGTTCGGCATGGGCGGCACCGAAGTCCAGTACTACCTGCGCGTCCCCGCCGGCGCGAAGGTGCGCGTGGTAACGACCAACGGTGCCGTCAAGGCCGAGGCGCTCCAGGGCGAGCTGACCGCCGAGACCACCAATGGCAGCATCACCGGCCTCCATCTCTCCGGCCGGGTCACGGCGAGCACCACCAACGGCGGCATCGACATCGACATGGACGAAGTGGGCAGCGGTGGCGTCTCGCTCGAGACGACCAACGGCGGCGTGACGCTGACACTCCCGCGCCGCGCGGCCGCCACCGTCTCGGCCCGCCTGGCCAACGGCCGGATTGACGCCTCGGACCTGCCGTTCGAGATCAGCGGCGAGGTCAGCCGGCGCCGGCTCGACGGCACGATCAACGGCGGCGGTGAGCGCGTCCGCGTCGAGACGACGAACGGGTCGATCACGATCCGGGGGAAGTCGTGAGACGCGGCTGAGGCCCGGCCAGCGGACCTGTCGGCGCCGCCCGTTGTGCCGATACGATCAGCAAATGATCTGGTTCTTCCACCGGGGCGGCGAGCAGCTCCGCTACGAGATCCGCGAGGCCGAGGACCCCAAAGGCTACGAGCTGATCGTCCGCCGGCCCGACGGCCAGGAGACCGTCGAGCGTTTTCCCGACACGATTCGTCTGCTGGAACGGTCCCTGGATCTGCAGCGCCAGCTGGTCGCCGACGGCTGGACGACCGACCGGTCAGCCCAGCGGTCGGACTGGCACTGGGTCATCGGGTCACCATCCCGGTCCGACGACGAGGACTCGCGTAAGTTGCGTTTCTGAAAGCAGTTACGGTCCTGTCATTTCCTGCGACGGGCGACCCCGTGCTACGATGGCCTGACGCGCCGGGCAGAAGCCCACAGGCGTTCGCGAGGATGCATGGACAAGTGCCCGGCCTGCGAATCGACTCGGGTCTATCCTTCCCGGCACCGCTCCGCGGGCGAGCGGCTGCACCAGATCTTCACCGAGAAGCGCCCCTACCGCTGCCACGCGTGCGGCTGGCGCCAGTGGGCCACCATCGAGATCCACATTCCGACGCAGCCCGAAGTCGACCCGGAATCGCTCGGGCGCCCGCACACCGACCGGCCGGTCGCCCCGGATGAGCTGGACCAACTGGATCTCCCCGGCGCCGAGCGGATTCACGAGCCCAAGGACCCCGGTCGCCCGCTGACGGTGGACAGCTTCGACCCGCTGGATCCGAAGGACTGACGCGCTCACCGGTCGCGAGCGCGCTCGGCTACCAGAGCGCGAGCCCGATGGCCACCGCGAGCGCAGCGACCACGATCACCCCGATGAGGACCGCGCGCGAGGCCGACACCGCGGGCGGGGCCGCGGTGGGATTCGCCGGGGCCCACTGCTCGTCGAGCGGCACGGCGGGTCGCTCGCCGAGCGCGCGCAACACCTGCTTCAGCTCGAGGGCGATCTGCGACGCCGACTCGAAGCGCGCCTTGGGGTTCTTCGCGAGCGCGCGGCCGACGATCGCGTCGAGCGCCGCCGGCACCGACGCGGTGTACCGCCGCACCGATGGCACGGGCGCGGTGATGGTCGCGAGCGCCACCTCGACCGCGTCGCTCCCCTCGAAAGGCAGGCGGCCGGTCAGCATCTCGAACAGCATCACGCCAATCGAGTAGATGTCGCTCCGCCGATCGACGCCGCGGCCGGTGACTTGCTCGGGCGCCGCGTAGCCCGGCGTGCCCAGGAAGCGCCCTTCCTCGCCGACCGCGCTGGTGAGTGAACGCGGCACGTCCCCTGCCGAACCCTCCCGCAGCCGCGCCACGCCGAAATCGGTCACGACACCGCGGCCTTCGGGCGTCAGACGGACGTTCGCCGGCTTCAGATTGTGATGCACGATCCCCTGAGCGTGCGCAGCCGCGACCGCTTCCGCGATGTCGATGGCGACGACCACGGCCCGCTCGATCGACACCCCGCGCCGCAACCGGGCCGCGAGCGATTCCCCTTCGACGTAATCCGCCACCACGTACGGCCGGCCACCGATGTCGAGTACCTCGTGCACGGCCGCGATCTGCGGGTGTCGAAGGCCGGCGGCGGCTGCCGCCTCGTCACGGAGACGCTGCGATGCGTTGGGCTGGCGCAGCCACTGGTCCGACGGCTCCTTCAGCGTATAGTGACGGCCGCTGCGGGTGTCGATGACGAGGAACACGTCACCCATGCTGCCGCGCCCGAGCGGCTCGATGATGCGGTAGGGTCCGATCGTCCGTTCGTCCACGGGTTTCCCGGCCGCCACGCCTCCCGGCGGCCTGCGTCCCGCCGCGCGCGTCGGGGATTATGGGTCAGAGAATACCCGCCTCCTGATCGAGCGTCAACGGCCGGGGTCCGGTCAGGACGGCCGGCGCACGGGCCGGAAGTACGGCTCGAATCGCGTGCCGACGATCAGCGAGACCACCTCGTCGTAGCTTTTCACGCCCGACGGTTGCCGGTTGGCCCGGAGGAACCGGTCGTAGGCGCGACGCGCCGCCTCGCGCACCACGGGCACCGAGCGGGAGACCCGCCGGACGATGGCCCGGAGATCCTCGCGCGGAGCCTCGTCCAGCCGCTCGATGGCCGCGCGGTAGGCGTCCGGCGGGACGTCGCCCGCCAGCTGCAGGAAGAGCGCGAGCCAGCCACTGTACTGCGCCTGGGCGCCGCCCCGCATGCAGGTCAGCCACGCAAGAAAGCTCGCCTCGGACTCCACGGCATAGCCGGCCAGATGCCCCCACTCGTGGGCGACGACGAAGGCCCGCTCGAACGGCAGGACCTCGCCGTTGAGCAACACCTCGAGCGCGAAGGGGTCGGTCATGCCGTCGATGGCCGCACGGACGAAGTAATACGACAGGAGCGTGCGCTTCGGGCGGCCGGGCACCGCACCGCGCCCGAGACCCAGGTCCGCCTGCGCGACCGCGAAGGCCCCACCCAGCCGATCGGGCATCGCCGCCAGCGAGGGCCACTCGTCCGCGTGCGCCGCGGGCGACAGCCGGTTGAGCTCCCGGGTCGCGAGGTCCAGGGTCCGATCGAGCGACGCCGCGTTCACCCGCGCGGCGTCGAAATCGAGCGTGTCGCGCACCGAGAGGCGCCGGTAGTTCAAACCCCACAGCAACAGGAACGCCAGGTACACCACGGCGGTGGCGACCACCAGGTCGGCGGCGATCCGGCCGGCCGTCCTCAGCCGGCGCCCGCGCCCGCGCCGCAGCCGCGCCACGGCCAGCCCCACCAACCCGGCGGTCATCACGACGACCAGTGGATCGAACAGCGCCACATCGGTCAGATTGGACACCGTCGTCAGCGCCCGCTGCAGCGGCGGGTAGACGCCGCGCGCGTAGACACGCTCGACGAGGGCGGACGGCATGGGGATCACCGCCACGACGGCCGCGGCCGTGACGAGCCCGATCTGAAGCCAGGCCGCGCGACGCCGTCTCATCGGGCGGGATCCTCCTCGTGGCGGCCGGGCGGGTCGGTGATCAGCCGGACGCTGCGCTGGTAGGTGGCGTACGCCCAGGCCCACTGGACGAGCACGATCAAGCGGTTGCGGAAGCCCGTGAGCTGCATGATGTGGACGAACAGCCAGGCCAGCCAGGCCACCCAGCCCGAGAGCCGGAGCCAGCCGAAGTCCGCGATCGCCGACGCCCGGCCGATCGTGGCCATGTTGCCGGGGTCCTTGTACCGGAACGGCTCAGGCCCCGCGCCCGCCATCGCCCGCCGGATGTTGCGCGCGGCGTGCACCGCTTGCTGCATCGCCACGGGCGCGACACCGGGCAGCAGGCGTGGCCGGCCCTCGGCGTCCGCGCCGGTGACGAACGCCGCGAGGTCGCCGACGACGAAGACCTCGGGATGATCCGGGATCGAGAGATCGGCGTTCACTATCACGCGGCCGGCGCGATCGAGCGGAACGCCGAGCGTGCGGCCGAGCGGCGACCCCGCCACGCCCGCGGCCCAGAGCACGGCGCCGGCGTCGATCCGTTCGTCTCCCGCCTGCACCCAGCCGTCGCCAATCCGGGTGACGACGGTGTTCAGGCGCACCTCGACCCCGAGGCGCGCGAGCGCCGCCTCGGCCGACGCGCGGAGCGGCGGTGGAAAGGCGGTCAGAATGGCCGGTCCCCCTTCCAGCAACACGATGCGTGCGGTTCGCGGGTTGATGCGACGGAACTCGTGCGCGAGCGCGTGCCGGGCGATCTCCGCCAGCGCGCCGGCGAGCTCGACGCCGGTCGGACCGCCACCCACGACGACGAACGTCAGGAGCCGGCGCTGGCCGGCCGGATCGGCGGCGCGCTCGGCCAGCTCGAACGCGAGCAGCACGCGCCGTCGGATCACAAGACCATCCTCGAGGGTCTTGAGCCCAGGGGCGTGGCGGCTCCACTCGTCGTGTCCGAAGTAGGCGTGCCCGGCACCCGGCGCGAGGATCAGGTAGTCGTAGAACAACGCCGCGCCATCGGCGAGGTGCACGAGCCGGCCGGCGGCGTCCACCGCCACGACGTCACCGAGCAACACCTCGACGTTCCGCTGCCGCCGGAGGATCCAGCGAATCGGCGACGCGATGTCGCCCGGCGAGAGGCCCGCCGTCGCGACCTGGTAGAGCAGCGGCTGGAAGACGTGATGGTTGCGGCGGTCGACGAGCGTCACGCGCGCCCGCGCCCGCCGCAATGCCCGGGCAGCCGACAACCCGCCGAAGCCGCCGCCGACGATGACGATATGCGGATGGACCTGTGCCGTGCTCAAGGGCGTCCTCCGGCTCTACGACTTCGGCGCCGTGATGGTGATCGTGCCCGTCACGACGTCGAGCGAGACGACCGGGGCGCCGCGGCCGAGCGTGGTCTCGGCGAAGCGCGGGCCGAAGCGGTCCGTGCGCTGGAGAGGGATGTCGGACCGGATGTCCCCGTTCAGCACGAGCGCCAGGATGCGCGCGTCAGCCGGACGGCGGGCGAACCGCAGCGTCACGTGTCCGTTGAACGCCCGCAGCCGGATGAGTCCGCCGGGGACCAGGTCTGCCCGGTCGAGCTCGATGTCTCCGATCCCAGTTTCGATCCGCACGCGACCGCTCAGCCGCGACGCGGTCACGTCGCCGCGGCTGACCCGCGCCGACACCGCGCCGCTCAGGTTGGAGAGGCTCAGGCGCCCCTCGACGAGGTCAACCGACTCGAACCGCGCCTTGGCCGGTGCGAGGATGGTCATCACCGAACGAATCGCCGGATCGGTCGCCTCGTCAGGCTGGACCGCGGACACGCGCACCGCGTCGGGTGATTCGTCGACGACGAGGGGCAGCGTCGCATCGGTCGCATTCCGGCCGGCGCGCCGCACCTCGATGTCGAGGTCGGGACGGTCCGATCCCGAGATCGAGATCTCGCCCACGGTCGCCTCGACGAAGATAGGCAGATCGGGCCGCCAGGGAACGGTGCGCGCCACGCGCGACGGCAAGATCGCGGTCTGCGGGGGAGACGGGGCCGCGGCGAGGGTGACCAGCGCCGCCACCGCGGCGAACCCGACGCTGGCCGATCGTGTCGGAATGCGGCCGTGACGAGTCGCGGCGCTCATGGCCCAGCCTGCGTGAACCGGGCCGCTCCGGCGCCGACGCGCCGGGGCGGCACCGGTCGTGTTCTGCGGGTTACCCGATCTTGGCGAGGATGTCCTTGGCCTGCTGCAGCTGCGCCGAGTCGGGCGGTGCGATCTCCACGAACTTCTGGAGGTCCGCCTTGCCCCCCCCGTTGTTCGACATCCGGAGCTTCGCCATGCCGCGCAGGTAGTAGGGCATCGGCGCGCCGGGGAATTTCGTGACCACCCGATCGAGTAGCGTGATGGCCTGCGGGTTGAACGCCTTGTTGATCATCGTGATCGCGAAGTTCACGAAGATGTCGGGGTCCATCACCTGGTCATCGCCGATCTTGCCCAGATAGTCCATGGCGCGATCGGCGTCCTTGAGCTCGAGCGCGCTGGCGGTGGCCAACTGGAGGATCTCCACGTTGGCCGGCTCGCTCTCGATGAAGATCTCCATGTGCTCGAGCGCCTTCGCGTGGTCGCCCTCGCGGCCGTATGTGTAGGCGATCGATCGGTGGATCGCCACCACGTCGGGACGCGCGGTGAGCACCTTCTCGTACTCGGCGCGCGCCGCGGCGAACTGGCCCGCCTTGAACAGCTCGTCCCCCTCTGCGAGCGCGTCCTGCAGCTCCGCGAACTGCTCGGCCGTCCGGTCCACCTCGAGCGTGATCTCGAGCGGGCCCGCCCTGCCGCTTTCCGGCACCATGACCGACTGCTGCTCGACGAGGTAGCCCTCGACCTGCGCGCGGATCAGCCATTCCCCCGCCTTGAGGTCCCTGGCGTCGAACTCGCCGCTGCGGTTCGTCTTGACGTTCGGGCCGGCCATCAGCTCGGCGTGCCGGAGCAAGACGATCGCGTCCCTGACCCCCTTGCCCGCCTCGTCGAGCACTTTGCCGGTGATTCGTCCCTTGCCCCGCCATTCCTGGTCCTGAGCGGGCTGGCCCCCGCCTCGCCGGCCCTGGGCGTAGCCGACGCTGGCGAACGCCGCCACGAGCAAAACGGCGACGAGAATGCGGCTGATCGTTCGTATCATGGCTCCCTCGGATGAATGATGTCGGCGTCCATCGCCGGGGCGACGCCCTCGTCTTATGATGTCACATCGGCGGCCGATCCCACGAACGGCGTCAGGGCACACGCTCCCGGCGCCGCTTCTGCGCTTCGGCGATCAGCCGGTCGATGTTGGGATAGGCCGCATCGAGCGCGCGCGCGGCGCGCCACGCCCTGATCGCCTCCTCGTACCGCTCCGCGCGGGCCTCCATCACGCCGAGATACACCAGCGGTCGCGGGTCTTCCGGGGCGAGCCGGATCGCGGTCTCCAGCTCGCGCCGCGCGACGTCCGGCCGGCCGCGCGCCATCTCGAGCCAGCCGAGCGACGCGTGATCACCCGCCTCGTCGGGGAACGTGCGCAGGCTCTCCGCGTACTCGTCCTGCGCCCGCGCGAGCGCGACGCCGGGCGCGCCGTCGAGGGTCACGACGCCGAGCCGCAGCAGCGCCTCGGCAGCCCGGGCCCGGACGACGCGAACGGGATCGACGAGACGGGCCGCCAGCGGCGTCACCGCCCGCGGGTCGCCCGCGAGGTCGAGGGCACGGACGGCTGACGCGCGCACGACGGGCTCGGGGTCGGAAGCGGCGCCGATCAACACGTTGACCAGGCGAGCGCGGAGCGCTTCGTCGATCCGGCCGGCCGGTAGGTCAGCGGGCGGTGCGACGGATCCGCGGCGGCCGCTCGCCTCTTCGTACCCGGTCTGCGACGCCCCGCGGTCGGCCGTGGCACGCGCCGCGTCGCCCGCCCCGGCGCCGCTCGCCGCGAGCAGCCGGCCGATGAACTCCGCGGCGCTGGCGCGGAGCAGGATCCCCTGCGTGCGATCCACCGCGAGCCGGGCCAGACCCGGCAGCGCCGCGACGTCGCCCGCCCCGGCGAGGTACATCGCGTCGGCCACCTCGAGCGTCGCCCGCCGCCGGCCGCCGTCGCGGTACCAGCCGTCCATGACCCCGGCCGCCCACTCGGGCGTCCGGTCGTCGTGGCAGGTCGTGCAGGCGTTGGGCACGCCGTAGCGCGCCGTCATCTCGGGTACCGGCGCCGCGAACGTGTGATCCCGCCGCCGGATGAGCAGGCGCCAGTTCACGTCGCTCATGTGGCAGTCGACGCACCGGCTGCCCGGCGATCCCGGCGCGTGATGACTGTGCGCTTCCAGCGCCGGGTCCGGCGTCCGCGCGCCGGGCTGGCCCAGCTCCGTGTGACACTGGGTGCAGAGCCCGTCGCTCACGACGGTGGTGGCGCCGGCGGCGTCACGCACCTCGACCTTCAGCGAATGCTCATGGCGCGACCCGTGGGCGACGTGGCAGTCGGTGCAGGTGATCGCGCCCCGCCGGAAGCAGCCGCTGAGCGTGAGCGCCTGCGGACGGTTGAACCGGCTCGGGCGGCCATCGGGCCAGAACTCCCCCTGCGGGTCGTTGTCGGGCAGCGGCTGGCTCATGAGGAACGGCGTGGCGTAGTCCGCGTACCGATCGCCCGGCACGAAGCCGACGAACACGTTGTTCTTGTTGCCGTGGCAGTACCCGCAGGCGTCGAACACCGCGCGGCTGTCGGCGGTACGCGGCGAGAAGATCCGCAGCAGACGGCCCAGCTCGCGGTGGCGGGCGCTGGTGTCGTACGCCGGCTTCGAATCCGGGTCGGCCTTCCACCGTGCCATCAGCGCGACGTGCGCCTCCCCGGGCCCGTGGCACGCCTCGCACCCGATCCCCATCTCCGTCCACGACGTGTCGTACGTGGCGCGCGCTGCGTCGAAATTGCGCACGAGGTTCGTGGCGTGACAGTTGAAGCAGGTGACGTTCCAGATCTGGCGGATGTCGTGATCCGTATCCGGAACCGGCGAGATCTCCTTCCAGTCCAGCCACCGCCGCGTGGCGAGCTGCCAGAACGCCGGCAGCACGTAGATGCGTCCGTCCGGCAGTGTCGACAGATAGCCCTGGAAGCGCTTGAAGCCCAGCGTGTAGTGAACCTCGAAGGTCTCGAACGGGCGTCCGCCATGCGACACGGAGACGAAGTACCGGCCGTCCAGGGTCTCGAACCGGTACGCGCGGCCATGGGCCTCGAAGCGCGCGTCCGGGGAGAAGTCGCCGACGACGACCGCCTCCGCGATGGGCTTGGTCATCCGGACGTGGAGCGATCGCGTCCAGGCGGAATGCTCGGCCTCGTGGCAGGTGGCGCAGGCGGCAGACCCGAGGTAGGCACCGTTCGGGGCGGGCGTCTCCGCGCGGTCGTCAAGGGGGCCCGCGGGACCGGACCCCGCGGCCCGCGCCGCCGGCCGCGCGACGGCCATTCCGAGCGTTGCCGCGCACAGGATCGCCGCCGCCAGAACGAGACGATCGCCTCGGGACATGCCCAAAGTGTAGCAAATCATGCCGCGGCCGGTCCGGGGGATTGTGTATCCTGAGGCTCGTGCCCACCACACGTCTCGCCGCTCGGCGGGGCCGGCCGACCTGGCCCCTGGCCGTCCTCGTCGTCGTGGCGGCGGGCGCCGCCTGGTGGGGCCTCGCGCCACGGGGCGGGGACGCCATCGCGCCCGCGGCGCTCGGCGGCGCCGACGTCCTGCTGATCACGATCGACACGCTCCGGGCCGACCGCCTCGGCGCGTACGGCGGCCCGCCGACGGCCGCGATCGACGCGCTGTCGGCGCGCGGCGTCCGCTTTGCGCGCGCCTACGCGCACGCGCCGATGACGCTCCCCTCGCATGTCTCCATCCTGACCGGTCTGCTGCCGCCGGTCCACGGCGTCCGCAACAACGGGACGTTCCGGCTCGACCCGTCCGTCCTCACGCTCGCCAGCCTCCTGCGGGCGGCCGGCTATCGGACCGGCGCCTTCGTCGGCGCGTTCGTGCTCGACCGGCGCTTCGGGCTCGACCAGGGGTTCGATGTGTACGACGACCTGTATCGCGAGTCGCGCAACCGGGCGGACTTCCGGTTCGATGAGCGCCGGGCGCCGGAGGTCCTGCAGCCGGCGGCGGACTGGATCCTGTCCGGCCGCGCCAGGGCCGAAGCCCGCGTCGGCCAGCGCCCGGCCGATCAGACGATGCCCTGGTTTGCCTGGGTACACCTCTTCGATCCGCACGCGCCGTACGACGCGCCCGAGGCGCGGACCGCCGATCTCTACGACAACGAGATCGCGTTCACCGACGCCGCGCTCGGGGCCTTCCTGAGCCGCCTGCGTGGCGCCGGCGGGCTTGACCGTACGCTGATCGCGCTGACCGCGGACCACGGCGAGGGCCTGGGCGACCACGGCGAGGCGACGCATGGCCTGTTCGCCTACGACACGACGCTTCGAGTCCCGCTGGTGATCGCCGGACCCGGCATCGCGCCGCGCGTCGGCTCGGATTTGGCCGCGCACGTCGACCTGCTGCCGACGGTCCTGGATCTGCTGGGCCTCGACGCACCGGACGGGTTACCCGGGATCTCGCTGCGCGGCGCCATGAACGGCGACGATCCGGGGCCGCGCGCCCTGTACTTCGAGGCGCTCGACGCGAACCTCACCCGCCGCTGGGCCCCGCTGACCGGCACGGTGCGCGGCGCGTGGAAGTACATCGACCTGCCGATCGACGAGCTGT
>Ga0326597_10006158_pt1 | contig 16487 bp, 15 predicted proteins | sample RVTome_12_FD_203789 | JGI IMG/M metagenome (GOLD analysis project Ga0326597, IMG submission 203789) | Soil microbial communities from uranium-contaminated site in the Upper Colorado River Basin, Wyoming, United States - RVT100D185 | ecosystem: Environmental > Terrestrial > Soil > Contaminated >...
CCATTGCTTCGTTAATCTGGTCGAGCGTATAGCTCCGGCTGATCATTTCTTCAAACGGAAAATTATTCCTGCGCGACGCCAGAAAGTCGATGGCCTGGAGCCAGTGGCGCGGCTCGGCGGAGCGGACGGTGATAAAGAGCATTTCCTGCGGCAAGCGCTCGACCGCGATATTGGCTTTGCCGCCGGCGCCGATGTTCAAGTAGCGTCCGCCGCCGCGCAAAAGCGTGAGACCTTCGGGCACCGCCATGTTGTTCGCTACCTGGATCACGATGTCTGCGCCGCGTCCCTCGGTGTGATCGCGCACCCAATGGCGCCGCTGTTTTTCATCGGTGACCTCTTCTAGGTTCAGCACTGCGTCGGCGCCCATGTGCTTGGTGACTTCGAGCCGATTGGCCGGCGCGCCGATGACGAGGACTTTCTTGGCGCCGTGATCCTTGGCGACGGCTGTGGCGAAGTTGCCGAGCGGTCCGCTCCCCTGAATCACCACGGTTTCATGGCTCTTGATGGCGCCGAGCCGGTCGAAGCCGTGCATGACCGTTCGATACGCGCAAGCGGAAGCCGCAGCCGAGGCGGAGGTAACTTCTTCAGGGACTTTGATGATTAGACACTCCTTCGGCACGTACATGTACTCGGCGCAGCTTCCTAATAGATACGGATGTTGGTCGCTGCGATTATGTCCCCATGACGCGCGTCCCGGGCAAATGCAGGGCTGGAGTGCGACTGCGCAATAATAGCAAGAGCCGCAGGCGACGTAGCTCCAAACGATCCGGTCGCCGCGCTTGACCGGATTACCGAGAATGTCGGTGCGCTCGCCGGCGATCTCCTCGACGAGGCCGCAGGGCTCGTGGCCGGTGACGATCGGCAGCGTGTCGCCGTCGCCCAGCGGGCCGTGCCAGCGGTGCACGTCGGTGCCGCACAGCGTCGAAGCGGTGATTTTGACCAGCAACGAGCCCGGATCGAGTTTGGGGATCGGCACCTGCTGGATGGTTAGAGGTTTGTTATGTTCGGTTATAACGGCGGCGCGGCAGGTTTCCATGGTTTCATCCACTCCTTTTCAGCTTCCGATAACGATTTGAACGGCTTAAACGTCTTGAACGTTTTGAACGGTACCAACTGTTCAAGTCGTTCAAACCGTTCAAAGCGTTCAAATCGTATGAGTTCAGAGCGGAAGTTTGTAAAAAGTTTCCGCGTTGCGCCACAACAGCGCCGCCTTGTCGTCGTCGGAGATATCGTCGCTTTCCAGCAGCTCACCGATGTCGTGCTTGCAGCTTTCGCGGGTCACTTCGTGCGGAAAGTCGGATGAATAGAGAAACGGCTTGTTGCCGACAGTCTTGATCGCAAATGGCATAGTTAACTCTTCGGTCTCGATGCCGAGATAAATGCGGTTTTCGACGATCAGCTTCTTGACGTAGGCGCTAGGTTCCTCGCCTTCTCTGATGCCGTACTCGGCAGGAGGGATGTATTGAAAGTGAGTTTCATGGGATGCGTGCAGCCGTTCGAGCAACAGCAGCAGCCAGGCCACCCCGCCTTCCAGGAAGGCAATGCGCACGCGCGGGAAGCGATCGAAGATACCGTTGTAAAGAATGTCCGCGCAGTTGATGGTCAGGCCCCAGGGGTGGCCGAGGGCGTGCACGGGCACGTACATGTTCATGTGGTCCATGCCGAAGCGGTCGTGGGCTCCGCCATGGACCGCCAGGCAGCAGCCGAGCCGATTGGCTTCCTCATAAATCGGCCAGTAGGCTTTCGAGCCGAGAGGATTGGCGAGGCCGTTGGACGGCATCATCGCTCCGAGCATGCCCAATTCGGTCACCGCGCGGCGCAATTCCTTGGCGGCCTCCTCCGGGTCCTGCATTGGGATCAATGCCATGCCTTTGAAGCGGGGATTGAATTTGAAGTAAGTCTCGTGGAGCCAGTCGTTGTACGCCTTGGACACCGCCACGGCGTAATCGAGACTGACAATCTTGCCGTAGGCGAGGGCGGTGGTCGGGTAGAGCACGGTCCACTCGATACCGACGTCATCGAGAAAATCGAGCCAGCCCGTGGGCCCGACCGGGGCGCGCTGGTCGCGCTGCGGCGGCGTCTCCACCGCGCGCCCCGCGTGCAAATGATCCAGCGGCGGAAAGATCGCGCCTTTGCGCTGCGCGATGTCGCGGTAGGGCGACTCCATGCAGGCGATAATCCCCGCGTTGTCCTCCATGATGTGGCCGTCGCCGTCGATGATTCGTGTCGCCAAATTGGCGCTCATGGGTAGATGCCTCCTAGACAAGATTCGTTTGTTACCTGGGGATTGTCCTGTTTTAAGTCTGTTTTGATCTTGTACCCTTCGACTCAAGCCCGGGTTTGTCCGTGGGGCTCCACTATCCGCTTCGTTCGCGCGTCAAGTTATGCGTAGAATTATATGGTATTTCTCTATTGATCAAGCTCATCAGAGTACAAGAACAATTCACTCGAACGCTTGACATTGTTTCTTTCGACTGGTTTCCTGGGGCTGGTAGCGAGAGTGGTCGATCCGTTTTGATCTCCGGGCTAAGCGTATGTCTAACCCGCAATCCCTAAAACGATTTCACGTCTTTCTGATTAAACCATCGAAATACGACGATGAGGGCTACGTGATCCGTTGGGCCCGTGCTGTGCTCGTTTCCAATTCGTTGGCAGTACTCAACGCGCTGACCGAGGACGCCGCGCGCAGCCAAGTATTGGGGCCCGAGGTTGAAATCCTTTCCCATGTGTTCGATGAAACCGTTACTCAGATCCGGGTCAAACAAATTGCCGCAAGCATGCGCCGCGCCGGTGATCAGTGCGTTGTCTGCATGGTCGGTGTCCAGTCTAACCAGTACCCGCGCGCTGTGGATCTGGGCAGGGAGTTTACGGCTTGCGGTCTCAAGACCATGATCGGCGGTTTTCACGTGAGCGGCTCGGTTGAAATGTTACCGCAGATATCTCCGGAGATTCAGGGGGCTATGGACGAAGGCATCACGATCGTCGCCGGCGAAGTGGAGCGCCGCTGGAACGATCTCCTGCGTGAAGCTTATCGCGGCACGTTGAAACCTTATTACAATTTTGTCGATGACAAACCCGCGTTGAATAACACGCCCCCTCCTTTCACACCCAAAGATAGGCTTCGGTACTATATTCCCACTCGGCAGAGTTCCTTTGACGCTGGGCGCGGATGCCCTTTTCAATGCAGCTTTTGTACGATCATCAACGTACAGGGACGCACGATGCGCGGCCGAACGGCGGACGATGTTGAAGCGCTCATCCGTCGGAATTACGCCCAGGGCATCCGCGAGTTTTTTATCACCGACGATAATTTTGCGCGACATCCCGACTGGGAGAGCATCATCGACCGAATTATCGAATTGCGTGACAAGGACCGCATCCACATTAGGCTCATGATTCAGACCGACACGATGGCGCACCGTATCCCGCGTTTCATCGAGAAGCTGGGGCGGGCCGGTTGCCGGCGCGTTTTTATCGGCATGGAGAGCGTCAATCCGGAGAATTTGAAAGCCTCAGCGAAATATCATAACCGGGTCAACGAGTATCGTGCCATGCTGCAGGCATGGCGCGATCAACAGGTCGTCACTTATGCCGGCTACATGCTCGGCTTTCCCGGCGACACCTATGAATCCATCATGCGTGACGTGGAATTCTTAAAGCGAGAGCTGCCGCTCGACTTCGTGGAGTTATTCGTCGCGACGCCCCTGCCCGGATCCAAGGATCATCAGCAAAATTTTCTCAAGGGCATCCCGATGGACGAGGACTTGAACAAGTACGACACGACTCAGCCTTGCATGGACCACCCCAAGATGAGCCGGGAAGAACTCCAGAAGGCCTATCGGGACGCCTGGCACTCTTTTTACAGCCGGCAACATGTCGAGACTATTCTTAAACGCCGCCAGGATCGAAGACGGCGCAACGTCGCCAGGCAAATGCTCTGGTTTCGCAGTTCTTTCTTTATTGAAAATGTGCATCCGCTCTTGGGAGGGTTCTTCCGCCTGAAGGGCCGGCGAATGCGATCGCCCCGCTTCCCCGTCGAGTCCATTCCCACCTATTACTGGCGGAGAATCAGAGAAATCGCTCTGTGGACGGTGCGCGCGGCCGCGCTTATACTTGAGATGAGGTGTATTTATCACAAGGTCACGCGGGAAAAATACCGGCACTACATGGACGTGGCGATTACGCCGGATCCGATCGGCAAAAAAACTACTCGCCGATCTGACGATCATATCCTCGTTGAAGTGCCCGCTCCCGCCAGCCCGATTCAAAAACACCCGGAATCATCGGATCTAAAGACCGACGTTGCAATGCCTGAAGTCAGTTACAGGTGATTTAATTGATCTTGCGGGAGGAGTTATGGCCGAAGAAACAGCGGAACAAAAGTTGGCGCGCCTCGAGGCGGAGAACCAGACGCTGCGGGAACAGGTGGAGCAGCGCAAAACGAGTCAACTTCGGCTGAAGGTGAGCGAAAAGGGTGGCCTCTCCGTTTACGGTCTCGGCCGGTTTCCCGTGACGCTTTATAAGGAACAGTGGGCGAGGCTGCTCGACTATGCCGACGAAATCCGCAGCTTCCTCAAAGCGAACGACCAACAATTGAAAGCCAAGCAGTAAAAGCAAAGTAGTTCAACGCTAGGCCAACCGCGCGATGGGTCGTGCATTTCCGTATGATGAAAAATTCCGGCCAGTGCAAAGAGAGAACGGGGTATGGCAAACTCACTCCCTGACGCCAGTTCACTTATCTGCGACCCGGCAGTTCGTTTCCCACCGAGATCACAATCAAGCCGAGCGAGTAATCTGCCCGCCAGCTTTAAGCCGCTTTCATCGACGCCCCCTTCCGTGTGGCTCACAGGCATGAAATCGGCGTGAATCATATCCTCCGGTCATCGGATTTTCCCCGTAGCGCGACGTTCCGGCCTCGTTTTCGGGAAGAAATTGCGTAGAATTCCAGGGCGCCGGGGCGGATGACACGCGGAAACTCACTGATAGATGTGAAAGGTAAAATCAAGAACGGCTATGCGTGAGCTTGGTAGTTTTTACAACGTCATCTCGCCGCAGATATCCTTTTTTGTGTTGGGTTCGATTTTGGGGTTACTTGGTTGCGCCGGAGAGACTGCACACGACGAAGCTCTAGCTGCGAAGAGGGCCGTGGAATTCGCTGAGACTGTCTTTGTTCAAAACGACATCGAGAAAGGCTACAGGCTACTTTCCGATGGGACAAGGCGGCATGTTCCAATAGAGAAATTCAAAGAAACGGTTACGCGCATGCATCCAAAAGGTTATCCAACGAGTGTGACAGCAAGGGAATTTGAACCGATGCCGGGAGGTGAAAAAGCAATTTACATTTTCCTAACCGGTGACGGCTCCGGCGACCGCTTCGATTATAAGTTGACGCTGGAAGGATCCCTAGCAACTGATTATAGAGTCACTAACCTGGAACCTGGGACGTCTTCGCATCTATTGATGGGGCATCGCAAGACGCCACTCAAGAAGTGATACCGCGCCTTGGCCCTGAGTCTAGCGGGCAGAAAGCCGCCCCCCCCCTCTTAGTTCTGAACAATCTCGGGGACTCCCGTCGTTCCTTACAATCTAGGCAATAACGCTCATCCGTCAAGCTCCGGATAGTGGCGAAAGAGGTCTTGCTGGGTGAAAGGTCTGCGCCGCTTTGACGAGAGATAGGACGCGATGCGCGGGCGCGGCGCGACGCAGTCGTGCAGCGCGACCAAGCGCGGAGACTTCTTAGGGTTGGTAATCCGTCGGTGTGTTGTGCCGGGATCGAAGCCAACTCGACGGCATGGGCGCATTGGGAGTTCTAAGGGCAGGAGGCCGGTTTGGGGAATTTTCGTCACCCGGCTGCTATCGCCCGCGAAAAAAAGTCACGCCAGTAGCCAGATTCTTTTTGCAAACTCCAGATTTCATCGTAAAATAGCATATGGGTCACAAGTTAGCCGTCATGTACTTCTAGTTAACACTGCACTATGCGAACCCGGGACAAAATTGCGATAGCGCTGTTCTCAATCACCTTGGGATTAGGCGCCCTCATCTTTTGGCAATCGAGTACCAACGACACGGAGCTCCGTCGATTTCGTTGGTTCGCCGCTAAAGCCCCGATGCGTCTAATGACGGACGAAATCTTCACTGCCGAAAACGCCCCGAGCCTGTGGTTTGGCGGGCTGTCGTTGGGCGCGATGATTTTGCTCGGAATGATATTGAAGACGATCAACGGCGCAGAGATACGCGCCTTCCGGGATCGATTGATCCAGATGGAGGTTTCCAAGGCCGAGGTGGAGACGTTGCTGCAAGACGCGGTCTGGAAGGAAAAACATGCGCGCGACGCAAGAGAAACCGCGGTCAAAGAACTGGAAGCTAACTTAAACCGGATCTACGATCTGGAAAATCATCTCCGTGAGACAGAACAGCTCCTTTGGACCCGGGAAAAGGAGTTCAAAGCGCTGAGTTCTCATGGGAGCGCCGGACCGGAGGCGGCGCGCGGGGCCGGCGCGGCGAAGGCGGCGCGAGACAAGGCGCTGCAAGAGGAGATTAAGAAGAACGCAGAATTGCTCCAGACAAAAGACGTTGCGATGCAGCAATTGGAGAGTCGTCTGAGCGGAAAAATCCGCTCTTTGGAGCACGAGCTTGGCGACCATGTGAAGCTGCTTAGGGAACGGGAAGAGGAGCTGGAGGATCTCGGGACACAACTCGCAGAGAAGAGCGCCACCCAGAGCCGGGCGGAGAGTTTGTTGGAGGAGGAGATCAAGAAAGGACAGCAGTCTCTGAAGGCAAAAGACTCCTCCATCAGCGACCTCGGCAAGCGGCTGAAAGGCGAGATCGATGCCCTGCAATCTCAGTTAAGCGAGAAACGGAGCCAGTTGCAGAATCAGAGCACCGAGGCGGCGGAGCTTAAAGCGGAAGTGAACGCCTTGACGGCGCGCCTGGCCGATGCGGCGTCGGCGAAGGAACGGGTGGAAAGCGGCCGGCTGGAGGAACTGAAGAAACAGACGCAGGCGTTGCAGGCGAAAGATGCCGCCATCAAAAAGCTCGAGGAACGGGCGCATGGGACGCTGCGCGATTTCGAAGGCCGGCTGGCTGAGAAAGAGAAACTGTCGAAAGACCGCGACGCGGAATTGCTCGCGCTTCGGTCTCGGGTCCATGCGCTCGCCCAGACGGGATCGGCCAAGGAGCAATCCCAGAGCTTGCTACAGCAAGAATTGAAGAGCCAGGCGGAGGCGCTGCGCTCAAAAGACGCCGCCATCAAGGAAAAGGAGCAGAAGCTCGACGGCAAAATTCAGGCGTTGGAGATTCAGTTAACCGAGAAAGAGGCATTGCTCCAGAGCCGCAGCACCGAGTTGGCGGGCCTTAAAGGCGAAGTCGGCGTCGTGACGGGGCAACTGGCCGATGCCGCGTCGGCGAAGGCGCGCGCTGAGAATTTGCTGCAACAGGAGCTTAAAAGGAAATCCGAGCTGCTCCGGTCGAAAGACTCCGCCCTGCAAGAGGCGGAAAAAAATCTGCTTGGGAAAGTTCGTACGTTGGAAAATCAGCTGGGGGAAAGAGACGCGTTCTTAAGGGAACGTGACGCGCAAATGCAGGATCTCCGGGCCCAGTTGACGAAAATGGGCTCGATGAACGAGGAAGCGCGGCGTTTGCTGGCTGACGAGCTGAAAAAATTGAGGCCAGCGCTGGAAGGCAAGGATGCCACCATCAAGGCGCTGGAGGAGAAATGGACGACCACCGTCCGCCCTCTGGAGGAGCGGGTGGACGGGCAAGAGACGCTTTTGAATCAACGTGCCGCACAGATCGAAGCGCTGCGGTCTGAACGGGATACCCTGAAAACGCAACTGGCGGAGACCGGCTCGTCTGGCGAGCCGGCGGAGGGCGCACAGGTTCCTCGCACAAAGGAGTTCGAGGAAAACATGAAGAGAATCCACACGCTGGAGCGTTCGCTCAGAGAGACGGGCGATCTCATGAAAACTCGCGACGAGAAGATCGAAAGATTGGAGGCGGAGATCAAAGAGAAGCGCACCGAACTCGCGAAACATGAAATCGAGGTTTGGCAGGCCGTGGAGCGGCGCAGTCAATGGAAGCGGCGGCTGTCAAAGTTCGGCATCTCGATGAAGGATTGAGACGCGACGCGGCCGTTTAAAGCGTCGCCCGGCGCGCGGCAATAGACCCCCGCCGTGCGATCCCATCACATGATTACAATTTCATTGCCACTGCTTGTAGCAAACCCGGCTCGAAAGTCCCAAAGAGTTGAATTTCATTTTCTCTCGGGCGAGTAAAAACTATCCAAAAGCCTTCGGCGCATGACGGCCTCCCCGCCGGGCAGGGGGTCGAACTTGGTCGTGCCGTCGATGTTTTGCAATATCTTGCGGCCTTCCGCGTCCTCATGCATCGCGAGCAATGTCTTTTCGAGGCGACCGACCAGCCCGAGCGGCATGTTTTTGCGCACCGATAGAAGGTGGCGCGGCAGCAGGTCGGTCTGCGCCAGCACCAGGATGTCGTTTCGCTTCTTCTCGTCGAGCGCGGCGTGATCGTCGTTGCTGAAGGCGCCGGCTGCGACCTTTTGTGTCAGAACCAGGTCGACGAGATTTTCTTGAGTGCGGGCAAAGACAAAGCCGACTTCCGCGGCTCCGACATTGGCGTCGGACGCCGGCTTCTCCGCGAGCTTGAAGCCGTTGCGCTGGAGGAAAAGCTTCGGCAAAAAATATCCCGAACTCGATTCAGTATCCTCGAAGACGAACATTTTTCCCCGTAGATCGTCCAGGCGCTGAATGCCGCTGTTACGATGGGTAAAAATCAGGCTTCGATAATCGGTCATGCCGCTCTTCCAACGTCTCAGGAGCAGCGTGCCTGCTCCGTGAACGCTGTTAACCACATAGGTCGGATAGGGGCTCTCCATATAGAAATCCACCGTTCCTTGATCGAGGAGCTTCGCGAGATCAGGCAGAGTGGAGGTCACCACGACTTTTCCCTCTAGGGCCGTTGCGGGAGAAATTTTGCGCGCCACATAGCGCACGAATTCGCGAAAATGTTCCTGGATCTCCTTCTGGTGGGTTTCCGCGACGATTCCCAACGTGATAGTCGCGGTTATCGGCTTCTGCGGCGTCTGTGCGATGGCCGGGGAACCTAAGGCGAGAAGGAAAAGCGCGAGCAGCGGGGAAGAAGCTCCCGGTCTCGTGTAGATGAGATTGACAGATGAGCGTGGGGCCATTTTTCCTCCGGTGTCTTGCCAGGCGTTCGCGGACGGCTTGGGTCGATTGCTTGGGCCGGTGCGCCGCGGTCTGCCTGGCGATGAGTCATGGCTGCGGCGAATTAATTACTTTAGCAAATAGCTCGCGGGCATTGCGATTTGCAGAATGCTGATGCCTTCGGTCTCTTCGATATAGCGGATGAAACGGTACTTGTTTTCCAACTCGTCGTAGCGCAGCGGTGGCGCTTCGGCTCTGCCGGCTTCGATTCGCGCGCAGATAAAGTGCGGGCCGTCGTGGCTCAAGGCGTGACTCACGGACTCTTGCAACTCCTGAATGGTTGTGGCGGTGCGAGAGCTTTTAATCCCGGCGCTGCGCGCGACGCCGGCGAAGTCGAGGTTGTCCGCGGTCGCGGCCGTCGGTTCGCCGCCGGAGGATTCATACTGATGATTATCCCAGCAGATATGAATGAGGTTCTTCGGTTGATGCATCCCGATGGTGGCCAGCGAGCCGAGATTCATCCAGAGCGCGCCGTCGCCGTCGAAGACGAATACCTTGCGTTTGGGTAAGCCAATCGCCAAGCCGAGACCGATCGAAGAGCAGAGACCGAGGGTTTTGACCTGGATATTGCCATCGCTCGGTCTGATGGCATTCCACTCGGCGGTGGCGCCGCCGGCCGTGCAGACGAACAGTTCGTCTTTGATCAGCGGAGCGATGGCCTGCAAGCATTCGAAACGTTTCATTGGTTTCCCGCTTACAGCACCGTGCGGGTGAGCAGCAACGCCACCGGCCGTTTGGAGCTGTTGGCCAGCGTTACCGCGCCGGCGATATCCTGTTTCACCTTGGCGGGATCGCGCATGACGATGTGCTTGATGCCCAATCCTTGCAGCACCGGTTCGGTGACCAGGCCGACCATGTGAAAGGCGTTGTCGCCGATGTCGCCGGCGTAGTAGACGAGCAGCAATATCGGGATGCCAAACTGTAGCGCCGTGGTGGTGAGCCCGTTGCAACTGTTCAACAGGCCGCCGTTCTGCATCAACATGGCGGTTTGTTTGCCCGCCAGATGAGCGCCGGCGCAGACGCCGATCCCTTCCTCTTCCCGCCCCACGGGCACGTGCGCGATCTCCTTGTCTTCATAAAGGAGATTGATGAGCTGGAGCATGTTAATGTCGGGAACGCTCGACACCAGGTTGACGCCGGCTGCTTTTAGGGCGCCGATAATTTGCTGCGCGCCCGCGGTGGTTCCCATTCCGTTAATCCCGTCCCTGAAAAATGCCGTTCGGTACTTTCCCTTCTAGAAATTATCCACGGTGGTGTCAAGCAGCGTCCGGTTTGACACTTCGTGGTCGATTCTGTTAGCAGAGAAAGCAATCCGATTCATAGGAGGTGGACTGTGAATGTTGTCCATGCCGCAGCGAAGTTCCGTTTGAAGGGTAAGCTACGAGCGATTGGGTTAACCGGTATTCTCGTCGCGGGCGCTTTGTTATTTTCAGGGTCGATTTTGCCGGCCGCTGAATACCCGACCAAAACGATTCAAGTCATCAATCCTTTTCCTCCCGGCGCGGTCACCGATATCGTCGCGCGCATTCTTGCGCCGAAGATGTCCGCGGCTCTCGGCCAGCAGGTGGTAATCGTCAACAAGGCGGGAGGGGGCGGCGCCGTGGGCATCCAGGCCGCAAGGAGGCGGCCCCGGAGGGTTACACGATCCTGGTGACGCCGCCGCCGATATTGCTGATTCCGATCGTCAACAAAAACAGCAGCTTCACCACGAAAGACTTCGTGCCGATCGCCCTGGCGACCAGCAGCCCGAACACGACGGTGGTGAAAGCCGATGCGCCGTGGAAGACTCTCGAGGAGTTCATCGCGGACGCCAAAAAAAACCTGGGGAGTTGACCTACGGCTCGGCCGGTCCCGGAACGACGCCGCATTTTATCGGTGAACTCGTGAAGCTTAAGACCCACATCGATTTGACTCACGTGCCGCTGGGATCGGAGTCGGCGGCGGTCACCGCGGTCCTGGGCGGCCATGTGAACATCTCTTTTCTCACCTTGGGCACGACGCGCAGCCACATTGAAGCCGGCACCCTGCGCGCGTTGGCCGTTGCGTCCAATCGCCGGCTCAAGGATTTTCCCAACGTGCCGACCACCGTGGAGAAAGGCTTTCCCGAGCTCAATTTGAAAGTATGGGTCGGATTCTTTGCCCCGGCAAAAACGCCCGCGCCGGTCGTCAAGCGGCTGGCCGCGGTTATCAGTGATAGCCTTAAGGACCCCGAAGTCGTCTCCAATATCGAGAAGAGCCAAGCGCTCGTCGAAAATCTCGGGCCGCAAGAGGCGGCCAAGTTTTACGCCGAAGAAGAGCGCAAGTGGTCCGAGGTGGCTCGGGTCGCCAAGATCGGCAATTGAGCGACCGTCAAGATTCTCTTACTCACGATCGGATGAAGCGAGCCGACGTCACCGTTGCTTTGATCTTGATCGGGCTGGCCGCTTTCGTCCTGCTCGAAGCCGGCAAGCTTTCGTTCGGCAGCATGCGCGTGCCGCGGACGGCTTTCTTCCCGGTCATCCTCGCAACGTTGTTGCTGATCCTTTCGCTCATTTTCCTCGGCCAGGCGCTGCGGGGCGCGCCCACGGGCCGCGGGATTGACCGGATCGAGGCCGAGGGCTGGTTTAGGATTGGGGCGACGTTGGTGACGCTCGTCGGCTTCGCGCTCGCGCTCGAGCGCTTGGGTTTTCTGTTGAGCACGCTTCTTTTGATGGTTCTCCTCCTGCGCGCCATCGAACCCCAAGCATGGCCTAAAGTCATCGCCGTGGCTTTGGTGACGTCTCTGGTTGCCTACGCGATCTTTGGCTGGTTACTCGGTATCCCGTTGCCTGCCGGAGTTCTAGGAATCTAGCGTGGATGTTTTCTCGAACGTAGCTCTCGGCTTCTCCGTAGCACTGACGCCGGCGAATTTGCTGTTCTGTTTTATCGGATCGGTCGTCGGCACTCTGGTCGGCGTGCTGCCCGGCCTGGGTCCCGTCGGGGCGGTCGCGTTTCTCCTTTCGCTGACGTTCAAAATGGAACCGGCCACGGCGATCATTATGCTCGCGGGGATTTACTACGGCGCGATGTACGGCGGCTCGACCACGTCCATCCTTGTGAATATCCCCGGTGAAACCGCGTCGGTCGTTACCTGTCTTGACGGCTATCGCATGGCGCGCCAAGGCAGGGCCGGCGCGGCGCTGGGGATTTCGGCCTTCGGCTCGTTCATCGCCGGCACCTTCGGGGTGATCGGGCTCATGTTTCTCGCCCCGCCCCTCGGCCGAGCGGCATTGCGCTTCGGACCGCCGGAATATTTCGCGCTCACGCTCACCGGTTTGACTCTGGTTGCCTATCTTACCCAAGGCTCGCCGATCAAAGCGTTGATCATGACCATTCTCGGTCTGCTTGCCGGCGTGGTGGGCATGGACCCGATCTCGGGCGAAGAGCGCTTTACTTACGGAAGCCTCACGTTGCGCGACGGCTTCGGGCTCGTGCCGGTGGCGATGGGGCTTTTCGGCATGACGGAGATTTTAGAAAATCTAGCGATTCTCGCAACGCAGTCGGTCTACGAGACCAAGATCAAGGGCCTGCTGCCCAATCGTAAGGATTGGAAAGACAGCGCTTGGCCGATCGCGCGTGGCTCGGCCCTGGGTTTTTTTCTCGGCATCCTGCCGGGTCCCGGTCCCGTGATCGCATCGTTCGTCTCCTACGCGCTGGAAAAGCGCCTGTCGCGCCACCCGGAAAAGTTCGGCACCGGCGTCATCGAAGGGGTGGCAGGCCCGGAGTCAGCCAATAATTCGGCGACCGCGGGTTCTTTCATCCCGCTGCTTTCCCTCGGCATCCCCACCAGCGCGATCATGGCGCTGTTTATGGGCGCGCTGATGATCCATGGCATCCAGCCAGGTCCGCTTTTCATCAGCAAGTATCCGGACCTCTTCTGGGGATTCATCGCGAGCATGTATATCGGCAACGTCATGCTGCTGGTGCTGAACCTTCCGCTGATCGGCCTCTGGGTCCGGCTGCTCAAGACGCCCTACGTGATCCTATTCCCGCTGATCTTGCTCTTCTGTTTGATCGGCGTCTATAGCCTGAACTCCAACGTCAGCGAAATCGTCATCATGCTGGCGTTCGGCATCCTTGGATTCTTTCTGCGCCGGGCCGGCTTCGAGGGGGCGCCCTTCATCCTCGCTATGGTGCTCGGTCCGGTCATGGAAACTTCCCTGCGCCAGTCGCTTTTGATCTCACGTGGCAGCTTCGGCATCTTCGTCACCCGGCCGATCTGCGCCGTGCTGATGGGGTTGACCCTGCTGTTTATGCTTTGGCCGATGATTTGGAAAAGAAAAACGGCTGGGAAGGATCGCTCACCAAGCGCCCAAGAAAATGCTTCTTCGTGATCTCAGTTTTCTTCTCTGTTAGACAACCAAGGGGCAGGATCGTTTTACTTTCCGTACTGTCGGTTCATTTCGTCGAAGAATCCTGCGCTTTCGAGCTGGTTGATGAAGCGCGCGTCGGCAAAGCCTTCGGGGTTGCCGCTGGGAATTTCCGGGTTGGTGCGCGACAGGAGATAGAACATCGATTTCGCCACGCGCCCCAGGGGAAACGGTTTGGTATCCAGCTTGTCTTTGTAGTGGCCGTAGATTGAGTTCAAGACTTCGACGTCCTGGGTGGCTACATATTTTCTTAACACACCGAGACTGAACTCCGGTTTGGTTTTGACCAGATAGATCCCTTCGATCCAGGCTTTGAGGAACTTAAGCGTGGTTTCCTGATTCTTCATCACGTAGGCCCGCCGCACGAGGATTCCCGACCCGGAAATTTCGATCGGCAGTTTGGAAAAATCGATGAGCTGTTTAAAGCCCATCTTGGTCGCTGTAAGCGTCTGCACTCCGGCGACGATCACGCCGTGAAGCCGCCCGGTTTGGAGCGCGCTCAGACGCGCGCCCAGGTCGCCCACCGGCAGGATGGTCACGTCTTTGTCCGAGATGCCGTTCAGCCGTAGACCTTCGCGGAGCAGAATATCGGTCAGCGAGCCTGCCGTGCTCATGCCCAGGATTTTGCCGCGCAGTTGTTCGACGTTCGTGATGTTTTTCTGCACCACTAGCGAGTGCTCGAGCTGGTTCATCGGTGAAGCGATCAGCGCCGTATCGGCGCCGCGCAGGTAGGCTTCCAGCGCGGGCATGCCCGAGTGATTGACGAACTGCACGCTGCCGCCGATAAGTGACATGATGGCGCGCGGGCCGCCGGAGATGTAGACGAGGTTTAGCTCCAGGCCCTGCTTTTCGAATAGTTTTGCCTCCTTGGTGACCCAGATCGGCATCATCGAGCCGGAGATTGCACCGTAGCTGGCGTTGATTTTCTCCAGCGGCGCGGCTGCAGCCCGCACGAGATTGGCGCCAGAGAACACGATCAATAAAGTCACCGTGGCGGTTGCTGTTAGGCTTTTTGCGATAGCTCTCATGTTTCGTCGTCGCCTTTCCTAGCTGGCGGACTACGGTGTTTAGAAACGGCACCGGCAGCTAATTCGTGATCGATAGCACACACCTATCACCTGCGTAAAGCCCCGCTACTCTTTGCCCAGGGTCTCGTCAAAGTCGTGTTGAGGAGATTAGAAATCCCTCTAGATCTCCCTTTACAAAGGGAGACTTTCTATTCCCCTCTTTTGAAAAGGGAAGCTGTGAAAAAATTATGGGATCGATAGCGAAATCCGGAGAATCTCCCCTATCCCCTCTTTTCCAAAGAGGGGAACTCGCAGTCGAAAGAGAGGAATTCCCAAATACTTACAGAGCAAAATTCCACTTTCCTTCTTGGATCATTCCCCCTTTGGAAAAGGGGGATTAAGGGGGATTTGAATTTTTTCACAGCTTCAGGGGGCAAGGGGGATTTTTTGGACAACTTGTGAAATCAATTCATTAAGGTGAAACCGACTTTGACGTTGCCGTGGCTCTTTGCCGACGGGCGGCGCGAATTGGTCGTTTCATCGCTTTTTCGATTTCCGGGGTATAGAATAACTTTAACATTCCGATCTTAGTCTTAAGGAAGGGGGAGCTGGACTGATGCATAACGGGAAAATTCGAATCGGCATTATGGGCCTGGGCCTGATTGGCCGGCACCTCTATCACCTTGCCCTGGAAAGCAGTGACGCCGAGATCGTCGCCGTGGCGGATATCGGCAAACCGGAAATTATCCAGTACCTGCTCAAGAGCGATGGGGTCGAGGAACCGTCCTCAGATTTGCGGGACAATTATCTAATCAATGAAAAGTTCCGCACCAGAATGCTTCAGCTTGCGCGACCGGGAGAGGTGCCGTGGGACGTCCTGAACGTTGACTGCGTGGTCGATGCCACCGGCCGATATCGGCGGCGCCAAGACATCGAAGCCCATTTGCGCGCCGGCGCCCGGCGGGTCATCCTGGCGTCGCTGCCAGCCGAGCCCATCGACCGCGTCGTCATACCGGGAATCAACGAGAGCAGCGCCGCGAGTTCGGACAAAATGATTTCAGCGGGCTCCGCGACGACCAACGCATTCGCACTCTTGTTGCGCTCTGTGGATCGGGCCTTGGGTGTCGACTGCGCGTCGATGACCACGGTCCATGCTTATTCGAGCGATCAATCGCTGCAGGATTATGCCCACGAGGACTTTCGCCGTAGCCGCTCCGCGGCGGAAAATATCATTCCCAACAACAACGAGTCGGCGCGCTGGGTGGAGTTCGTTCTGCCGAAGTTTGCCGGCAAGTTGAGCGGTTACGCTCTCAACGTGCCCGTCCAACAAGGCTCGTTACTCGATCTCAATTGCGTGATGCAGGATGGTGCCGTCACGGTCGAGCAAGTGAACCAGGCGATGCGCGCCGCCGCCGCCGAGCAGCCGGTGTTGATCGGCGCCACCGACGATCCGATCGTTTCTTCCGATGTCATCGGTTGCCGGCAATCGTTGCTCTTCGATGCGCGCGCGACCATTAAAGCCGGAAAGCGAATCGTTAAAGTGCTGGCCTGGTACGAGAGCCTGGGGCATGCCTGCCGGCTGCTCGACGTGATTCGGCTTTATAACAGTCTCGACGGCAGCGGAGGTGCGAAATGAGGGTTGCCATTAACGGTTTCGGCCGCATCGGCCGTTCGGTGTTTCGTATTCTGGATAAGCGCGCGGACGCCGAGCTGGTTGCCATCAACGACGTCTTCGATCACGACGCGCTGCGCTACCTGCTGAATTACGACACCGTGATGGGGCGCTTCCAGGGCGCCTTGCGGCTCGAAGGCGATGAGATGGTGACCTCGCACGGGCGCACCCGGATGCT
>Ga0326597_10006159_pt1 | contig 16487 bp, 16 predicted proteins | sample RVTome_12_FD_203789 | JGI IMG/M metagenome (GOLD analysis project Ga0326597, IMG submission 203789) | Soil microbial communities from uranium-contaminated site in the Upper Colorado River Basin, Wyoming, United States - RVT100D185 | ecosystem: Environmental > Terrestrial > Soil > Contaminated >...
ACGAGCAGCGCGGCCGGCTGATCGGCGCCTACTTCCACTACGCCGGCGGCTGGGAGGAGATCACGATGCAGGACCGCAGCCCGCAGGTCGGGGCCTACAGCGACCCACTGTACGCGGTGTGGGCGCGGAAGGCGTCCGATCAGGCCGGCGACTCGGCGGGGAGCGGGCCGGCGAGCGGGTAGTCGTCGCCCCAGCGCGCGCGCAGCTCCGCGACGCGGCGCTCGAAGACCCGCCGGAACGCCGTCGAGCGGAGCGGCGGCGTCGTCATGAGGACGGCGTCCTCCTGGTTGTCGGAGTAGTAGCGCGCGCGCACGCCCACCTTCGCGAAGCCGTACTTCTCGTAGAGCGCGCGCGCGGCGTGGTTCGAGATGCGGTACTCCAGCGTCACCTCGTCCTGTCCGGCGTCGATCGCCGCTTCCAGGGCTGCGACGAGCAGTAGCTCGCCGATGCCCTGCCGGCGGTACTCCGGCCGCACGGCGATGGTGACGATGTGCCCCTCGCCCATCGTGCACCAGAGGCCGACCAGGCCGACGATGTGGTCGCTCGCGCGCTCCGGCAGCCCGCCGAAAAAGCGCTCTGCCAGCTTCCGGACGCCGCGCTTCCGCTCGCCGGGCGCTGCCGGTCGCGACGCGCCCTCCGCCGGGCGGTAGGCGACGAGGTAGCGCGCCATCTTGTTCTTCAGCTCGCGCTGGTAGACCGTCTGCGGCCACATGGTGGGGAAGGAGTGGCGCTCGATGTCCAGTACCTGCGCGATGTCCTCGGCGCGCATGAAGCGGATGTTGCAACGAACGGTGGTGGCGCGCATCGTCTCGTCTCCAGGGGCCCTATTCTAGCACAGGGCCGAGTTTGACGTTAGCGTAAAGATTAGGTATACTCGCTCGGCCGCACCCTCCTGGGACCGAGGCCTGCCATGCGACGCCGTTCATCGCCGATTCTCGTCCGCTTGCTCTCGTTCGTGGTGCCGTACTGGCGCCACGTCGTCGTGGCCGGCCTCTGCGTGGCCGGCGCCAGCGCGTTCGTGTTCATGATGCCGCTCCTGATCGGCTGGGCCGTCGATACCGGGCTGGACGTCAAGGATGGCGCGGCGACCGGCGACAAGCGCACGCTGGTGATGATGGGCCTGGCGATCGTCGGGGTGGCGGCGGGCCGCGGCATCTTCGCCTACGGGCAGACCTACTTCGCCGAGTGGATCTCGCAGCGCGTCGCCTACGACATCCGCAACAGCATCTATCGCCACCTCCAGCGCCTGAGCTTCGCCTACCACGACAAGGCGCAGACCGGCCAGATCATGTCGCGCGCCACCCAGGACGTCGAGGGCGTGCGCATGTTCATCAGCATGGGCGTGCTCCGCCTGCTGTACATCATCGCCCTGCTCGCCGTGACGCTGGTCTGGATGCTGCTGATCAACTGGAAGCTCGCGCTGCTCTCGTGGCTCTTCATTCCCATCGTCGCCGGGCGGTCGATCCAGGTCACGACGAGCCTGCGGCCGCTCTGGCTCCGCATCCAGGACCTGCAGGGCAGGCTCGGGACGGTGCTCCAGGAGAGCCTCTCCGGGCAGCGCGTGGTGAAGGCGTTCGCGCGCGAGCAGTACGAGAGCGTGAAGTTCTCCAAGGAAGCGAAGGAGCTGTTCGAGGCCGGCTACGAGACGAACCGCATTCAGGCCTTCAACACGCCGCTCCTGACCGGCGTCTGGATGCTGGCGATGGTCGTCGTCGCCTGGTTCGGCGCGCACGAGATCGACGCCGGCCACCTCTCGGCCGGCGAGCTGGCTTCGTTCATGTTCTTCCAGACGCTGCTCCAGCTGCCGGTGCGCAGCCTGGGCTGGGTCGTCATGCTCTTCGCGCGCGCGCAGTCCTCCGGCGAGCGCATCTACGACATCCTCGACGCCGAGTCCGCCGTGCGGGAGAAGGCGGACGCCGCCGAGCTGCGAGACGTGCAGGGCCACATCCGGTTCGAGCAGGTGTCGTTCGCCTACGACCAGATCAGCCCCGTCCTGAAATCGATTGACATCGATGCGCGGCCCGGCCAGATGATCGCGCTCCTCGGGCCGACGGGCTCGGGCAAGACGACGGTCGTCAATCTGCTCCCGCGCTTCTACGACGCCACCGGCGGCCGCATCACGATCGACGGCACCGACATCCGCGACGTCACGATCGCGTCGCTGCGCCGCAACATCGGCATCGTCCAGCAGGACGTCTTTCTCTTCTCGGCCACCATCCGCGAGAACATCGCGTACGGCGCCGTGGGGGCGTCGCAGCAGGAGATCGAGCAGGCCGCCAGGGTGGCTGGCATCCACGACTTCATCGCCGGCACGCCGGACGGCTACGACACCTGGGTCGGCGAGCGCGGCGTGACGCTTTCGGGCGGCCAGCGGCAGCGCGTCGCCATCGCCCGCTCGCTGCTGATGGACCCGCGCATCCTCATCTTCGACGACTCCACCTCGAGTGTCGACACGCAGACCGAGTACCAGATCCAGCGCGCGTTGGCGCAGCTCATGCGCGGGCGCACGACGTTCGTGATCGCCCAGCGGCTGCGCACGGTGAAGATGGCCGACCAGATCCTGGTGCTGCAGGCCGGCGAGATCGTCGAGCGCGGCACGCACGATGAGCTGATCGACCAGGACGGCCTGTACCGGCAGATCTACGACCTCGAACTGCGCGACCAGGAGGAGGCGCTGGAGCGCGTCCGGACAGCCTCGCGCGAGGCCGCGCCGCTGCCCGCGGGAGGAGCGGACTAGCCATGGCGTACTGGGGCGCGGGATCGGCGGGCGGCTGGAGCGGGCACTGGGGCGGGCCAGGCGGCCCGGGCCAGCAGCGCCTGCGCCGCAGCGTCGACAACTGGGACGACGACGAGTACGGCTCGGTCTACAGCCACCGCGTCATGGTGCGCCTGCTTCCCTATCTCCGGCCGTTCCGGGGGCGCGCCGTCCTCGCGTTGATCGGCATGGTCGGGTTCGCCGCCGCGACGCCCTTCCAGGCGCTGCTCATCGGCCGGCTGATCGACGCCGCGACAAACGCCCACCTGGGCGACGTCAACCGTTTGGGGGCGATCTTCCTCGGTCTGGTTCTGGTGAGCTGGGCCGCCTACTACGTCCAGCTCAGCAACACGGGCTGGATCGGGCACCGCATCCTCTTCACGCTGCGGACGCAGATGTTCAACCACATGCAGAAGCTCTCGCTGCGCTTCTACGACAACAACGAGGTCGGGCGCGTGATGTCGCGCATCACGAGCGACGTGACGACTCTCCAGGAGCTGCTGACCAGCGGCCTCCTCACGATCCTCGCCGACTTCGTCGGTCTCTTCGTCGTCGTCGGCATCATGGCCTACCTGGACGCCCGGCTCGCGCTGATCACGTTCGCGGTCGTCCCCTTCCTGGTCGTCGCGATGGCGGTGTGGCAGGCGTTCGCGCGCCGGTCGTTCATCCGCGTCCGGCAGGCGATCGCCGTCGTCAACGCCAGCCTGCAGGAGAACGTGTCCGGCGTCCGCGTCATCCAGAGCCTCTCGCGCGAGCAGGAGAACAGCCGCCGCTTCGATAGCATCAACCGCGACAACCTGAGCGCGAACATCACCGCCGGGCGCGTCACCGCGGCCGTCATGCCCATGGTCGAGGTCAGCGTCGCGATCGCGACGGCGCTCGTGATCATCTACGGCGGCTTCCAGGTGCTCGACGGCTCGATGAAGGTCTGGGTCGTCGTGACGTTCGCGCTCTCCGTCCAGCGCTTCTTCGATCCCGTGCGCGACCTGGTGCTCCAGTACACGCAGCTCCAGCGCGCGATGGCCGGCGGCGAGCGCATCTTCGAGGTGCTCGACACCGTGCCCGAGATCCAGGACGCCGCGGACGCCACCGAGCTCGAGGACGTGCGCGGCGAGGTCGAGTTCGAGGACGTCGGCTTCGAGTATGTGGAGGGCGTGCCGGTGCTGCAGGACTTCAACCTGCACGTCCGCCCCGGCGAGACGGTCGCCTTCGTCGGCCCGACGGGCGCCGGCAAGACGACGGTCACCGCGCTCGTCGCGCGCTTCTACGACGTGACGACCGGCCGGCTGCTCATCGACGGGCACGACATCAAGTCGGTCAAGCGGCAGACGCTCGCGCGACGCATGGGCCTGGTGCTCCAGGAGCCATTCCTCTTCTCCGGCACCGTGATGGAGAACGTCCGTTACGGCCGCCCCGAGGCGCCGATCGAGGACGTCGAGCGCGCGACGAAGGCCGTCGGCGCGCACGACTTCATCATGCGCCTCGAACACGGCTACGACACCGTGCTGCACGAGCGCGGGCAGAACCTCTCGGTCGGCCAGCGCCAGCTCATCAGCTTCGCCCGTGCCGTCCTCGCCGACCCGCGCATCCTCATCCTCGACGAGGCGACGGCGAACGTCGACACGCGGACGGAAGCGGTGATCCAGCGCGCGCTGCGCGAGCTGCTGCGCGACCGCACGTCGTTCGTCATCGCGCACCGCCTCTCGACGATCCGCGGCGCCGGCCGCGTCGTCGTGATGGAGCACGGGCGCATCGCCGAGCAGGGCAGCCACGACGAGCTGCTCGCGCGCGACGGACTGTACGCGCGCCTGTACCGGATGACCTACCAGGAGCAGGACGGCGCCCGCGACGGCGCCCCGGGCCACCCCGCCATCCAGCCCGCTACGACGTAGCATCGGACTCCGCCTGCCATTCTTGTCAGGGATCCCCCTCGACCTCCCACCCTCACCCTGCCTGCGGCAGGCAGGCCCGTCCCCTCTCCCGCGGGCGTGAGAGGGGCGATGAGCATTCGCGTTTCCCGAACACTGGCTTGGGGTGAGGGCTCGTCTTCTGCAGTAGCGATCGCGGGGAGTGCAGAGGGGCGGAGCCCCTCTGCCGGGGGTCTTGGGGGTGTCCCCCAAGTTCATCAACTTCCCTGGGCGGGCGGGTGGGAAGAAAGAACCTCTCCATTGCAGCGGCCGGGTAGCGCACCACTGCCATCCTCTCCTTGCCTCTCGTCCGCTCCGCTGGTAGCCTGAACCAGCGATGAACGATTGCACGTCGCGCTCGTTGGTGTGTTCCGCCTGGCCCTCGGATGTCGAGGGCACGCGGCGGATCGGCGTGGGCTGCACCTGATCGAGCGGTTGAGTTGAGTTCGTGGGCCCACTGTCACAAGCGGTGGGCCTTCTTCGTGAGCGAGGAACGAGAATGGAAGCTCAGAGCATTCTAGCAAAGCCTGCCCGCGAGCGCGCGCCCGTCGCGGTGGAGCGCTGCCCCACCTGCGGCGCCGAGCTGCCCGCCGGCTTCCGCTTCTGCGGCCAGTGCGGGCGCGCGCTCGGCGCCGTCCTCGCGCCGCGGCCGAGCGACGTCGTCACGATCGTCTTCATCGACTTGAAGGGCTTCAGCAAGTTCACCAGCCGCGCCGACGGCGACGCCGTGCGCGAGCTGGTGCGCGTCTTCCAGTGGCTCGTCCGCGAGCAGCTCGCCAAGCACCGCGGGTTCGAGGTGAAGCAGCTCGGCGACGGCTTCATGATCGCCTTCGCCGACCCGAAGCGCGCCGTCGCCTTCGCGGTCGATGTCCAGCGCTCGCTGAGCAGCCATCCGGTTGCCTCGCCCGTCGCGCTCTGCGCCGGCATCAACAGCGGTGACGCCATCCGCGAGGGCGACGACTTCTTCGGCCACACCGTGAACGTCGCGAGCCGCATCGCGACGCGCGCGACGGGCGGCCAGGTGCTCGTGTCGGAGTCGACGCGCGCGCTCGTCGGCGAGCTGGAAGGCGTCGAGTTCGTCGACGCCGGCCGCCGACAGCTCCGCGGCATCCCAGGCCGGTATCGCCTGTACGAGGCGGTGTGGGGCTAAGACTTCGCGCACTTAGCCTGCTGCACCCCTCTCCCTCGAAGAGGGAGAGGGGCCGGGGGGTGAGGGAGTCGGACTCGAATTTCGAGCGCCTACGGGACGCTCGTCTCTTCCTTCTCGATCAGCTTGAAGTCCGATTCGCTCAGCGGGATCAGCTCGCCCTTGCGATAGGAGTCGAAGAGCGCGAAGAGGTCGCGCTTGTGCGGGCGCTTGCGGCCGATCGGGCAGGCTTGCCACGCCTCGTAGTCCTCGTCGCAGTAGCCCCAGCGCCGCTCGCCGCACTTCGGCTGCAGGTACATCCCCAGCTCCGGGAAGCGGCGGTTGATCTCCGCCCGCATCAGCGACGCTACCTTGCGGAACTCCCACTGCGCGCGCGTGCACAGCCGCAGGTCACAGATGTGCAGCATCTCCTGGAAATTGACCACGACCTTGAAGTTCGTGCTGGCGGCGTTCGGCAGCAAGAAGCGCGCGTCCTCCGCCGGCACCCCCGCGTCGAGCATGTCCTGGTAGAGCTGCCCGACCTGCGCGAGCGCCTGCTCCATCTTGTCGCCCATGCCCGCGCGCTGGACCGACTCCGGCACGGTGTAGGGAAACTTCGCGTCCTTGAACTTCACGTAGCGCTGGCTCTGCTGCTCGAAGCTGATGCCGATGCGGTGCCGCACGAACTGGTGGCTGAACGCCCGGCTCACGCCCGCGATGCCGAACTCGAACCAGACCTGCTCGAGCGGCGACGAGTGGCCGGTCTGCAGCCGCCGCTCGATGAAGTCCGCCATCTGCTCGCGGCTGATCCGTCCGTCCGCGATGCGCCGCTCGATCTGCATGGGTGTCAGCGCGGAGTACGCTGTCCGGTACGCGACGTACAGCGAACGGATCGGGTCCTGCGTGTGATCGAGCAGCTTGACCTGGATCGGCATCGGGGACCTCGGTCGGGAGGCGCGCGCAGGGGCGGCGCGCCGTCGCCCGGTCATTGTAACGCAGGGGTGGTGGCGGGAACGAGAGGTCTTATGTCGGCTCTATGAGACGGCGCCAGCCTTTGCTACACTGCGGCACGTGCGGCTTGCCCGTAGCGTCCTCACGCTGGCTCTTGGGCCGGCATTCGTGCTCGCCATCGCCTGCAGTGGTGGTGGGCAGGGCGGTCCGACGGCGACGCCCTCCGGCCCGCCGGACGATATCTTCGTCGTTCCCTTCCCGACCACCACATCCGCGCTTGCGGCCCTGCCCGTCGGCTACCGCGTCGACGTGTTGCTGGACGGCCTGCTCCAGCCCGCCGCGCTGTCCGCCCCACCCGACGGCCGGATCTTCATCGCGGAGCAGACTACGGGACGGGTGCGAGTGTTCCAGGACGGCCGGCTGTTGGAAGAGCCCTGGGCCGAGATCGACGTTGGCTTGGCACCCGAGGAATTCCTGCAAGAGCTCGGTCTTGTTGGCTTGGCCGTCGATCCGCGCTTCGCGGAGAATGGCTACGTCTACCTCTACTACAGCCAACGCCAGCCCGATGGCAGCGGCCGCGTGGTCTTCGCCCGGCTGCGCGATGAGAACGGCCACGGCGTCGAGCCCGCGGAGCTGTTCACCCTCGAGGCGCTTCCAGAGCGCTCGCACATCTCCGGCGGCATCGCCTTCGACGGCGATGACGCGATCCTCGTCAGCATCGGCGACTTTGAGACCCCCGGTGAGGCGAGCCTGCTCGCCTCACCCTTTGGCGCGGTGATCCGGATCGACCGCGACGGCAATGCGCCGCCGGACAATCCGTTTGTCAACGACCTGCAGACGGACCCGCGCATCTTCGCTTACGGTCTGCGCAACCCGTTCGGGGTCGCCGTCGACCGCGTGACCGGCGAGAAGTACATCACCGAGAACCGGGATGTCGCCGGAGACGCGGTCTACCGTCTTGAAGCCGGCATGGGCTACGGCTGGCCGGAGTATCGCGTGGCGCTGCGGGAACCGCTCGCGATCTACCAACAGCCGATGGGCCTCTCGGGGATCACGGTCTACCGGGGCGACGCTCTCCCGGAGCTGCAAGGAAGTGTCTTCTTTTGCCACTTCCACCGCGGCGGCGGGCTCCACTGGATGGACACCGGCGTACTGTGAGGCGCTGGACGCCTATAAGCGTGACCGGATCATCGCTCCCGGCTGTACCACAGGCGTCACGGAGGGCGCCGATGGCTTCCTCTACTTTCCCTCCTATGTGGAGGGCAAGCTCATCCGGGTGAGCCGCTAGGCGGCGGAGACGAAGGCCGTGCCCTGCCAGAGCAGCGCGGCGAGTCCGCCCGCCGCGACGAACGGCGCGTAGGGGATCGGCTCGCCTCGCTTGCGCAGGCCGGTCAGCAGCAGGACGAGCGCGGCCGCGCCGCCACCCAGCGCCGTCAGCAGCAGGGCAGGCGCGACGTGCTCCAGCCCCAGCGCGAGCCCGACGAACGCCGCCAGCTTGACGTCGCCCATGCCCATCCCGATGCCGCCCGTGAAGAGCGACGGCACCAGGAAGACGCCCCCCGCCACCGCGCCGCCGATCGCCACGTCGACCATGTTCGCGCCGGACATCGTCGCGCCCAGCGCGAGCGCGCCGGCGATCGCGGGGTAGGTGACGGCGTTCGGCACGCGGTAGCAGAGCAGGTCCGTCGCCGCGCAGACGAGCAGCACGGAGACGTACGCCGTTACGACGGCGAGGTCGCCGGGGTCGTCGTAGCGCGCGGCCGCCGTCGCGAAGAGCGCCGCCGTCGCGCCGGCGAAGAGCGCGCGACGCGCCCATGCCTGCGCGCCGTGCTCGATCACCAGCACCCCGGCCTCGGCGCCGCGCGCCGCCGCCGCCGGCCCCGGCTCCGCCGCCTCGTCTTCATCGTCCGGCTGCGCGGCGAAGTGCGCGGCAAGCGCGTCGAGCGCGAGGCCGGCGGGGATGCCGATCAGGGCGAGGAGCAGGATAGCCATCTCGTACCTACAGGATACTCGGCTGCCGCGATCGATGGCAGCAGGTCGGAGACGTGCGCGGATCACAGTTTGCTTGAGGCATCTTGTTGCCCTTGCGAGGGTGGTTTGCGTGCGTTGCCAGACCTTCGGGATGCATCCCGCAGCTTAGAAACGTGAAGCGGCGGGTTTCAACCCGCCGGCGGCTTGCCCGTCCAGAGACCTGCCAGTACGCTGGCCTCGATTGCCATGAAGATCATCGCCCGCGCGTTCCGGCCGTCCTGCCGGCGCTCCTTAGCCGGCGCCGTCCTCGTCTCCGCCCTCGCGCTGGCCCTCACCGGCTGCGGCATCCGCGTCGGCAGCGAGGAGCAGGGGACGGAGCTCTTCAAGCGCCTCACCGTCGAGGGCGACTTCCACGCCGGCGGCGCCCTGAAGCTCACGCTCGAGTACGAGCAGCCGTACCCGGTGACCGTCGATGTCGCCTGTGAGCTGCTCTTCCGCGACTTCAAGGGCACACCTACGCCGCTGCCGAGCCCGGGCCCCGCGCCGACCGTGCCCATCCCCAATCCCGAGCCGGCGCCGGTGAACAAGGTGCTCGACATCCTGGCGCAGGCGCTGCCGCGCAACGAGAACGGCGGGCCGGTCGGCGAGGCGACGCCGATCGCCGGCACGATCGAGCGCGAGTTCGCGGCGCCCGCCGTGCCCGGCCGTTACAGCGTGCGCTGCCTTACCCCGCGTGACCGGAACAACGCGATCGTCGAGCGCATCACCATCGAGCCCGCTGCCGGTGCGTCGCCGGCGAACTGAACGCTACGGGCAGGCGACAGGGTTCTTGGCCGGGCCCTCAGCGGGCGCGCTGCCGTTCGGCTCCACCGACGTGTTGTCGATCAGACCGAAGTTGTCCCACGGCCAGTAGGAGAGCCACGCCTGGCCGATGATGTTCTCCTTTGGCAGCATGCCCCAGGAGTGGGAATCGGAGCTGTTGTTGCGGTTGTCTCCCAGGACGAAAAAGTGGCCGGGCGGTACCACGTCCGGCGGAAACGTGTAGGCGGGCTTCTCCAGAATGTACGGCTCCTCCAGCGCCCCGCCATCGACGTAGACCGCGCAGTCGCGCACCTCCACCGTCTCGCCGGGCAGGCCGATAATCCGCTTGATGAAGTCGCGCTCGGGCTCGCCCGGCGTCTGCTCCGGGGCGCGGAAGACGATGATGTCGCCGCGCTCCGGGGCGCGGAAGACGTAGCGGTCGGGATCCTCGCCCGGGTCGATCAGCGGCACGAACTTGTCGAGCGTCTCCAGGTTGATCTCCCAGTAGAGCGCCTTGTTAACCAGCAGGTACCAGCCATCGTCCAGCGTCGGCTCCATGCTGCGGCCTTCCACCTGGAAGTTCTGCACGACGGAGCGCACCAGCAGGAAGATCAGCAGCGCCAGCACCAGCGTCTCGGCCAGCTCGCGCAGGCCGCGCCCGACGAGCCGCAGCGCGTGCCCGCGCGATGGCGGCGCTGCCGCAACGGCCTCGCCGGCGGCCGGCCCCGGCGATAGCGCGGGGATGGCGGCGGGCGGCGCGAAGTGCGGCACGCCCGTCGTGGTCGGCGCGAGCTGATCGAACGGCGAGAGGGCGGCCGCGGGGCGCAGCGGCGCCGTCCGCCATGGCTCCGGAGCTGGCTCCTGCGGCGGCTCGAACGGGCTGGCCGGCTCCGGCGTGCCGGAGGGACGGGGAGGCGCCGCGCTGCCGAACGGGCTGGGTGCGGGGAGCTCAGCCGGCGGCGGCACCCTGGGCCGCCAGATAGCTTCCGGCCGCTCCTGTTCCGATTCCGGGCCCTGGGATGAAGGGGGAACTTCAGGCATGATCGATGCGTCTTTTGACTATAGCATAGAAGCGCTGCCCGGCTTATGCAAAGCGGCCGGGAGCGGGAAGGGGCCTCATGAACCTTCGATTCGCCGTGGTGGTTGCCACCGTCGCGCTCGCGCTGTTCGCATTCGCGTGCACGGCGGAGACGAACATCGTCTCGCCTGACCAGGAAGCGCCGGGCATCACGGTCTCCGGCAGCGGCTCCGTCTTCGGCGAGCCCGACGTGGCCGTCGTGACGCTCGGCGTCGAAGCGCAGGCCGCCACCGTCGGCGAGGCGCGCACGCAGGCGGCCGAGCGCATGGACGCCATGCTACAGGCGCTCAAGGACGGCGGCGTTGCCGACGACGACATCCAGACGACACGCTTCAGCGTTCAGCCGCAGTACGACTTCGTCGACGGCCGTCAGGAGCTGCGCGGCTTCCTCGTCAACAACGTCGCGACCGTGAAGGTGCGCGAGATCGACGACACCGGCGACCTCATCGATGGCGCGCTCGCCGCCGGCGGCGACCTCTCGCGCGTCGCCTCGCTCGCCTTCACCATCGATGACCCCTCGGCCCTCGAGGAGGAGGCGCGCACCAAGGCCGTCCAGGACGCCCGCGCGCGCGCCGAGACGCTGGCGGAGGCCGCCGGCGTCGAGCTGGGCGACGCCCGCTCGATCATCGAGAGCCGGGCACCCGTCGTGCCTGTCGGCTTCGCCCGTGAGGAGCTGGCGCAGGCCGGCGACGTCGCTTCTCCGATCGAGCTGGGCGAGCTGGAGGTCCAGGTGGACGTCCAGGTCGTCTACGGACTGGAGTGAGCGAGGCCGGCGGGTGAGTTTGACTCCTGGTATGGCAGGAAGAACGACCGCCGCGCTGTGGTCGTTGAGGTACAACACTTGACTAATTCAGAGACGTTCGTCCTGCACCGCGGAAAGACAACCAGTTCAACGCCCTTGTCTACCATTCGGACATGCTCGACGGCAGGCACAAGGTCGGTATCGGCCGTCACGAGGATGGCAACATCATACGTGTTGAGGTGTGCTTGAGCGACCATCTCGGAGGCGAGCCACACGTCCGTTCGCTTCTCCTGCCAGCACCAGCCGTCTATGAATACCGCTACTCTAGGCCTTGACAAACGTTCCCTCATTGTCGATACTTTCTATGCCACCCCGCATGTGGCCCTTCGGGGCAACTGCGGGCTAACGGGAACCTACGGGTTCCCGTTGACCATCTCTGACCCCTGTTTCTCTCCCACCAGGCCAACGCTATTTGGTAAGGGGTTAGGAGCTATTACCCCCTTCGCCGCTTCTTGACTTACCGTTACGGCGAACCTATACTGGATACGCTACCCCGACGTGTCGGGGGCGAATTTTTGTTGGGCCCCGACGATCGGGAGCTGGCCCGCGTGGCGCAACGGTAGCGCAACCGATTTGTAATCGGTAGGTTAGTGGGTTCGAATCCCCTCGCGGGCTCCACCACGCCATGGAGGGGTGCGTGAGTGGCTAAAACGAGCGGTCTGTAAAATCGCTGCCCTGACGGGCTACGCAGGTTCGAATCCTGCCCCCTCCACCAAACGAGAGTTGACGCCGGGGCACCGGAAAGCACAGAATCTCAAGTGAGGTGCGTCCGGCCTCTGGCGCAGAACGCGCCCACATAGCTCAGTTGGTAGAGCACGCCCTTGGTAAGGGCGAGGTCATCGGTTCGAGTCCGATTGTGGGCTCCATCAACGGTACCGCCCCGTCCCGCGGGGGCGTGGCCCAACTCACACAGCAAACTCCGCGAGAAGAGAGGGCTCGCGGGAAGGAACATAAGGAGGAAACGCCACTATGGCAAAGCAGAAGTTCGAGCGCACGAAGCCCCACCTCAACGTCGGCACCATCGGCCACGTTGACCATGGCAAAACGACGCTCACCGCAGCCATCACCAGGCTGCTCTCCTTCAAGGGCTGGGCGCCCTACCGCGACTTCTTCAGCATCGACAACGCTCCCGAAGAGCGCGAACGCGGCATCACCATCGCGATCGCCCACGTGGAATATGAGACCGAGAAGCGCCACTACGCGCACGTCGACTGCCCCGGCCACGCCGACTACATCAAGAACATGATCACCGGCGCGGCCCAGATGGACGGCGCTATCCTCGTCGTCGCCGCCCCCGACGGCCCGATGCCCCAGACCCGCGAGCACATCCTGCTCGCCCGCCAGGTCGAGGTGCCGAGCATGGTCGTCTTCCTCAACAAGGTCGACATGATGGACGACCCAGAGCTGCTCGACCTCGTCGAGCTGGAGCTCCGCGAGCTGCTCACCAACTACGGGTTTCCGGGCGACGACATTCCGATCATCCGCGGCAGCGCGCTCAAGGCGCTCGAGTGCACCAACGAGGACACCGAGGCCGAGGAGTACAAGCCGATCTGGGAGCTGATGAACGCGCTCGACACCTACATCCCGCTCCCGGAGCGCGCGAAGGAGAAGCCGTTTCTCATGCCCGTCGAGGACGTCTTCGGCATCAAGGGCCGCGGCACCGTCGTCACTGGCAGGATCGAGCGCGGCGTGGTCAACGTCGGCGACGAGATCGAGATCGTCGGGCTCAAGGCGACGACGAAGACCGTCGTCACCGGCGTCGAGATGTTCAAGAAGACGCTGGACGAAGGCGAGGCGGGCGACAACGTCGGCTGCCTGCTCCGCGGCGTCGAGCGCGAGGACGTCGAGCGCGGCCAGGTGCTGGCCAAGCCCGGCAGCATCACCCCGCACAGCTACTGCGAGGCCGAGGTCTACGTGCTCTCCAAGGAGGAGGGCGGCCGCCACACGCCGTTCTTTTCCGGCTACCGCCCCCAGTTCTACATTCGCACGACGGACGTCACCGGCAACATCGAGCTTGAGGAGGGCGTTGAGATGGTGATGCCGGGCGACAATACCAAGATGAAGGTCAAGCTGATCCAGCCGGTCGCCATGGAGGAAGGCCTCCGCTTCGCCATCCGCGAGGGTGGCCGCACCGTGGGCGCCGGCGTGATCACGAAGATCCTGGAGTAACGTGGCCAAGAAGGAAGACCGCAGCGTCATCACGCTGGCCTGCTCGGACTGCCGGCAGCGGAACTATACGACGGCCAAGAACCGCCGGAACGACGCCGATCGGCTAGAATTGAAGAAGTACTGCCCGCGCTGCCGGCGGCACCAGTCCCACCGGGAAGTCCGCTAGCGGGCCGGGCGAGGAGCAGAGATGAGTCGAGCGCTCAGGCGCCATCCCGTCGCCGCACCAAGCGGCCGCCAGCGGCCCGCCAAGGCGCCGCCTATCCGCACCGGCGGCGGCCACCGCCAGCAGCGCGAGGCCCGCGAAGGCCGCGGGCTGACCGGCCTGCTGCGGCCGCGCTGGGCCGAGGACATCATCAGCGAGCTGCGCAAGGTCACCTGGCCCACGCGCGAGGAGACGTGGAACCTGACCTGGGTGGTTGTCCTCGTGGCCGGCGCCGTCGGCGCGTTCCTCGGCGGCATCGATATGTTCTTCAACTGGCTGATCGAGCAGACAATCATCCCGTAGCCCATACCTCTCATGATCGCTGAGCCCGACGACGTGCAAGCCGTCGCCCCACCTGAGGCGACCGAGGAGGACCCGCGACACCCCGGTGTCCCCACCGAGGCGCAAGCGTTCCAGGAAGGCCGCGTCTGGTACATCATCCACACCTACTCCGGGCACGAAAACAAGGTGAAGACCAACCTGGAGCACCGCATCGCCTCGATGGATGCGCAGGACCTGATCTTCCGCGTTGTCGTGCCGACGGAGGACGAGATCGAGATCCGCGACGGCCAGCGGCGCACGGTGGCGCGCAAGATCTTCCCCGGCTACATCCTCGTGCAGATGGTGGAGCTGAAGGAAGACGACCCGCGTTCGAACCAGGCGTGGTTCGTGGTGCGCAACACGCCGGGCGTCACCGGCTTCGTCGGCTCCGGCACGCGCCCGGTGCCGCTCGAAAAGGAGGAGGTGCTCCGTATCCTCCGCCAGATGCGCGTCGAGGAGCCGCGCATCAAGGTCGGCTTCCAGGTCGGCCAGAGCGTCCGCATCATCGATGGGCCGTTCCAGGACTTCGTCGGCGTCGTCGACGACCTGAACCTGGAGAAGGGCAAGGTCAAAGTGCTCGTCTCCTTCTTCGGCCGCGAGACGCCGGTCGAGCTGGACTTCCTGCAGGTGGAGCGGCTCTAGCATGGCCAAGAAGGTGCGTGCCGTCATCAAGCTCCAGATCGAGGCGGCCAAGGCGAACCCGGCGCCGCCCGTCGGCCCCGCGCTGGGCCAGCACGGCGTGAATATCATGGGCTTCTGCAAGGACTACAACGAGAAGACCGCCTCGCAAGCGGGCACCATCGTCCCGGTCGAGATCACCGTCTTCGAAGACCGCTCCTTCACGTTCGTCCTGAAGACGCCGCCCGCGTCCGATCTGCTCAAGAAGGCCGCCGGCGTCCCGAAGGGCAGCGCCGCGCAGCTCCGCGAGAAGGCGGGCAGCGTCACGCGCAGCCAGGTGCGCGAGATCGCGCGGCTCAAGATGCGCGACCTCAACGCGAACGATGTCGAAGCCGCGATGAAGCAGGTCGAGGGTACCGCGCGCAGCATGGGCATCGAGGTGCTGAGCTAGCCATGGGCACCTTCTCCGTCACCATCGAGGTCGGCTCGCCGGACCGCCAGACATGGCGGCCCGTGGAGGTGCTCGTTGACACCGGCGCGACGTTCACGTGGCTGCCGCGCGCGCTGTTGGAAGAGCTGGGACACGTGCCCGACTCCACAAAATCCTTCGAGCTGGGTGACGGACGCATCGTCGAGATCCCCGTCGGCGATGTGCCGGTGCGCATCGGAAGCGAAGTACGCACGACGGTGTGCGCGTTTGCTGAGAATGGCCAGAAGCCAGCGCTCGGCGCGGTCACAATGGAGCAATTTCTGCTCGCGCCAGACCCGGTGAACCAGCGACTCGTACCGGTTGTGGGTCTGAGAATGCGGCGGACGCCAAGAACATGAAGCGCGGCAAGAACTATCTCGAGAAGGCGGCGCTCATCGAGCCCAACCGTGCATACCCGCCCGACGAGGGCGTGCGCATGGCCAAGCAGACCGCCTACGCCAAGTTCGACGAGACGGTCGAGTTGCACGTGCGCACCACGCTCGACCCGCGCCACGCCGAGCAGCAGCTCCGCGGCACCGCGCTCCTGCCGCACGGCCTCGGCAAGCCCGTGCGCGTCCTCGTCTTCGCCGAGGGCGAAGGCGCCCGCGCCGCGCAGGAGGCCGGCGCCGAGTTCATCGGCAGCGACGACCTGATCAAGCAGGTCGAGGGCGGCTGGACCGACTTCGACGTCGCGCTCGCCCAGCGCGACCTGATGGGAAAGGTGGGCCGCCTGGGCCGCGTCCTCGGCCCGCGCGGGCTGATGCCCAACCCGCGCGCCGGCTCCGTCGTCGATGCCGCGGACATGAGCAAGGCCGTCCGCGACGCCAAGCAGGGCCGCGTCGAGTTTCGCCTCGACCGCACGTCGCTCATTCACGTGCCCATCGGCAAGGTCAGCTTCGGCGAGGACCAGCTCCTCGACAACCTGACGACACTGATGCAAGAGGTGATGAAGGCGAAGCCTTCCGGCACCAAGGGCACCTTCATCCGCAGCATCACCCTCACCACCACCATGGGCCCGGGCATCAAGCTGGACATCAACCCCACCGTGGCGCTTGGCGCCTCCAGTAACTAGCCCGGCGTGGCAGGGACTGCGTAGGGACACCCCTTCAGGTCTGTCCGGCCCGCTCGATGACGCCTTGCCGTCCGCGAAGCTGCGGGATTCATCCCGCAGACATTCCTCCCGCAGACATTCCTCACCACCACGATGGGCCCCGGCATCAAGCTGGACATCAACCCCACCGTGGCGCTTGGCGCCTCCAGTAACTAGCCCGACGTGGCAGGGACTTCGTAGGGACAGACCTTCAGGTCTGTCCGGCC
>Ga0326597_10006160_pt1 | contig 16485 bp, 14 predicted proteins | sample RVTome_12_FD_203789 | JGI IMG/M metagenome (GOLD analysis project Ga0326597, IMG submission 203789) | Soil microbial communities from uranium-contaminated site in the Upper Colorado River Basin, Wyoming, United States - RVT100D185 | ecosystem: Environmental > Terrestrial > Soil > Contaminated >...
CCATCGAGGGCGGCACGAAGAGGAGCGACCCGCACTCCAACTCGGCGAGGCTCCGGGCCGTGCTTCCGAGGCTCCACTTTCCTGTTCGATGTTCGCCACGTGTGGAAAGGACGATCAGGTCGACCTGTTGGTCGCGCGCCCAGAACGCGATCTGCTCGGCGGGCTGGCCATCGACGATCTCGGCCTCGATGCGCCCGCCGCCGGCACCATGACGTTGGGCAAGCCGGTCGAGATCATCGAGGGCCTCGCGGCGGCGGATCTCCCATTCGACGGGATCTTGCGGCAAGGAGTCGGCCGGCGGCGGCTCGACGACCCGAAGCAGCGTGAGCGGGGCGTCGAGCGCGGTCGCCACGGCCAAGGCGTGCGGGATGATCCTTTGGTTCGGCTCTGACCCGTCGACGCAGGCGATCACCCGCCGGCAGGGCGAGGCGGAAGCCTCGGAGTGCTCCTTCGAGCTTGGCGCGCGGATAACGTTGGTTTTTATCATGTCATGGCCTCCTCTTCGGCGCGATGCCATCGGTGTCGCTCGGATCGTGTTGAACCCTCGCGATCACCTTCATGCGTCATTGCCACAGCGCTGCGCTGACCAAACCCGGCCAGCCGGGGCGACGCGGGAACCAGCGGGTTGCCTCCGAGCGCCATCATCCGGCATGATGAAGCTCGCCAGCGGCTCGGCCTTTGATTCATCTCAAACCGGCGGCTTCGGCGGCCGGGGGGTCAACGCCGTAGATTGCCGCACAGGTCCAGCCGTATCGAGCTCGTGCGGACCTACCCCGGTCACTCTTGCGCTGATCCTCGATGGGCCTGGTCGCGACGCCGGCGTTTGGCCGTGGTGATCAGCGGACGCTTACATGTCGGCAATGTCCCGACGGGCGGCGCCGCCGTTCAGGTCGCCCCAGCGGCCGGGCGGTGTCTTGCACCGCGGGCAGTTGACGCCGTGGCTATCAGGCAGCGCGTCAGCCGTCAGTTGATTGACGGTCGACCAGTTTGCACAAACGTAGGCCCGGTGCGTGAGATCGGAGCCGCTCACGGTCACGCTCCCTGTGCTTGGGCGGCAGCGCCAGCCTCTTGTATGAGCTCTTGTCTCTCAGTCGCGGGATGCCTGAGAAAGTACCAACTATTAAACATCATATCAGGAAACCATCATCGCAGCGAGTAGGATCAGACCGGGTAGCATCCGCTGCTGAGAGGCTTTCCAGGCGATTGAGAGAGAGGCGATCGACGCGTGGCTGCGCCCGCGCCAACGATGAAGTTATCCAGAGCGTGCAGCTTGAAGACAAGCAGCAATGCCAGCTGCTGCCGGCCGCGCATCCCTTAGGTTGCGACGGTCGGCGCGTCCCGTCCGAGCCGGGCGGGGATCTCGGCAACCTCGCGCGCAACGGCCGCGAGATCGGCGAGCGCGGCTTGTGGATCCTGGCCGTGCCGTCGCGCATCCGGCTCATAGCGCTCCAGATAGACCCGCAAGGTCGCGCCGCCGGTCCCAGTGCCGGACAGACGATAGACGATGCGTGAGCCGTCGTCCAACAAAATGCGGATTCCCTGATGCGGCGTTACACTGTGGTCCATGGGGTCGATGTAGCTGAAGTCGTCGCTTACGCGCACTGTCGAGGCGCCGAACCGGCGTCCGCGCAGTCCGGCGACTCGGCCGCGCAGCCGGGCAATGAGGGCGCTCGCGGCCGCGGACTCGACGTCTTCGTAGTCGTACCGTGAATAGAAGTATCGCCCGTACTTTCGCCAGTGATCACGCACGATTTCCGAGATCGCCTGCCGGCGGACCGCCAGGACATTCAGCCACAGGAGCACCGCCCACAACCCGTCCTTCTCACGCACGTGGTCAGAGCCCGTGCCGAAGCTCTCCTCGCCGCATAGAGTGACCTTGCCGGCGTCGAGGAGATTGCCGAAGAACTTCCAGCCCGTCGGTGTCTCGAAGCATGGGATGCCGAGGTCCTCGGCGACCCGGTCGACCGCGCGGCTGGTCGGCATCGAGCGGGCAACGCCCGCAAGTCCGGCGCGGTAGCCGGGCGCGAGGCGCGCATTGGCGGCGAGGATCGCCAAGCTGTCGCTCGGGGTCACGAAGACGCCGGGTCCCAGGATCATGTTTCGATCCCCATCGCCATCGGAGGCTGCCCCGAAATCGGGCGCGTCGGCTTGGTTCATGGCCTCAACCAACTCCCGAGCGTGGACCAGGTTCGGATCCGGCGTGCAACCCCCGAAGTCGGGCAGAGGGACGCCGTTCACCACCGTGCCGGCCCGGGCACCGAGACGGTCCTGCAGGAGCGTGCTGGCGTAGGGGCCGGTGACCGCATGCATGGCGTCGAAACGCATTCGGAAGCCAGTGGCCCCGAACAGTTCCCGGATGCGATCGAAGTCGAAGAGCGTCTCCATCAGGGCTACATAGTCCGAGATGGAGTCTACGACCTCGACGGCCGTATCGCCGAGTGCGGTTACGCCGAGTTTGTCGATATCGATGTCCGCCGCGTCGACGATGCGGTAGGCGCGGATCTTGCGGCTCTCAGCGTAGATGGTCTCGGTGAGAGACTCCGGCGCCGGACCACCATTGGAAACATTATACTTGATGCCGAAGTCGCCATCGGGACCACCGGGGTTGTGACTGGCCGAGAGGATCAGGCCGCCGAGCGCAATGCGCTTGCGGATAAGGTGCGAGGCGGCCGGCGTCGACAAGAGCCCCTGGCGGCCGACGACAATCAGGCCGAAGCCGTTCGCCGCCGCCATCTTGATTACTGTCTGGATGGCGCAACGGTTGTGATAGCGGCCATCGCCCCCGACGACCAGGCTTGCACCGCGACGCTCAACGAGGACGTCGAAGACCGACTGGACGAAATTCTCAAGATAATGTGGCTGCCGGAAGACTGACACCTCCTTGCGGAGTCCTGAGGTGCCCGGCCGCTGATTGGGGAAGGGGTGCGTGGGGATCGAGCGAATGGTCATGTCGATTCCGCAATCGGTAGGGGATGAGTCAGCCACGCCCTTCGTCGAGGACATGCGCAACGACCTGACCTAAGCCCCAAGAGCACGTTGCCGGCGAAGGTCACGGTCAGTCTACAGCATGCGCTTGAGCGGCAGGCTGAACACACCTGATCCCGATCATCGAGCCGACCACCAGGGCCGTCAGAGGTCCAATGCCAGCTTGCGGCAGTGCCGATTCCGATGGCCACTGGCTCGGCTCCACCGGCTGGCGCCCCTCGAGAGCGCAGGCGACAGGAGCACCAGGTCGAGCCAGCTTGACCCGGACACCGTGCGAAAACGGCGACCAGGCCTTTGGCCGGTGCGGAGCCGATCGTGATTGAGGACTATCTTGGCGGCCACATGATGTATCTGCGTCCTGACACCCGCCGGGAGCTATCCGACGACGCGGAAGCGTTGTACGAGCGGGCAGCGGCGGCCAGCCGCTCGTAAGCGGCACGGACCTGCAGACGAGGCCGTGGGTACTATCAAATCCCACCACGACCGGCTTTGCTGCAGGCATGATTGATCGGCGAGTGCTATGTCGAAAACGTGGATCCGTGGCGACCCGAGGAAGCGACACCCAAGACAGTAATGTCCCGCTTTCTGATCATTCTCGGCATCGTGTTATTGGCGGTCGGATTTCTGTGGCCCTGGCTTGGGAAGCTCGGGCTCGGAAGGCTGCCCGGCGACATCGTGATCGAACGCGAGAATTTCAGGCTTTATGTCCCGCTCATGACCTCGCTGGTGATCAGCGTCGTACTCAGTCTCATCCTCTGGTGGCCGAACCGCTGACCTCAGATGACCCGCGCGGCCTATTCTATCGGCAATTGACTCAGCCCGAGCGAAATCGCCCCCAGTAGCCTCGATAACGTCGGGTTGCCATCGTCGTGCCATGAGAAAGCGCTACCAACGATCCGGGGCGTGCTTTCGACTGACAGGTGCGGATATGACCACGACCAGAGACGACTGTGCGCAGCCCGGTCAGGCATTCGAGCTGACACTGCGCGAAATGCTGGATGACCCGATCGTCGGGGCGCTGATGGAGCGTGACGGCGTCCGCGAAGCCGAGGTGGTCGCTTTGATGGAGCGGATCAATCGGCGGCCGTCGGGTGAAAACTGGCCTCACGCAGCCTGAGTTTCCGCATCGTCGGTGGAGCGCGGGTGTCCGCGGGCGCCCGCCCGGAAACAGTCGCGCCAATAGAAACCTAAGGCCGCGCATTGTTTACATGTTCCGCCGATGTGCCGTGCGCGGATTGCGTCGACGCGGTCTGGTCCTACCCGGACTGCCGGGGCCGATGGCGATAGAAACTCAACTTCCGATTTCATAGTCGGCCTGACCATGCGCTGAAGCCGCCCCCTCATGGTTCATTGGGAAGGGAGGACCCGTAGATTCAATGGGTTAGACGGCCCGTCAGTCATGTTTATGATGCGCCCAACCGCTCCGCCGCCCACCTCATTCCGCCTAGTTCGGCGGATGCCCCCAGTCTACCAATGTGGTTGTGGTGGCTCTAAGTGGATGACTTTCAGCCCGTACATATACAACCTATCCTCCTGAACAGTTCTGCTTGGGGGAAAAGGCATCCACCTTCATCCACCTCAACCACCTGATCCGCTCACCAATCAGACCCGTCATCCTCTATCTCTGGCCGATCCGCGGTCGTTCCGCGGCGGGCTCTTGCAACCTCAGGATATGGAGCGGGTGAATTGTCGCCGGCCATCGCTTCTATCTTCAATGCGTACTTGGCGGAGTGGCCCCTGGTGGCGTGGACCTGAACGCTGCGGCCATCGACGATGCGACCACTGTAGCGGTTCAGGTACTTGCCCAGATTGCGCGCGACCGGAAAGTTGCTGCTAAGAGCTTCCTTGATCGCCGTCTCGAGATCGTCAGCGTGATCAAGTCTCGTCATCACTGGGTTCGGCCCTTCGTCTTCAAAGTCTTCCGTCCACTGGGTTGCCGCGATGATCTCGCTCGCCGTCAACCACTTCTCGGGCCCGATGGCGGCCTCCCACGCGCGCAGCAATGCTGACAGCTTGTCGCGCTCTGGATCGATGGCGTCGATCGCCTCCCGGGTTGCGCAGGGGTCTGGCTCTCCGAGCCATATCAGCGCACCGCGAACGAGGTCGCTCCAGTCCTCGAACCGGCCAAACGGCGGGAACTCGTCGAGACCAGAACGGCCAGCAACGACAAACGCCCGCAACACAGTGAGGGCGGCGACGGCGAGGCGGGCCCGTTCGGCTGGCACATATTTCCGCAGGTCGCGATCGAATGTGCGTTCGCCAGGGTCCTCCATTCGGGCGTCCTGGCCCCACATGATCACGCGTGTGCGGATATCTCCCTCGAAACTCAATCCATTGCCGTTGAGAAGGAACAGGACGTTGGTCGGTACGACACCCGTCTTCGAGAGGCCGAGGATCCGGCTCTGCCACGTCTCGGCCGTCAAAACTGTGCAGAATTCATCGGAGCGCACCGGGTCTTCGATGTTGTCGATTACGACCACCGGATCACCCTTCAGCAGCATCGAGAATAGTCGCTTGTTCAGCTCCTCCTCAGTCTTTCCGTGGGACGTGGCAGTGGCTTCGCGGCCCGTCGCGATCATGGCAACCGTGTCGCAGAGCAGCGATTTGCCGGTCCCCATCGTCGTTGCGCTGAAAGCATGCGCCGGTGCCGTGCGAAGGGCTTTCCGACAGATGGCCGTCAGAATGGCGGAGAGAGCGACCGAACGGCTGGCGCTGGGTGCGCCGAGCGGTTTGTCCTCATCGTCCGGCACAAACGGGAAGTCTTTCAACACATCCTTGAGTAGTGACAACGCCTCCCGAGCTTGTTTGCGGGTGGGCTTGTCCGGGACGGGCGGAAACTTCACACCTCCCGGCGCAAAATAGATTCCGGTCGCGTCGTCATAGCCGGGCTTGGCGATGACCGTGCCGTCGGGCCGCAGCGTCGGTGCTTCGACAATCCCGTTCAGCACCCGCAACTTCCACTGGCCGCGCGCCGAGTAGTGCTTCGCGAATTCCAGCGGGGGGGCATTGCGGACGAACTTGTTCTTGCGGGCGTCCCAAGTGGCGAATTTCACATGCTTGATGAAGATCTCGAGCAGGCGGTGGTGGTTCAGCTCCTGGACCTGGAGTGCTCCCCGCTTGCGGCGGACGCCGTCATCCGAGACGGCGGCATCGAGCCGGATCAGTTGAACCAGTCGGCCCTTGTTCTGGTAGATCGGCGCCTTAACGCGCACCAGTGCGGCCTCGGCCTGATCCATGGCCTCCGGCATGATCGTTCGGTGATAGCGGACATATTCATCCGACTCGATCGGCGTTGTGATGTTCATTCCTCGATCTCCGCATCCGATTTGAAGGGATCCTCGACTTGCGAGGCGTCGATCAGCATCGGGCCGTCGTCTGGCGGATCGGGGTCGAAGCCGTCGTCGAACAGCCGGAGGTCTTCGATGATTTCGTATTCGCGCATGACCGAGCGCACGAGATCGCCCCGTCCGGCGTCGATGACGTACCTAAGGAGTGTTCGGAGGGTGATCGCGCCGGAGGGCTTCGCATCCTGCCAAAGCCGCCTTACCTGATGTGAGCCTTTCGCCGTCTCGTAGCCGGGGATTTCGCGGCAGAATTGGACGACGATTCTCAACCCTTCCGATGATCCACCGCTCGCGTGGTGACAGGCGTATAAAAGGTCACGCCATTCGTGGTGTCCGGTAAACTCACTCGGGTCAAGCACCTCGATCAGAAGTTTCAGATCATCGGCGATGATCCGAACTGGCGCGTTGTGCGCGGCCGAAGAAGCCGCGTTGGTGTGGACATCTTCATCCTCGCCATCATCCGGCACGGCATCGGGAGATGGCCTGAGGCCGAGCCATGGGGCGACGACCGGGGCGATGGCGGTCAGTCCGACGAGGTCAAGAAATCCCTCAAGGCCTTCCATTGCATCCGGGGCGTGGAAGTCGGTCTCGTCCCCGTTGAGGCGTGCAACCTCGCAGACCATTGCTTCAGCCGGCATCGGCAGGGCCTTGCCTTCCAGCAGAGTGCCGAGAAGCCGGCCGCAGAACTCATCGCGGGTAGCAGGCCCGCGCGGATATAGCACAGCGGCAAGGGAGCAGAGCGCAAGTCGCCCAACGCGTTCATTGAGGGTGTCCCAAGCCAGGGTTGGGATTTCCGCGGCGTCGCCCGCCGGAGCGGTCCAGACCAGGGGATCATCACCATTGGGGCCGACATGAACAGAAGGTGGAACCGCTGACTGCGAACCATGCGATGCGCGGATTTCCGCTATCGTGAATCCCAGCCCCAGCGCCTCCATCGCAGCTTTCGCGGCCTTTCCGCGAATGCCGAACACCCTGGTCTTGTCCGGTCCATCCGGCGCAATGACCAGGCGATGCCCGCGCCGGCCAGGCGGTAAACTGGAGCGCCCAAATTCGACCAGATGGTTGAGGCGAAAGACAGGGCGACCGACCAATTCCCGGGCGGATGCGTAATCCAGATCGACATCGACCAGACCACCGGATTGGGGACCGAAGCGCAGGCCGATGTTCATTTCGTGGGAGAACTGCTCGGGCGTCACATCTCTGTTCGGCCAGCCTTTGTCGAACGCCCTCTTGGTCCCCTGACGGAGTCGCACGAGTTTCCAGCCCCGGTCCAAATAGCGCCGAGCGGCGGCACGCAACTCACGCTGTGCATCGGTGGCGAAGATGTCCTCATCATCACTGGCTTCAGACATCACGTGCCCCCAACTCACGCAACGGTCCGGGCGGACTGGCCGGCCATCGAGTGGCGGAGACGGCGCATCGACCTATGCGAGAGCAATATACGCACCAGTGCCCGACAAACATTTCGGTATCCCCTCAGCAGCGTCGGCTACCACCTGAGCCCTGACCGTTCAAATGCTAGCGGAGTGAAGTCAAAGAATTGCTTATCGTATTGCTCGACTCGATTGCTCAATGTTCAGATTTCAGCGTTGCGCGGCGGTCGAACCTAATTTCCGAATGGTTTCGCACCGGGCCAACTTGTCGTGCCGCCCTCTGAATTCCGTGACGGTTCCGTAGCCGACAGGCAGATGTGTGCTCGTCTCGACGCCATCAAGTTCGGCGGGAACGTGGATAAAGCGATGCGGCCACGTGCGTCGGTCGAGGAGTTTGGGTCGGACCAGTGCATGCGCGGCGACGTGGTAATTCATGCTCAAGACCGGCAGCAATTCGGGAAATCGTTCCGTTGATTCCGGCCTAGGATGCGCCACCTAGAACCAGGTTGCCCAAACATCCGATGTTGGGCGACTGACAGGAGGTACCGATGGCCGATGTTCTCAAGGAAGTCCTGAGTGCAAACGAGGCCTACCAAGCCGAATTCGGCGACAAGGGCTCTCTGCTAATGCCGCCAGCGCGCCGCTTCGCGATCCTCACCTGCATGGACGCGCGGCTCGATCCGGCGAAGTTCGGAGGTCTCGCCGAGGGCGATGCCCACGTCATCCGCAACGCTGGCGGGCGTGCCAGCGACGATGCGATCCGTTCGCTTGTGATCTCGCACAAGCTGCTTGGCACCAACGAGTGGTTCGTGATCCATCACACCGACTGCGGCATGGAGACATTTACCGACGAGGTCATGCGCGGGTTGTTGGCGCAAAGCCTCGAGACCGCGACCGTCGATGCGGACGGGTGGCACGACACGGGCTCAGGGCCGGGCAGTCATGAAGGCGACTTCATCGACTGGCTGACCATCTCCGACCAGGCCGAGAGCGTGCGCGGCGACGTCGCGCGCATCCGCAATCATCCGCTCGTGCCCGACACGATCCCGGTCCACGGCTATATTTACGACGTGAAGACCGGGGCGCTGAATGAGGTGCCAGCATGAGCGGTCGTGTTGGCACCGCGGTGGAACGGCGCCGCCGGCCGGCATCCACACGCGACGGTCGGGTTCACAGCGGCCGGCACAGACGCCCGGTGAACACCGACTGGATGATCGGGAACGTGCCCGGTGTGCTGGGGCTCGTCGCGAGCTTTGTCATGGTCCTGGCGATCACCCTTCGCGGGCTCGGAGTATTGTGACAGGCGATGGCGAGGCTTCGGGCCCTCGCTGCTGCGTTGGTGGCGGCTAGGCAGATGATGATCGGGTTGTGGTGAGGCCGCGTTCGACCGAAGTGGGACGACAATGCCAAATTCAGACGCGTCTCGGACATAATCACCTCCGGCGCTCCGGTTCCGCGATGGACTTCAGCACCGGGGGTCTGTCCGGAAACCTGCGCGCCCAGCGTCGGGAACCGGTCAAGCTGCGGAAATCCGGCGCAGACCGAAGAACTGAGGCAGCGCCAGAGGCGGCTTCTCGGGCGTGATCAGAAAGCGTCCGTCCGGCGAAACGTGTATGGACAACCGACCGTCACGTCGGGTGGTCAAGACGTAACGGCGCGGATGGCCGAGGATTGGATCGGGTGCTAACCGCAAATCGGGTACGCCCTGTGCGCGCCGCCTATACCAATCGGTCGTGTCTTGGCTGTCGTAGCGATGTTCCTCGTCCGAGATCACAAACACGCCGGGGCGGCATGCTTCGAAAACTTCCTCGCAGCACCCGTTTTCCCGCCCGTGGTGCGACGCCACGAACACGTTGGTCGAGGCAAGGTCGGCGACAAATCCTGGCACGCGCAGCAGAGCTCGCCACCCCGCCGCCTCCAAGTCGCCTGCGAAGAGGATGGTGAAGGCGCCGTAGCGCACGAAGACGGCGAGGCTCAGGTTGTTGGTGTCGGTGAAGTCTAAGCCATAGCGGTTCCAGTAGGCCCAGGCTCGGACTGAGCCAAGATCAGATCGGCGGCCGATCAAGCCCGCGCCATGCTGCTGCAGGATTGTATGGACATGACGCACCCCATCGGCCATTCCGTGCTCACGCTTGATAGCAGCGAGAGCCGCCGCGCTCACGGTCGGGTTGCTGAAGATCGATCCGAGCCGCACGCCTCGCCAAACGTATGGCAGATCTTCAACATGGTCCTCGTCGAGGTTGCCGAAGACCAGCAACTCTATCGATTGCCCCTGGAACGCAACCGACGGGAACCAGCCGGGATCCAGCCGGAATCCACAATCGACCATCATGCGCGCGCCGTTTGGGCAGGTTACGACGCTGCAGCCGCCGTGGCCGACATCGAAGACATCGATCCTAATCATACGGGATTTCCACCGGTTGGAGGGCCTTCGCTGAATGCCACGAAGACCTCCACGTTGTAGAGGCGGAAGAACTTGAGATAGCGGTGCAGCATGCCCAGACCGATGAGCAGCGCCACGAGCGCCCAGCGAAACTGCTGCGCGACGTCGTCAGACCAGCCTAGACCAGCCCACCCAAGCGCGGAATCGGCCGCGATGAAGCACGCACCGGCGAGACCCACGAACGCCATGTTCCGGCAGAAGCCGTAGAGCTTGAGAAAGCCATCCATGCGCGCGTAAGCATTAGGGTCCTTCTTGGCGACCGGGAACGCGCACCAGAACACGGCCTCTCCGGCGACCTCGCTCCCGCGCTCCGCAGCCGCGCGCTCGCTTACTTTGCGCCGCAATCCCGCGTCCAGCGGGGTGTAGTAGTCTTGTAGCAGCGAACTCTTCAAGCACCTGCGCCAGCCGAGATCACGGCTTGCCATAAGGATGACTGAGGGGCGGTGGAGAACTCGGTGGACGAACTGCCGCTCGATCAGCCAGCCCGACGGCGCAGCGAGGATCTGGCCGATGATGTAAGCCGCAGCGATCACGAGCACGGCACTGGCCGCCGTCCACTCTACGCCGAGGACATAATTCGTCGAGAAGACAATGTCCCAAACCACCAGGGCTGCGAGCCCACTCGCGATGTAGGCGAACACGTCATAGTCGGAAAACCGGGCAAGCTTGTCCATCGCTGTCGGTCCTACGGCTCCGGCGGTGAAATCCCGGTGAGCGCTTCGCAGGGCGCCGCGGAGGCAGCATTTTCCCTCTTGACCGTACACGCCGGCGGCGCGGCCAGCGCCGCCCGATAGCCGCCCGGCGTGTGGATCAGGAGAATCGACGGCGTGAGTCGCGCCAGCCCGACAGCCGCCGCCGTCGCCCGATCCCGTGCCGATGGCCCAGACGCGCTTAGATGGCTATGCCAGGTGCCCAGGCAGTAGAGGCTGTGGGCCGTGCTCTCCGAATAGATCCTCAGAGCCGTGCGCACGCCGGCGGTGCCGAGCACGAATTCCTCCGCGGAACGCTGGCTGTCCTCGGGCGCGGGTAACACGTCCACGACGTAGAACGTCTGCGCGGCCTCGGAGAATCGACCGACGAGGATGCCGCCAGCCTCAACGCCCGGCCAGCGGGCGACCTCATCGACGATCTTTCGATGTGCCCGGCCCGCGATCCGGACGCTCCAGGTCGATGCGCCGTCCACAGCTGCTAGAATCCAGGGCGCCACCTCGTGCGGGCGCCAAGACTGGCTCATCTCGTCCTTGGTGATGGTCCCGAGGAGAATGCGACCGGCGCTAGAGGGGAGCCCGGAGCGCTGCAGAGCGGCGAGTGCCTCGGCCATCGGTGCCGCCAGCATCGAGATGCGGGCATCGGACAACACCATCGTCGCCGATCCGCAGCCCTCACCGATCGCCTGCCGACGGAGAGCATCGCTGCCGATGAACACCAGGCCGCTGACCGCGTCGTCGTCCCTCATCAGCGCATACGCCTCGGTGATCAGATCGCCGGTGTTCGGGTTGCGCTTCGGCCCCTCGATCGACATAAGCCCGACGCGGCCTTCCGCGAACAGCGACGTCTCGATCACCCGAGGGATCACGATGCCCGCAGGCACGGACGCCAGTGCCTCCCGCGCCGCCAGAGACGCCGTCGAATTCACGATCACCCAGCTCTTCTTCGGCAACAGCCGCCGTGCGTGGGCGGCATCGCGAGTCACTTCGATAATATCCTCGATGTGCGCGTCGGCCGCCTGGCCCAGCCCTTTTATCGCGTCGACCAAAGCCGTCGCCTTCGCGCCCATCCACGTCATTTGCATTGAACCCGGGCTCGGCACCAGCGCATGGCGGGCAGAGTTGTGCGGACTCAGGCTCGCGCGGTCGATCACCGTGCGCGGCGCGCGGCCCGCCCGGGCAAGGTGCACAGCGATCTTCGACCCGAGGCTGCCGGCGCCGAGCTGAATCCAGTGCGGGGTCTGTTCGGTCGCCTCGCCCCCGGACATACTTCGCAGAAGCGGAGCCGCGATGGCGTGGCGATGACCTGCGGGGCGGACACGGGTCCGCTCGCCATCCGGCAGGAGCTGGGGCGCCCCGATCTCCACGAGATACGGGCAAAGCTCCAGCACGCTGTCGCTACCGATAATGTGGAATGGCCGTCGCGCACAGAGGACGATCGCGATCGGGCACAGACCATTTGTCGTGTAGGTCGAGAGGCATCGCTCGAGCCAGTTAAGCGCCGTGCGCAGCGGCACCGCGCAGCCATAGCTGGCGGCGCGCCCCATCAGGCTGGCCATGTCGAACACGGTTTCCGGCTCGTAGCTATCGGCCACAACTGGATGCCCGGATGGCAGCTTGCCCGGCCAGACGAAGATCGCCAGCGCCCGGCCAACGGCGGCTCGATGCTCCCCACCCAAACTGCCCTCGCCGAACAGATCGCCGACCGTTCTGGCATTCACCTTCAATAGGTCGCGGCCTACCTCGCCGTGGAAGGCGGTACCCTCGCCGAGCGGATAGTGCAGATAATCGAAGCGCAAGACGGCATGACCCTCCTGGCGGGTGACGAGGGATCGCAGATGCGCCGCTTCGGCGACGATAAAGTCGTCGAGGCTGTCGCGCCGGACCGGCTTCCACCCGTGCCGTGGGTCGATAAGGCAGCAGAGCGCCGCGTTCTCCAGCCACAGGACGAGCTGATTCAGAAGCCCCGCCAGCCCTTGTTGCTGCAGCAGCTCCACCAGGCTCCCGTCGTAAATGCACGGGACTGGCCGCTCATGCGGAGGGCCCGGGTTCATGTGGGCGAGCGAGCGGTCGAAATCCGCACGAAGGTAGATCAGAGGCGGCTTGAGCGGGAAGGCTGCCGGAAGGATGAGCGTGACTTGCTCGATCGCCCGCATTCCGTTTGGGCTGGCGCCATCGGCGATCCACGCATTCGGAAGCCCAAGCTGCAGCGCCACGTCGACGGTTGTCGCGCATGTCTCCGGATTAGCGGCACTGGCAAAAATGGATGCAACTGCCGGGTGTTCGCCGATGAGGCGAAGCGCCCGTCCGATCACCTCGCTTCTAGCTGCCGTCTCCTCGGTCAAACCGCGCGTCCTCAGCCGTGGGCGAGCGGCTGACTGCCGATGACACCGGGACCTACGATGGCGGAAGCTTTCATGGTCTGCGTCTTCAGCCGGGGCCCGTGTTGCCCGACCTCGAACTCCAGCAGGTCGGGCTTGTTCTCGGGCTCGCCGGTGCACTTGAACGAACCGTTGGCTTCCTCAGCGATCGCCTCATACTCTCGCTTCGCGCGGATACAAGGTGGATCGCTGTCGTTGTTCTTGATAGCCTTGCTGCTCGCCACGATCACCGCACCTTTGCGGGTTTGCGAAAGCGCGCTGCGGGCGTCCTCGCAGACCTCGGCATCCTCGCCCCTGTCGCTCCAACTGTCGTAGGACAGCGAATGCCAGGAGCAGTGATGGGGCGCCTGCAAGATGTCGTAGGCAAGCCAATCCGGGCGCGTGGCGTGCCGCTGCCAAAGCCGCTCCCAGATCGCGACCTCGGCGTCACCGCCGGTGAGGAAGCGGCAGACATCCGCCCGGCCCTCGCCCGCGAGCGAGATGTTGAGGATCGTGCTCGAGTGGTTCTTCGAGCGGAGTTCCTCCTCGTCCTCGTCGTCGCTTTTCGGCTGAGGCGCCAAAAGGCGCGCCGACATAGAAGAATCGTATTGGCCATCAACGCGGGTGAACACCTCGTCGACCCTGACGAGGATCGCTGTCAGGTCGTCGGTCTTTCCATCCTCGTCCTCGCCGAGGATGAGGATGCGGTCGCCGTCGGAAACGCTGCCGCCCGTATCGCGAAACCGCTCCACGCGGCGCCGAGCTTCGCTGTTGAAGGCGGAGGCGTCGTCACAAAGGACGTAGTTGCTCGAGGCGCGGCGGAACACCATTGGCGAGGACCAGATCTCCCGAATGAAGATCTTGTCGGCCGTCTTTGACCAGCTCGTTGGGGGCCCAAGGTGGAAGTGTTTCTTGAGCCCGGTGCAATGGTCCTGGTCAGGATGGCTGAGCAGGAACGCATCGACATAAAGACGCCCCTCGCTGTCGCGGTTTAGCCTGTCCCGCAGAATCTTGGCGACGTCCGGTGTGTCGTCGTCCTCATCGTCCGCGGTCGCGCGGATGTTGAGATCAATCAGCACTGTGCGGCCGCTCTCGAGTTCGATGAGAGTCATATCGCCGTTGCCAACCGGAAAGAACGTGATCTTCGCCGCCATGCCTCGCATCCCCTGTTCGGGCGGGTGGCGAGTCGCGCCAGCAGCCCGGGTTGCTCATCTCCAGGCACACTTCTCGACCAAGATCACTATATCCTGTGCTCCCAGGAACGACCACCCACTTGCATCGGCCAGGTAGAATGGTTTAGGAGAATCCGAAGTATGCCAAGTCCGAACATCAAGATGGCTGTGCTGGTTGGTGTTGTCAAGCACGAGAAGTACGCCTAGTCTGAACTGCGCGGGACAGATCAGGAGCCGGGGCCATGCCGACTACCGTGGGAGAGAAGATTCGCCGTTTGCGGAAGCAGAAGGGCTACACTCTCGACAAGCTCGGCGACCTGACCGACTCCAGCAAGAGCTACATCTGGGAACTGGAGAACAAGAACCCGCCTCGGCCCTCGGCCGAGAAGATCGCCAAGATCGCGGCGGTCCTCGGCGTTACCGCGGAATATCTCGTCGACCCGAAGGAGTCGACGCCTGAGCCCGACGTCGTGGACGAAGCCTTCTTCCGCAAGTACCGCAACATGGACCCGGCCACGAAGGAGAGGATCCGGCAGATGGTCGAGGTCTGGGGACGCGACGACAAATGAGCTCCTCCTTCGGCCCCGAGCGGTGGGCAATCGAGATCACCAAGCTCCTGAACCACGTCCTCGGCCCCGAGCATTTCCCGATCGACGTGATCGGGCTCGCGCGCGAATACACGGCACAGCGCTTTCCCGACGACCCAATCACCATGGTGAGGGGCGCGGACCTCCCCGGCTTCGATGGCGCGCTCTACCGCGCGCCGGCGGACCATGTCGGCTGGGGCATCGTGTTCAATGAAGCCGTTGCATCACCCGGCCGCATCAACTTCACGATCGCGCACGAGTTCGGGCACTATCTGTTGCATCGCGCGGATTACCCAGACGGGATCCGCTGCGGGCAACAAGACATGGTGCGGTGGGACTCGGAATACGGCCAGATCGAGCACCAGGCCAATCGCTTCGCGGCAAATCTGTTGATGCCGCTCGACGACTTCAGGCGCCAGATCGATGCCCGCACCAAGGTCGATCTTGACATGATCTCCCAATGCGCGGACCGCTACCGCGTCTCGCTGATCGCCGCGATCCTGCAGTGGCTGGGCTACACCGAGCGACGCGCCGTCCTGGTCGTCGCGCGTGACGGCTACATCCTTTGGTCGCGGGCGAGCGACCCCGCTCTCAAGACCGGCGCCTTCTTCCGTACGTCGGCTGGGCCGATCGAGATTCCGTCGGCCTCAGTCGCGGCCAGGCAGGATCTGCTCGCGGATAGCCGCGGCGGCGTCATGCATCCTGCCGGCGTATGGTTCCCGGAAGAGGCGCGCGAGATGACGATATTCGCCGAGCAATATGATTTCACGATCTCGCTGCTTCAGCTCGAGAACCGCGAACGATACGTCACGCTTCAGCCCGAACAGGAGGAAGACGCCTACAATCGGCTCATAACGGGTCGTCGCTGATCGGCTTCACGACTTGCGGGTCCTGAGTATTTGGCAACTCCCGACGTGCAGTGCCGTGCCCATTCTTCCATTAGCGAACGCCGTCGCTCGAGCAGGTCGCTCCGCGCGTAGGCCGCCTCGGCCTTGTTCTGCACGACATGCGCCAGCGCCGCCTCGGCGACCTCTCGAGGCACGCCCCGCTCGCCGCACCAATCGCGGAACGACGAGCGAAAACCGTGCACCGTAGAGCCGTCGCCGCGCATCTTCCGGAGCAGCTGCAACATCGCCATGTTGGACAGCGGCCGACCGAGCTTCGGGCCAGGAAAGACGTACCCATTCCGGTCTCCGTCTACCGACTCCAGCACCGCGACCGCCGCGTCGCTCAGCGGGACCCGGTGCTCGCGCCCCGCCTTGGTACGTTCGGCCGGGATGGTCCAAGTTCGCGCCGAGAGGTCGATCTCGTCCCATCTGGCTCCGATGACCTCGCCGGTGCGGACCGCGGTGAGGATCGTGAACGTCAGCGACTTCGCGCTGACGGACTCGCGCTTCTGCAGCTCCGCGACCAGCGCCGGGACCTCCGCCCACGGCACGGCGACGTGGTGCTCGACGCGCCGGACTTTGCCGATCGGCGGGAGCAGGTGGCGGACAATCTCCATACCGGCCGGG
>Ga0326597_10006162_pt1 | contig 16484 bp, 15 predicted proteins | sample RVTome_12_FD_203789 | JGI IMG/M metagenome (GOLD analysis project Ga0326597, IMG submission 203789) | Soil microbial communities from uranium-contaminated site in the Upper Colorado River Basin, Wyoming, United States - RVT100D185 | ecosystem: Environmental > Terrestrial > Soil > Contaminated >...
GAGAAGTTCGCGAAGCTCGGGAAAATTGTAAATCTCGCCGTTGAATACAATGACATAACGACCGTCCCAGCTTTGCATCGGTTGGTCGCCGGTCGTGAGGTCGATGATGGAAAGTCGGCGGTGGCCCAGGTAGATGCCGCCTTCCTGCCATTCGCCTTCGGCGTCCGGACCCCGATGTGCAATCGAATCGAGCAAGCGTTTCTTGGCCCAGCGCTGATGAAGGGTCGGATCTGTTCCCAAAATGGCAACGAAACCACACATGTTAGAAAGAGTAAGCAGTAAGCAGTGAGCAGTAAGCAGTCGAGATTGAATTCAACCACAAAGAACGCAAAGGTCACATAGACAAGAAAACCCTTTTGCGTTCTATGTGTTCTCTGCGGTTAATCTCCTTAATTTTCCAACCACAAAGAACGCAAAGGTCACATAGACAAGAAAATTTTTTTGCGTTCTATGTGTTCTCTGCGGTTAATCTCCTTAATTTTCCAACCACAAAGAACGCAAAGGTCACATAGACAAGAAAATTTTTTTGCGATCTATGTGTTCTCTGCGGCAAAATCTTCTTAACTTTCTAACCACAAAGAACGCATAGATCACAAAGTTTTTCTCTGCGCTCTTTGCGTTCTCTGCGGTGAAGTCGACTGTGTTTCCTTATCCAGCGACTTCCTGCGATTGTTATTTGTTTCCGTCCACACAAACTTGCGTATTTCGAACTTAGGCGACCCGAAGTTGATCAGTAACCCGTGTTCCAGTCTGGCGGACTTCAGGTAGCCCAATATCTGGGCTTCGTATTCGAGTGCCAGCGCCTTTGCGGTCTTTAACTCAACGATCAGCAGGTCCTCCGCTAGTAAGTCTGCCAAGTAATCTCCGATCAGTGTTCCATCCTCATCCTGCACTTTAAGCGGGTACTGTTGTTTCACCTCTAAGCCGGCCTTCTGTAGGCGATGGCTCAAAGCATTTTCATAGACTTTCTCTAGGTGGCCGTGCCCATGATAAACGTGAATGTCGTACGCGGTCTGCCGCACCCGATCGCAAAGGGCTTTTACATCTTTCACAGTCTCACCATTTTGCGTTCTATGCGTTCTCTGTGGTCAAATCTCTTTAGCTTTTCCAACCGCAAAGTACGCAAAGGTCACATAGGTAGGAAAACTTTTTTGCGTTCTATGCGTTCTCTGCGGTTACGTTCTCTTAATCTTCTAACCACAAAGTCCTTCTATGCGAACTTTGTGTTCTCTGCGGTTACGTTCTCTTAATCTTCTAACCACAAAGTCCTTCTATGCGAACTTTGTGTTCTCTGCGGTTAATCTTCTTAATTTTCCAACCACAAAGTACGCAAAGGTCACATAGAAAAGTCTTTTTTGCGTTCTTTGTGTTCTCTGTGGTCAAATCTTCTTAACGTTCTTTGCGAACTTTGTGTTCTCTGCGGTTAATCAGATGACAAAGTCGCTCTTAGAGACGACGTCGCCGACCGAGCGCCAAACAACCTTTGGGTCGGATATCGCCAATTGAACGAGGTGACGCAGGTGCTCGCCCACTGGCGGTGCGCCGTCGTGCGCACTCGGCGCATTCATTTCCCAATAATGCGTTGCGACGCAAAAGACCCCACCCATCGCCAACGCAGTCTGAAATCTCGCTTCGTTCTCCTGGAAACTTGCGGCAGGTGTGACCGCGTTGCCTGGGATCTCACGATGATCTCCGAGATCTAGAACCCATGGAACCCCTACTCCCCCGTTCCGTCGCCATTTCCGAAGGTGGTGCCAGGTTTTCCACGTTGCTGGTGCCATGAGAGGCCACCCCACCCGAACGCCTGCCGTTCCGCCAAGATGGAGCCCCTCGCGTGCGATTGCCCTTAGGCCGGCTGCCCCAATTGTGTTTCTCGGCGGGACGAAAACTCGAACGGCTGTCCCAAGCAGATCTTCAAGGTATTTACGCCCACGGGAAACTCGATCCAAAAGGTCATCACGCTTGGTAAATTCAGGCAGCCCGTCAGGTTCGTCGTGATGGTAGCCGTGCAGCATAATTTCGAAGCGCCGTTTTGAAATTCCATTGCGGAGGTACGCGACGAGCTCACGGTTCTCATGTAGAGGATGGATGCTCCCCAGCGTACGGAAGCTCTCGGGTACGCCTTTACTGGTGCCAGCACGATGATAGGGCACAACCGCCAGTGAAATGGGACCGTGGAGGCTGATCTCACCATACACCGCCTCCAGTTCGTCTGGCGATGTGAAGCAACTCGTGTCATCGTCACGAATGCAGAACTCCATTCGAGGGTGACCTCCAACTGATCATCTCCAGATCACTGTCATTTCAGCCCGCGCGCTTGACCACGCGCATTTTGTCCGCATCAGTAGAGATTGTTTGCGCTGGCGAATCGTTCATATCATCTTACTTACAGCCAGCTCAGCAGCCCGTGTCTCCCGTCCCCTAGGCAGACTTGACCAGAAACAACATCCGCGTCCAAATAGTTCGAATGAGGCTCGTGACAAGTGGCAGTTGCCGCGCCACCTGCGCAAGCCGCCGGATGTGCGACTTATAACTGCCCTCCATATACGTCACCTCTTCCCAACTCCACGCGATGGGCAGTGTGTGAAAGAGACGGTGGTATTGCCGGCTGCTCCAGTAGTTGAGCTTCGTGTGCGCATAGTCGTAGTTGCGGCGGGCCACCTCGCCGGCGGAAAGACCCTGCTGGAATTCATTACGGATCCCGAGGATCGCCCACAGCAGATAATAGGGGTAACGCTTGAATAACCGCAGGCCCCCGAAAGGCACCTTGATATGCGGCTCGATGATTTGCCATTTCGCGGGAATCACATGGACACCAACACCCCCTGGCTTTAGGACGCGGACAATCTCCTGCCAGGCAAGCGGCTGGTTAAGCACATGCTCAAAGACCTGATCGCTAAAGATAAAATCAAAACTCGCGTTGGGCACCGGGATGCGACCATCTGGAGCAATGTGAAAGCGGTCACGGTCTGCCGGGTCCCGCAGCTCCAGGTAGTCCCGCACATCATATCCAGATGCATGCGCGTAGCCGGCGTCGAGCAGCTCGTAGACACGACGGCCAGCCCCGCAGCCGTAGTCAAGAATACTGTCGTCTTTGTGAACCGGTATCCCTTTCGCTTCGCAGAGCGCAATCTGCCGAATATCCCAAGATGGCACTGCTAGATTCCGTCCTCTATCCAAGCCTGCAAATAGCGTCGCCGTGTTGCGAACCCCGAATGGTGGGATATGCAATCGGCGCCAAATTAGGTTCCGTCTCTGACCCACTTACAAGGTTGCCGTTACGGGTTTCATTACTTCATTGGGGCTTAGGTGCGAAACGATTATCCGCCTCTTACCGCTGCGGGTAAGAGGGATATCATCACAAACCTCGAAATCGATCTGCATAGCAGATCCGAGGTACTGCCGAACGAGACGCTGGATTCTTTCACGACTAGTGAACTCTTGCCTGATATTAAGAACGCTATAAATAATCAAACGATTGATCGCCAGCTGATGAACCTGAAATTCCTTTACATCCGGACAGTCTTTCATCAAGTGAGCGAAGAATGGGCCCGATATGATCGCGCCATGGCTGGTTAATATTGCGTCCTGCACCCGACCTTCAACCTTCTGCAATAGCGGCAGTGAGCGCCCACACTCACAGGGAGCGCTGGCCATGACGCCGAGGTCTCCACTTCGATATCTGATGAAAGGCATCGCCAAATTATCCAGCCTTGTCACCAGAATTTCTCCGAGCTCTCCCGGCGGAACGGGCCGCCCGTCTCTGACAATTTCCACTAACACGTTTTCGGAGTTGATGTGCAGACCGTTCCGCGCGGGGCATTCCTGAGCGACGAATTTTATATCCCGCCCGCCGTAGCGATTGTAGACAGGAACCTTGAAACAACCTTCAATCACGCTTCGCCACTCATCATAAAGCGTTTCAGCCGAGACAACGATCGCCGAAAGACCAGGTACTGCCTCACGGCTATTCCCAAGCAGCCGCGCCCAATTGTAAATCGCGCCGGCATAAGCAACCAAAAGCTTCGGTTTAAAATTTACAAGCTGAGTCCAGAAACGATCTGCCAGTCCGTCACTAAGCTGCCAAGCCGGCAGCATTAAAAGGTTCAATACATACGATTTAACACGGCCACTGAACCCTTGAAATTTAGTTAAATCGAAGTTGGCTCCCCAGAGGTACGCGGAGCGGTCAGCGAGATCGACTCCATACCAACCGTACGACCGAAAAACAGCGGCTTCGGACCATCCCGCGTTTTCGCGGTCTTCGAAAAACCGAAGAGGCTCACCCGTAGAGCCGCCGGTACTGTTTGGCACGAATCGATTAACCGATAGGTTCGTAGCTCGAAGACGACCGAGCTGCTGGGTTATGGTCGAACGATCCAACAGGGGCAACATCTCTAAGGAACGCTGTCGAGCGAGCGAACCCGGATCGATCTGCCTTTCGCGCATGATCTCTCGATAATAGGGGACCTGTTCGTACGCGTGTTCCAGCAAAGCGCCGATTCGTCGCCACTGTAGATCGAGAAGCTCGTTCGCCGGCAACCATTGCGTTGTCTCGAGGTAAGGCAAGAGCTGCAAGCTGTTCTGGCGCCTCAAGTGCTGCCAGGCGGGGAGTATAACTCGTTTCAAAAGATATCGATTCATGTCGATAGAAGATCACAGAAGGTCACGTAGCCCGCATCCGCGTCTACCAAACCCGCTGGCTTGCCATCACCCGCGAACTCAAGTTTTTTATCAGGCTCGTCGTGATAATAACCGTGCAGCGTAATTTCGGATCGGCCGCCACTCGCGCCGCTGCGCAGACTGGACAAGCTCTTGGTTTTCATGAAGACGATGAACGGTCCGGCGGCCACGGAACTTCTCGGCTCCCCCTTACTCGTCCCGGCCCGATGAAAAGGAACCATGGCAAGCGAGATTGGCCCCGACTTGCTTATCTCGCCGTAAGCCCGCTCGAGTTCCTCAGGGAAGTGGAGAAACTCGTATCATCGTCGCGAATGCAAAAGTACATGGACAGTTAAACGAAGACTGAGTCTCGAGCACGGAGTGGATCTTCGCGGGGGTTTGCATCCATGACTCACCTTTTGTCCAAGATCGTCACGGTCCAGAACTCCGCTCGGCGGCTCGGCTGACTGGGATGGCGACCGTGCAGCAAAATTTCAAATCGGTCTTAGAAATACGAGCGTCGAGGTTTTCGACAAGCGCCAGTTTCGTACGGATGTGTCGTCCATCGAGGTCGAAATGTCTCTGGGATAGCTTTGCTTGTTCCGGCTCTATGAAAAGGCACGACGGCTAAAGACACAGGACCCCACTTGAGTATTTCGCCATACGCTCGTTCGATCTCTTCGAGCGATGTAAAGAAACTTGTGTCGTCGTCTCGAATGCAAAAGTACACGGTTCCTGAAATCCAGATCTAGCCAAAGATATTGGATGATATTTAATATTTGGATATTTGAGATTTTGGGCTCATGACGTTGTTTGTGACAATAGATGGCGCCATAAGACTGTTAGAGATAGATTCTCAAAAGTTGCACGGCCTGGTAGAAAGCATAAAGGATCGGAAACTGTATCAGGTAGAGTAGCTTGGGCCTCCGTGCGAGGCAGCGGATGCCTCTTGCCTTAGTGCTTGCTGTCTAATCTGGATCGTTTCTTTCAGGCTGGCAGGGATGTCGACCCGTCCCGGTATAAAGGGAGGTGATGCCGGCTTGCCGTCGAGCGCGTCAATGAGACTTTCAGTCTGATACTCCGCAGAGTACTCTCGGCAGGCATCAGGGTTGGGAATAAGAGATTCTAGTTGTCCCTCCGCCCACCTGTGAAGCAGATTCCGTAACACATTCACAATGTCCTTAACAGAGTCTACGTCGGCAAGGGTCGAGACGCCGACGCGTAACAGAATTTTTTTGGCCTCGTCGCCTGGGAGAACACCGATGATGGGCCGTCCTGCTTTTAGATAGCCAAATAGTTTTGCGGCGGCAAAGATCTCGTAACCGCGCATTGTAGGGGGTCGACCTAACAGCAGTAGTGCATCGGCTTCCCGGGACAGCCGCGTAACCGCAGCCTGAGACACCGGGCCAGAAAGGGTGACCAGATCATCGAGCCCAAGGTCCGCAACCTTGTCGCCAAGCGAATCCGTGCCTTCTCCGATGAATTGGAGATGTAGTTGCTTAGCCTCCTCGCGCCAACTCTTTTTCAGTGAACAAAGGGCTTGGAGCAGTGTGTCGTACCGGTAATCGGGCAAGGTTCCGGTATATAGAACGTTGCATCTTGTGCCACGCACTGCAGTGACTCTCTCAACTTTACCTTCATAACCATTTGGGATGATGTGTATCCGTGATGGTTCCAATGCGCCAGGATAAGCACGCCAGTAACATTCCGCCTCGGTTTCGTAACGAAAAATTACGGATTTTGCTCCTTGTAGAAAGCTATACATGTTTCGCCAGTCCAGGTGCTTTGCCCATGTAGGCCGCCGCTCTTCAAACTCGTTGTATGTAATCGTCCATGCATCTCGGAAGTCGAGCACATACGGAACGCCAGCCAAATAGGCAACGCGTTGGGCAATAGTGAACGATGACACGGGGCCTGCAGTTGCCCAGATGACGTCCGGCCGTATTTGACTACAGATTTTCACGCCGGCCTTAACCGCCGGTCGGAACCATCCCATGGCTATATCCGGATGATAGCTCCATGCCTCCGCCGTTCGCACCAGTTCTCTGAGCAAGGAACGCGCCGGCCTAAGGTGTGCTGAGCGAATTTGAGCCACTGTTTTGGGTAAAGCTTCTGCGATGCGTTTCTGCATGCGGCGCGCTCTTCTTGCCTGAAATGCCTGCCATGGGTCCGGATTCCCCACTCGGATAACCTCAATTTCGCTTGGAACCATCGATAACAGAGAAGGATCGTATCTTTCAAAGGAATCCGTGTTGAGGGTTATCACTGTCGGTTGCCAACCGCGCGATGGCAGGTGCCTCACATAGCGGAGCGGCCGAAGAGTTCCGGCATTGCCCTCAGGTGGAAAATAATATGCGATCATAAGAACGGATTTCATCGCCGCTGAATTTCCATACAGAGCAATAATGCCTACCGCTGGTAAGTTCTTCTTTTCTCTTTGCTTTCAAGAGTGGCGGTCCGGTCCGAGACCACCTCCGGGACAGCTCTCGGAGTTCCGCCTACACAGCGTTCGAGGATGTTTCTCAACTTCTCTATGCTGTGCTCCATACTAAAATTTGCGCTAATGTGCTCCCTGGCGTTTTTCCCCATTTTGCTCGCCAGCTCCGGATTGCATAATAGTTGATAAATATAATCCGCCATAGCATCAATATCGCCTTCGTCAACCAGAAAACCTGTTTTGCCGTGCAGCACCGCATCGATGATACCGGCGTGTTTGGTGCTCACAACAGGCAGTCCGCTAGCGGCAGCCTCCAAGATAGCCACCGGTGTCCCTTCGCGGTCGCCGGACACGGGGACCAAAGAATGTTGGACAAAAACTCTCGATTGTTGCATTAATTCCGCTACCTGATCGTGAGTTAGTATATCTTTCAATTCGACGCTGTCTTCGATATGCAATGACTCGATGAGTTTACAACAGATATCATGTAAGACTCCGGCTCCGACCATTACCAACCTTGCTTCCGGTAATCGCTTCAATACTTTTTTAAAGGCCAAAATTGTCAGGTAGGGCGCCTTTTTCTCGACAAACCGGCCCACCGCTATGACCTGCATCGGCGCGCCGAGACTGCTACTCCGTTGGAATCTATTGGTGTCGACTCCACAGGAGCTGTAGAAGACCTTTTCGCGCGGTGCGCCCAGACGAATGAGTTGCTCGGCCATATGCCTCGAAACCGCTATTATCGCGGCCGAGTAATCGAACATTTCTTTATATTTGTGTTTGAATCGATCGATCATTTCATGCTTATAGGCGTCGGCCCCATGAAAATGCACGACAAGAGGAAGCTTAAACTTTTTGCAGGCTTTTAAGACCGCTGCACCAATTCCCCCAAATTCTGCTAGCACGACATTGATCTTGTTTCTTCGAAAAAAAATCATCAAATGAACCGTTTTTATCGGATTTAATATGTATTGGTGCCACGCGCGCCGCAACCGGAGCTTCAGTTGTTCGAGTCTGTCGTGCGACACCTGATCGGGAAATTCTTCAGCAACGTCGATTGGAAAATATTCTAGATGGCTCACGGCTGTCGCGAGATAGTCAACGTGCGTCTGTACAAACGTCTCGGTGTACGCGAGAGCGCTCGGTACGACAACGCAAATATTGGCTGAAAATTTATTCACGGCGAAATTCAGCTTGGAACGGGTGCGGGGGGTTTATTGCGGGAGGTCCGCGATGTCCACAGGCGTGTGGAGATTTCCGCGAGGTGAAAAACGTTGAAAAACAGGATGGAGTTGAGCACGCCCGAAAGAAAGCTTAGGTCAAGACGGTGGCCGGATAGTGCTCAATATGTTTTTAGCGGCGTTTTCCAGCACCGCTTTTGCAGTGCGCAGTGACGTGACCAACGGTCGTGGCAAGGGCAATTTGGCGAGCCGTCCCGTACCCTTCCAATATTGAACCTCCCAGGCGTCACCGTAAGCCCGTAAATCGGCGAGAATGGCGGCCTTGGTGGGCTCCGAAAAAACTTCGGCTTGGGCGACGAGTTTGGCAGCCGTCTCGAGCAATGACTGGTTTGTTTGGAGCACGTTTTGGGTTTTCTGGTCGGGGTGTTCTCTTAACATACCAAAGGGTATCCCCGTGTACTGAAAGTTCGCCCCGGCGAGAAGCAGTTTCCCCCACAATTCGTAATCCATAGAGAAATGATTGTCCGGGTTGAGACCGCCAACCGTAAGCGCTAGTTCAAGCGGGAACAGAACCTCCGGTTGAACAATCGGGCCACCCGAACGCCAGACCGTTCGGACGCGGACCAAATCTTCCAAAGTGTGAACCCTGCCCTGATGTTCGGAGAGGAAGTTGCCGCTTGCATCGATATACACACAGATACCGACGTAAACCGTATTGGCGCTGCAGCCATACCGGGAGACGTGGTCAACTAGAGCATTTTTACACAATAGGTCGTCGCTGTTGATCCAGGCCGCGAACTCGCCCGTAGACTGCCTCAAGCCACGGTTGATCGCGTCGCTTTGACCCGAGTCGGGTCGACTGGCCCAATGACTAATCCATGAAGAATATTTCTTAATGATTTCAACAGAACCATCCGTGCTCCCGCCGTCCATGATCAAATACTCGAGATTCGGATAGCCCTGCAGAAGAATCGAGCGAATGGTCTCTTCGAGAAATTGTCCTTGATTGAACGAAGGTGTAACGATGGTGATCCGCGGCCATTCTTTTCCATCCGCCGTGGTGGGGGGAAGATGCGTGCTTTCTTCTGTCCATGGCCAGCCCTTTTTGCCACGCGGTGGCTCAGGTAAGTTCTTCAGTATGGGGCGATGCATTCGGCCCTTTCACTCCTGGATTGAGACGAGCGAGAGTTCGAAGATTAACCTGCCATGCAACTACCAGTACCGATACCCGTCCGGGAGCGTTATCAAGAATCGGTTTATGATAAAAGGCCGCTGGTAGCAGTGACGTACTAGACGCGGTTTACCGAGTGAGTTGCAGCATATAAGTCCCGCGGATAAACTTTAAGCAGCTTTAGAGGAACTGAATTTCTTGCGCTCCGGCTCGTCGGGTATTTGGCAAGATTCCTTGGCGCGGCCATCAGGTGTTCTTCTTCCATCCGCGGCAGCAATATTCGTTAGAAGAAAAACGACAAGGCTGCTATGTGGCTGTCCAGGACTGGCCCCCCGAATCCTCTACGGGGTGAACGGAAATGGGCAACCGGTTCGTGCTGAGTTCGTCGACCCAGGAACGGTAGATGCTGTTTTACTGTCAGGTACACTCGCCAGTGCTCTTGTGCAATGCGTCGAACGTATCGATGTCAGACGAGATTTTGCTGTAAGTTCTTCTGGTTGAAGCATAGCGTGGCTAGGGAGCCGAGTAGAGCTGCGTCACCTTCGGAAGTAGTTTGAATCTGACCGTTGCGGAACTTTCGAACAAACCTTCTGCATTGTCGTTTATCGACGAGTTCAGATACGGTGGGCAGATCGAGCATATCCTCCGTCGACATGAGCAGTGCATCATCTCTTCTAAGGCTGGAATAATCGAAGCTGTACGGACGGTGAACTGTAAGTTCCATAGGCATCAAATCTCTTAGTGTTTGTACGAACGGAAGCTTCTTTAAGGCCGACTTGAGTTTAGCACTTCTATCTAACGGTTTGACTGATTTATAATCGAATTTATAAAGCTGGCCGGACAGCGGCTCGCCCGTGTTGGCATAAACTACATCCCGGAGCTGAGGGAGACAACGATGGATCATGTACTTGTAAAAATTCTTAAAGAAGATCCAATCGGCCGGCAGCTTTAGCATCAGCTCGGCATATCGGTATCCGAGATGGGCTGCACCCTCGGTAAACTTCGGATGGTTATGGAATGGCGTGGTAAACGTAAAGGCCGGCTGCCGAACCACCATGGCCCACGCCGTGACTCGATGTGCGGCGGTAGGTCCAGTAATATTAGAGAAACTTTCCAGTATTGAATCGTTGAGTTTCGGTAGGAATTCGTTGAGAAAATTATCGGCAAAAATCCTCGAGAGAAAAGCCAACCCCAATCCGCGGTTTACACAAAATTGCTCAACCAACTCTGTTGTGCGGCTGGGGTCAAGGTAAGCCTCGGTTGGGACAAAAGCGCCGGCGAGACTGTCTCCCGGCCCCCCGCCCAGCAGATACGTACAGCCTCTTTCGAGTCTTCCGATGTATTGCATCGTTTTAGACGGATGGTGTAGCGCGACCAATCCATCCGTTAACCGCACCACGCTATCCGCTGTCTTAGAATAGGCTCCTAGCTCGATCTGCTTGATTTCGTGGGGTAACCCCAAACGGCGGGCCACTTCTGAAGCGGCCAGAACCTCTGGTGTGTTGGTAGACTCTGTCGAGTTAACAAAAGTAAAGGCTGTTGCATCAACACTTTTGGGAACACACGCGGCGACCAGTCGGCTATCCAATCCACCGCTGAGCGCGATGATACCTCGCGGCACGTGTTTGGCCCGCCAAACGGCGCTCTCCTGGAATGCTTCGAATACCTCGCTCGCAAACGAATCGGGATCCAATTGATCTTCAGGCTGATGCTCCAATCTCCAATACTGACGGTCTTCAACGCCGCGCGGGGAGATAGTCATATGGGTGCCGGGCCTGAGTCTCTCCGCTCCGGCAAGATTGGTCCTTCGCGCTAGCGTGTGTCCGAAGCGAAAAATCTGCAGCCAGCCAAGAGAATCCGGTGTTGGACAAACGTTGGCGAGCTTAAACAAGAACGCCAAGTTCGACGCATAATAAGTTGTTGTCTTTGTCCGCAGAAGATAGAAGGGTCTTGAGGCGAACCGGTCATTTACGATATGGACCGTTCCTGATGGTCCTTCGACAAATATTGCAACGAACTGTCCCTCCTGCTCTTCAAGGGCATGTGGACCCTTCTCGACGACGAGCTGGAGTAGTGCACGCTCTGCCTCTTCTTTTTTCCGGAGGGGGTCCCAACGGATGAATCCGAGAATCATCAAACAATTGCCCTGAGAATCCTGAGCGATATACGGCCGGGCCGGTGTGTCAAGACTATACTTGCACAGTTGATGTCCATACTTCGTATCAACAATTCGCACAATATCACTGTGTGCGTCGTTTCGCTCTAACACCGAAAATTTCTCGATGATCCCTCTGACCCATTGAGATTCCAGCGATGGGAGCGCAGATAAATAACCAGCACAAATGGTCATAATCGAAACTCTAAGAGATGGGTTTAGATACTTACCTTGGAAGTGTTAAACAGAACGACGCCAGGAAATTTTATCGCGCCAAGACGCCAAGCACGCAAAGAATCAAATTCGAATTTCGAAATTCGAATTTCGAAATTTTGCTTCGCGCCCCCTTCGACTTCGCTCAGGACATGCTTTGCGCCTTTGCGCGAGACACGTTTTTCCGATCTCTTCTTCATCCGAACATTTCAAATATCTTTGGCTAGAGATTGGCAGTCGATCGTCTTGAAGTGCTGTTCGACACAAAAGGATTGATTTCAGCCACGAGTTCGGCCGCCTCTGACAATGCCGACTTGCGGTGGGCGGCGACCCCAGAAGAACGCGCTCACTGTTTGAGTTGATTATACCTGATGCCAATTCCATTGCTTAATTCACGTGTCAGTCGATCGCCCGTTCCATCTGGGAGCGCCAGGCGGCAATGATGGGAAGCTCATCTTTCGGCAGCAACTCGTGTTTGATGATGGACTCATAGCATAATGACAGACTCCTAAGAAGATCTTGCTTCTCAAGCGCGCAATTTTCGAGTGCTCGGCGAATGCGGTCATTCAGCAGATAGCCGGGAACCTCGTCGGCAAAGTCGCGCAAGAGATCGTGTTCATTCCGTTCTTGATACACGGTTGCCGATTGAAACACGACGCCTTCCCCCGTTTCCCACAAACACCGTTGCGCGACCAATGAGCGCCAAATATCTGTCATCCTGAAACTGCAATGGGACGGCAAATAGAGCAAAGGGAAGACTTCACGGCGGAAAATTGTGTTCTGCGAATTGAATGGACACCACACGCCTGCCGAGAGGAGCACAGGTTTCCGCGTACGGAAATCCACAGGAAGTTGTTGCGTCAAGCGATAAACGGCGTCGACGTCTGGGTTCCCGTTCGCGAGTCCCTGTAGTATTAATCCGCGAGAGGTCCGTGCCGATATGTCGCGGCGCTGCGCGGCCGGTGCGCGTAGAAATTGAAGCGGGAATCCTCTCGGCCAAATTCCCGCGTCCGTGAACAGGCTGTAAACATTAAACCATGCACACGAGGAATCGGCTTGGATAGCATCGACTTCAAAGTCGTCCGGCAAAGGGCCCCAAAACCCTGCACGCGGCATGTTGTCGTCATCGGTTTCTTGAATCTCCATCGCACCTTGGTCTATTGCCGCGAGGTAGCCGACGTTCTTCCGCGTGTAATGCCTCGTCGGTAAGACGCGGCAGAAGCTGGGAAAGCGTTTTGCTTGCTCTGCGATCGAAAGATATTCGGCATGCTCCAGCTCAAAGTCCTCTGGTGTCTTTACGTCGCCAACAACAATGAAAGGCATTTGATGCGCATCGGCCCCCTCCGCCAACAACCGCAAAGCCTTCGTCGGCGAATTAACAGTTGTGATGACTAAGGCTCGCATCGATCAGCTGCTGATTCCGTGATACCGTCCTCGTCGCCACAGCACGAGAGGCATCGATCGTATCGACGATTTGTTTAACGGTCTGTTCCCATGTAAACCTTCGCAAGCAGTACTCTTGCCCTTCGGCGCCCATCTTGGCCAGGCGCTCAGGATACCGAAATGCTTCGAGCAGCGCCGTGGCAACCCCTCCAGCCGTGGCATCATCGAGACAAAACCCGAAACGCCCGCGTTGTGTAATCTCGGGCAACGAATTGCGATTTAGACCCAGCACGGGAGTTTTGCAACTTAGCGCTTCCAGGTATACAAGCCCCCAAGGTTCATTGGCAGCGGGCATGGCAAAGAGCGATGCCCGATTGAAAAAGTCTTGCAATCGCTCAAGCGAAACAAACCCATGTACTTCGACGTTCTGAGCGTCGCCGATGAACTTGCGGTAACGCTCATCGCCGACGACGATTAAGCGGAGGCGAGAATTCCGTTGGCAAGCGCGCTTGAAACCTTCGACAAGCAATGGCCCACCCTTGTCTTCGAAGCGCCCTTTGGCGACGAACAAGATTGTGGAGTTCCCGTAATCTTTTGGACCCGTGTATGGTTTAATCGCGCCGCGTCCCGTGCCGACAACCGTGATACGTTCGGGCGGGATATTGTAGTGTGTAATGAGGTTTTGGCGCGCGTACTCGCTAATCGGAAAGATGTGCGACATCTGCCTGTAAGACGCCTGTTCTAGACGTTCAGCATCGGCTTGAAGCTTGTCGTTGTAAAAACTGGTATTACCTGCGTAGCGCCGCCATAGATCCCACGTGGTGTCGAAGAAGAGATAATGACGAATGTGAGAGGGCAACTGTGGCAGAGGCAAATCCAAGGTGCCGGTATGCAGCACGTCGGTTGAATGACGCGTCCTGAAAAAGGCGTTAACGTATCGCGCACGGAGGTAACGCTCAATACGGCCTCGCCATGTTCCATATGAGCAATGATAGTAGTACCGCGACGCGGCCTGTGCAATTTGCTGGACCCGTGGATGAGCGTAGGCGGAAGAGTCAAGAGTGTCATTGAGGCGTCCCATCTCGCGCAGCGACCGGCAGATGAATGCCGGGGTACCCGACCATGTCGAAGGCGCGAGTGGATCGCCGACGCTGCAAACGGCGATTTTGTTGTTCGGCATGAAGAGCGAGACCGTGACGCACCCCTATAACAAAAGGAAGAGGGGGCGGTGAAGATGGAGATTAACTTCTGTTCCGGTACTGCAAGCCATGGGCAGTTGATTCCCGCTCGTAGGAGCTCGAACTCTCCAGCTATGGGGCCTAACGCTGCCAGGAATAAACGGAAAAATGATTTTGGAAAGAGGCCCAGCTGGAATCTCAGGAGAAACGATATGCTTGACGAGGCCCAGCGGATACACTTGCCGGAGGAGTTCTCGGTCCGCTTACGTTACGCACGCGTTTCACTATGCCAAGGAAACGAGCGTCTCTGAGCAATGTCTCAGCAATCGCCCTTGCCAGAACATTGGCCCCTTCGTCGGTTAGATGTATACTGTCTTCCAAGTGCTTAAAGTCATGAGGCACCGCGTTGTAGCCGTCAACGAAGATCGCGCTCTTTTCCCGCGCGACATCCTCGATAATGCCATTCAGCTCAATCCAAGTCTTGTAGAGTATTGGGATTGTCATCCCCACCAGGTCCTCGTTCATTTGCTCACGGTATTCCCGCTTCTTGAAATTGACCGGAGCGACGATTGTGGCCTGGGAGATCAGCACCGGCAGCACTCCGTCGGAAAGAGCGAAAGATGCAAAGTCATGGTAGTTCCGTCGAGCCCACTGCAACGCAGCTGGAACGACCGGCTGATTCGCCTCCACGCCCTCTTTTTCCAAGGATGTGTAATAGTTCTCTGTTTTTAGCAGCTCCATCTCATACAATAAGTTCCGTACGTGCCGCCCAATCTGTGTCGCTCGCGCGATCTCTTGCCACAAAGGCTTGTTAGATGCCACACCCGCAAATCGTATTGGCCTCCGTGCCAGCATACGGAAAGACTTCATATCATTCCATGTGTCGTACTCCAGCACAACGTGAGGTTGTAGCGCCCGGCCGATGTACAGATAGTTGATTTTCGAGTTGTCGGCATCAAATCCGGGCAATCCTAGATTGATGACCTCTACCGGCATGTGTAACGCCTCGCTGAGGGCCCTCTGCAGACGACCCGGCCAAGTGCTCTCTTCTCCATGCGCGTGGTAGCAGAACGTTGAGGAGCCACCGAATGCCGCCAGACGAAGCGTTCCTGCCGCCGGCTTCCAATCATACTCTGGCCCACGAAAACCAAGACTATTGATGCGCACTTCATACCCATCGCGTGTATGGAATACCTGATGCGGCGCGGCCCGACCTTGAATATGACCATCGGGAATCCACAACATCCATTCGTGGTAGTGCACCGGCGCCAAAACCCATAACCCCGTTTCTATGAGGATGACCCCGACACTCAGCGCGACAGCCATTGTCACTGACTTCAGAAGCCACAGTTTTCCTCGCCGCAGTTTTTGATGCTCGAATTCCACGTTGATGCCTCGTCTCTCGATAGCCATTCGCTCGCCTCTTTTTCGAGTGACACCCTGAGAGTTCGAAGAATAATCTGCTATGCAATTACCAGCGCCGAATACTCATCCCGCTGCGTAATCGAGAGTCTGCTTATTATAGAGTCAGTGCCTACTGGCGGTGACGTAGTAGAAGGGGCTTGCCGCGTGAGGCGCACGTGTAAATTTCACGCGATAAATAATCGCGAGGAGAAGATTGTCTTATGGGCACCCTGCTCTAATCTCTGAGGGTTTCAATTCCCCGCAGCTTGCTGCGAGTATAGTTCGTGCGCCTTAAACCGACGGAATTTCTTACGCAATGGCCTTGTGAAAATTTTGTCTCAGGTCGTTGTTGAGAATTTCCTCGGACACTTTTTTTACAAGTTCATTCAGGCGGCTCTTCGGAAACGCATCCATCGACTCGCCCAGTAACGAAACTTGGTCTCGGACGATTAGCGGAGCCATTGGACCGACCGCTTCGGTGAGCTTGGAAACCATAGCGTCAAAAAACTGGTGCGGCACCATTCCCTCCGCTGGCTCTTGTAGCCACGGCCCTATCTCAGTTGGCTCTTCGTGGGCAACGGTTTCGACAATTCGTTCACCGCCATGCTCTTTCCCGTTGCGTGCGGACGTATAATCAGAAGTATAATAATGACGGTAGTATGCATAATCCGGATTTTTGAGGTTGATGCCGTTAAGTACG
>Ga0326597_10006163_pt1 | contig 16484 bp, 11 predicted proteins | sample RVTome_12_FD_203789 | JGI IMG/M metagenome (GOLD analysis project Ga0326597, IMG submission 203789) | Soil microbial communities from uranium-contaminated site in the Upper Colorado River Basin, Wyoming, United States - RVT100D185 | ecosystem: Environmental > Terrestrial > Soil > Contaminated >...
ACAACGACTATCTTACTTGGGGTAGCGGGGGGCGGTGCGACTCATGAAACAGGCAGCTGTCGGAGTCGCATGCGGCGATGAATTTCCTGCTGATGTCCGGGCGCTCTGGTCGCCCCGTTCTTTTGTGTGATTTTGCGGTCGGGTGCGAGTCGTGACCGAACCGATCTGAGCCTGTTGGGCGACGAAATCGGGCGTGGCGGGTTGATTTTCCAAGGTGCTCGAGCTTCCGCCAAGATCTTCAAGTTCGACGCGTCGGTCGAGACGCAAGGCCCGGATCGCGAATTCACTGTCAACTCCCAGCAACCGGGAACAGGTCCAGAGCATCATGCGCAGATCCAGCCACAGGCTCGCTTCGTCAATGTATCGAACATCGAGCATCTGTTTGCGGCGCACGCTGTCCAAGTCGGTATCTGGTGGCAGGTTAATCTGAGCCAACCCGCTAATGCCGGGCAGGACTGCAAGTCGATCCATGTAGCCCGGCACGGCCCGCGACAGTACAACCACGAATTCGGGACGCTCGGGGCGCGGTCCGATGAGCGACATTTCACCTTTGAGCACGTTGAACAACTGCGGAAACTCGTCCAGATGCATCCTTCGCAGGATGCCGCCGATTCGAGTAATACGGGGATCGTTTTTCTGCGTCCAAACCGCTCCCGTGCCGGATTCAGCATCGATCGACATCGATCGGATCTTGTACATGAGGTAGGTTCTGCCATTTTTCCCGACTCGCGTCTGGCGGAAAATACCCGGCCCCTTGGAGGTCATTCGCACCAAGACCACCAAGATACAGATAATCGGCAGACAAGGTACGAGCAGCAGCAGGGCGAGTCCTCGATCGAGGATTGGCTTCCAAAAGAAATAAGCTGGAAGCGTCACCTGAACTTGGCTTTCAACGAGTCTCACGATTTCCGCCTCGTGTTCAATGGTGTCGATTGTTGCGGACATTTTTCTGATTCCTGCTGGAGAGATACTAGTTGCTCGGTCAAGATTTCAAATTAGGGTTGGGCCGATGGTGGGTGCGGCACGCCCTGGCCCGTTGGAAATGTGGTATTGATTTGACGGTTGGAGGTATCGCGACCGTTCCGGTCTTCTGTCGGTTGGATTCGATAGGCAAGGGCCATGTTTACTAAGAGGGCCTATCAAAACCGTTTGCAGGGAGGGGGACACGGCCATCGCACCTAATGTTGCGACAGCTCGAGTATGCTGCCACAACAAATTGGGGCTTGCCCCGTTGTCTAGTTGGGAGCCTGTGGCCGTGGGGAGGGGGACAGGCACATTTTGCTCCGAAGACTCCACAAAATGAGCCAGTCCCCGACGGTTTTGTTAGGCACTCTAAGAATTGGGATCAAGCTTTGACGCAGCACTAGTCCGCTTCGACCAGATGGCCTGCGGCGGCGGGGATCAAGTCTTGGAGGAAGCGGTGGCAGACGTCTTCCGTTTCTTCCTGGTTGTCGTGCGGTGCGTAGGCGGCGACCTGGATCTTGTAAAGGTATGGCCGGGTCGCGTAACGGAACCGTGGATTGTCGACCGCCTGCCAGCGGCCGCCCGTGCTGAACCCGTAGTAGACATGCAGCAAAGCGGCATCCACGTCGGAGGACTGAAACTTGACTGACCAGAATTCACCTCGGTTTCCATCCGCTGTTTCAACAGCCACTCGCTCTCGAACCCCCAGCAGCTTTTGGCCGGTACCCGAGTAGCAGATCTCGGGGTCGTGGATTGACGTGGGGCCCGAGGGGCCGAGAAGCACAACCATCCTCACCGTGTCACCTGTCTGGTCATTCACGTACGTGCGGAATACGTATCCGGCACACTCCAGGGTTTGCGCTACGTTCTCGCTCAGCTCCTCCGACTCATGCATTCGCCAGGGTCCGAACTGCTCGGGAAAACCAGCTAGTACGTCCGCCGCGGCCAAGGAACTGTCCGGCGCGCCCCAACGGCCGGAAGCATAGCCATAAACGAGTCCGGAGGCGACGGTGAGGCCGAGCAGGAGTAAGAGGCTGAGGAATCGGGAGTTGCGAGTCAAGCGTTTAGAGTTCAAAGTTCAAGGTTCCAAGTTCAAGGTTAAAGTCATTCTTTGAGTTGGGTCTTTAGGGCTTCGAGGAACTTTTTGTCGCTGGGGGTGAGCAGTTGTCTTTCTAGCTGTCCGCTGAGGGCTTGCTGGAAATGCTTCCGGGCTTCGGCGGTATTGCCGACACCGGCGTGGGCGACGGCCAGGTGAAAGTGGTAGAGGGGGGTGGGGCGGGACGAGGAGACTGCCAGATCCAGCGGCCCGATGGCCTCGCTCGGGCGTCCATCTTGCAGCAAGATCGTGCCTTTGGTGTCCAGCAGGGCAGCTTGTGGGCCGGCCAGCTGAATCGCCTGGTCGATGTAGCTCAACGCTTCCTCTTCCTTGCCAGGTACTTCCGCCAGGACCGCAGCCAGATTGTTCAGCGTTACCGCGTCTCTGGGCTGCACTTCAAGCATTCGCTTATAAAGCCGAGCCGCTTCGTCCGTTTGTCCTTGCCGCACGCGAAGGCTGGCCACGCCCATCAGCAGCGAAACGTTCTGGGGATATTCCCGCACCGCTTTCGCCAGGATGGGCTCGGCCGTCTGCAGATCCTTTGACGTTGGCTGTCCGGTCATGAGCGCGGCAGCGAGAATGATTGCTGGACGAGCAGATGAATCATTCATACTGGCGTCGGCGCACACTTTGACCGCCTCGGTCATGCGATCCTGGGCGACCAACGCAGCGGCGAGCAAATCAAAGCGATCCGGACGCCACTTCACCAACTCGCGGCTCCAGCGTTCCGCCTGGGGCTGCAGATCAACTGTGGTATAAACCCGGGACAGGCCGAAATACAATTGGGCGCGCTGCTCGTCCTCCGGCATTTTGGACAACTGTTGTTGGGCGAACGCTTCGACCAGCGGTTCGATGAGGTCCGTCTGGCCTTGCGCCTTGAGCAGGCGAGCGCGCAGCGTGAGCGTTTGAATCGAATCGCTGTCGAGCGAAGCTAGTTTATCCACCCATTGGGCCAGATTACCCGCAGGTACGGCATCGCTGGCTCCGGTCGCGATACGGTGGCGAAGCCGCAGATCGAGGTACGTTTCGATTGTCTCCGCTACCGGGTTGGAGTCTTGTGCGAGCCGGGATTCCAGGCGACCCAGGGCCGCGTCGGCCTGGGGCTGGAAGTTGCGTTCTATCAGGTATTTGATGTAAGTGGCCAGCTTCGCGGGATCGGGCGGGTCCGCACCGACGAGCGCCGTTTCCAGCTTGGGCAACCAGCGCACCGCTTCCTCACGCTGGTTCATCTGGAGGAGGAATTCGATGAAGCGAGCCAGGTGGGATGCCTGGGGCTGGCTACGGGCGACCAAGGCAAGGTACTGGTCGCGAGCCGACTTTAGCAGTGCCTGCTGCTTGTCGCCAGTGTTGCCTTCCAATTGGCTCTGATTCACACAAATCTGGGCCAGCAACAGGCGATCGCCATCGGCGGGATTGGGAGAATCGGCGACGAGATTTTCCATGATAACTCGGGCCTGCTTGTGATCCGCTCTGTTTCGTTGGGCGAGCAGAACCGCCTGCAGACGGCGATCCAACGCCATCGCGGCGCGGTCGTCTCCGGACTGCTCGAGCAGTTGTAAGGCGCGTTTTAAATCATTCTCTTCGCCCCGCTCGGCCAGCGTGGCGGCCAGCGTCCGGCGGGCGGCATTCGAGTCGGGGGCGGTTTTCACCAACCACTCCAACACCTCGATCGCTTTGACCGTATCTCGCCGCAGATAAAAGGCCGCCAAGCGAGTCATGACCGCAATGTTGTCAGGAGCCAGACGCTCCGCCTGCCGGTAGTAATTCTCCGCCTCGATCTCACTGCCGAGCAGTTCGTAGCCTTGGGCCAATACAAAAGCGCGTTGGGATTCAGACAACTTTGATAGGTTGGCCAGGCTTTCCAGCGTCTGGCGGGCCTGTTCCTTTTGATTGGTGCGTAAATAAAACGTGAACAGTCCGTTCCAGGAACGCTCGTCCTCCGGCGCCAGTTCGACAGTGTGGCGAATCACCTTTTCCGCTTCCTCTTGCTTGTCGCTGACGATCAGCATTTGGCCTAGCCAGAGATGCGCCGTGAGATCATCCGGCCGCCGCTCGACGGCACGTCTGGCGATCTGGAGCGCCCGGACAGACTGGCCTTGGTGGGCGGCCAACGAGATCTCCAACGTGTCGAGCTTCAAGGAATCACCATATTGCAGCATTCCGAAGTATCGGTCGGCTTCCGCAAACCGCTTCATGTTGCTCAATAGTTCGATCAGACGTTGGTAGACGTTCAGACGGTTATCGCCCAGACGAATCGCCTCTTGGTACGACTCGATCGCCCGCTCAAACTCTTTCTGACGCTCTTGAATGAGCCCCTTCAATACATGCGCTGCGGGCCAACTGGGCCGTTGCCGCTGCAGATAAGCCGTCAACTCGACAGCCTCTCGAAAGGCTGGGTCTTGGACGGTTTGGGACTCGGCGATCAAACGTAGCGCCCGAATGTGCCGCCAATACGTGCCGGTTGGTCCCTCGAGCTCCAGAAGTGTATCTTCCCAGCGTTTCACGCCTTTCAGATCATTCTGTTCCAGCGCCAACTCCGCCAGACGCCGCACATGCACAATGCTGTCTGGGTCCTGATCGTGCAGCTTGCTCAGTCCGTCTTCAGCGTCCTCCAAGTTGGCTTCTTCCAGGTCAATTTGCACAAGTCCGGCGCTCAGGTCGCGATGCGACGTTTCCGGCAATTCTTCCAGTCCCTGCTCCAGCAGCTGGCGGGCCTGTTGGAATTGTCCGCGACCGATCAGCAATCGCGCCTTCGCCACCAGAAATGCCGCTCGGTCCGGCACAAGTTCGCCGAATCGCCGCAACGCGTCATTCGCTTTCTGTTCGGAGTCGAGTTGCTCGTAAATGAATGGCAGGCGTTGAAAGAGACCGATGGCGGAGGGGTGTTTTTCCTCCTCGTGGCTCAACAGAGCGAGCGCCGCAGCGACGCCCACGTCACGATTTCCTTGCGACTCGGCCTCGGCGATTTTGGATTGTGCGGAAAGCAACGCAGCGCGCCAAGGATCGCTCAGCGACGGCGCGTCGTCGCTGGCCGGTTTCTGTGTCGCATGAGCCAGGGCGTCGTGGAAGGCGGCCCATTGTCGCTCGCCGGTGGGCTGCCGCACTTGGCTTTGCAATTGGGCTTGGGCCAGGGCCAGCCACAGGTTGGGGCTGGCGTGCGTGGGCAGCGCCTGCTGGTAATAGTGAATGGCCGTTTCAGGGCGTCCAGCTGCCATCCACGCTTCGGCGGCCTGGATCCGCAGCGGCACCGAGTCGGGTCGTAGGGTCGCCGCTTGCTGATAGGCCAACGCCGCCTGGTCCCACTGGCCGACGGCGGAATCGGCGTAGCCCAACAGCGACCAAGCTTGCAATTGTTGAATTTGTCCCGGCCCTACAAGCTCCGTCCCCGTTATTCGTCTCAGAAGCGGAATCGCTTTCAAGTGTTGGCGACTCTGTAGGTACCATTTGGCCTGGACCAGATCGACAGTCCGATCAAGGGCAAGCTTTTGCGGTGGAGCGAGACGACGGGCCAGCGCTCTGGTACTCGTCCGCAAAGATGCCAGCACTTCGTCCGCCTCATCCAGTCTTCGTTGGTTGATCAGCGCATCGGCCAGGCGCACACGAAGTTGAAGGTTCTCGCCGGCGACTTCTTTCACCCCTCGCTGCCAGGTTCCGATCGCCTCGTCGAGTTTTCCTTGGGCGCTCAGTACCGCGCCCAGCCCCACATAAACGTCTTCGATCTTAACCTTCAAGTCATCGACCAACTGCTGGTAGTATTGTCGCGCCCGCTCGTAGTAGCCGCTGGCCTCGGCGTCTTGAGGCTGGTCGGTACTCTGTGCCGCACCCGATTGCAATGCGGTCGAAGCCCCAAGTTCGAAAGCTGCGTCGTCGGGTGTTCCAGGGGCGGGCAAATCCCCTGGGGTCAAGCGATATGCTTCTCCTGTCAATTTGTCGGCTTGCTGGTGCCAGTACCGCGCGGCCGCCAAGACAACGGCTACGTCATCGGGATGATCCTGTAGGGCCGCTTTTAGGTCGTCCTGACTGTTCGACAACTCGTACTGTTCGCGGTAATAAAATCGCGCCAGCCGGCTTTGGGCGTTTTTCGGGTCAGCCTTGACCATCCGGTCCAGAATGGCATCAGCCTTGATGGCACGATCGCTCTCGCTCAGTGGTTGTTGTTGCTCGTTAAATTGTTGTTGCTCGCTGAGCAGCTGCACGTGATCTCGATAGATGCGCGCCAATCGCGGCGCAAGTTCGGCATCGCCCGGATCGAGCGCCAACGCTTTCTCAAACGTTTCCCCCACGGTGGCAAGTTTGTCGCGTTGCTGGGATGCACCGATTTGGAAGCCCCCGTACAGGGCCAACGCCAGCAGCCGCCAGCCGTCCGGGTTCTCGGCTTCCAGAAGCTCCCGGGCTTCGCTCTCGGCCTCGACATACTTGCCCAGTTCCAAATATATCTGGCCCAGGCGGCGCCGCAGTCGCGGCACATTCTGGGCCAGTTGCAGTGGTAGCCGATTCTCGGCTTCGGCTAGAGCCAAGGACCCCAAGGCTTGAACGTAAAGCTCAAGTGCACGTTGCTTCGCCCGCGGATCCGTGGCCGACTGGTCGAATGTTTCCGCCAAACGGACGCGGACATCTTCGTTTTCCTCCGGCCGCAACCGCAGGAAGCGATGTAGGTAGCTGGAGGCCTGCCCGAAATCCTCGGACTGTTCCAGAGCTGTTGCACGGTCGAGAAAAATGTCCGAGGTACGGTCGATCTGGAATTCGCGCCAGAAGTACAGCGCCGGCGCTGCCAGGACCACGAACACGAGCGACCCGATCAGGAGAACAAGGTTCAGTTCGCGGCGAGTTTTGGCGGGAGACGTCCGAGTTTCGGCGGAAGACATAGTGGACCCGTGAATGAGTAGTAGGCCGGAAATTATTCCGGCATTTGGAACCGACTGACCATGCGTTACCAAACGGCTACGGAGTGAAGGTAACGGAATGAATTGCGTTCTACTTTTTAGTGGGGTGACGCCGTCCCCCAATCATCATCATGACTTGGCATAACCGTAGTAGCCGTACGAATATGCGTACCTGTCCGCCGGCACTCCGCTGAGCACGACTCCTTGCGGGTTGGCGCCGGTGGTGACGAGGCGGTTGAAGGCGGCGCGAACCCGATTGATCCGGCTGACATCGCGCATCGCGCAAAGCAGCGACACATCGGCCGCCTTGGCCAACACCAGGGCTTCACCCGCAGCCAGCACGGGTGGCGTGTCGATGACGATGTAACGATAGCGCCGGCGCGCTTCATCGAGCACCGACTTGAGGGCTGCATTTCCGAGCAGCTTATGGGGGCTGGTATGCAGTTTGCCGGCCGGGAGCAGGTGCAAATGTTCGCCCCAGGTGGTGACGACGGCTTCGTCAAACGTGCATTGGTGATCGAGGAGCTTTGAGAAGCCGGGCTCGAGCGGCACCTCGAACACCTCGTGAATGTCTGGAATGCGCATATCTCCGTCGATCAACAGTGTCTTCTCGCCAGTCGCCTGGGCGATGCTGACCGCCAGCTGGGTCGCGATGCTTGTCTTTCCTTCCTGTGACGATGCGCTAACCACCGCCAGGATCTGCATATCCCGCAACGGCGCGGCCAGGACCAACCCAGTTCGCAGGCTGTCGATGCTCTCCTCAAACAGCGACAAATCCCGCGAAACACGGTCGCTGGTTCGTGGGCTGTTGCGTTTGTGAACCGGCAGAGTAGCGATCTCGCCCACCACAGCGAGGTTGGGGATCCGCTCGAGCTGTGCCGCATTGCTGACCCGCAACACGTAGAATTCCCAGGCCACTGCCAAGCCAAACGGAGCGCAGAGGCTGGCTAGGCTGATGAGCAGGAGCTGCTTGTAAGGCAATTTCTCAACCGGACTGGTCGGTGGCGAGGCTGGCTGCAACAACTCGACTCGCTCGGGAGCCCGCCTTTCAGTGCGGAGTTGTAGGGTCCGTGAGTCTATTAGATTTAGCACCTCTTCGGCCCGCTCCAGTTCCGCTTGTTTGAACTCCAACTCGATCGTGTCGCCGCTCGACTCCGCGACGTTTTTGAGCTGTTCCTCATAGTGCTGCTGCAGCACTTTGACGGTCAGTGCGAGGCCTTCCGACCGGCTCCTCATCTGCTGCAATTCATCCAGCCGCCGATTATTCATGTCGGATTCTAGTTGCTGCTTGACTTCCGGTTTCAGATTCTCGCGCACTTGTTCGAGCGTTTTTTCGTCACGTTCAATCTCCCGCTGTAAGTGCTGGTAATTTGCCGTCTTACTGGTTGCATTGCCGACCGCTTCGTATTCGCTCAGCAGGGACTGGTTGAGTGCGATCTGCGTTTTCAGTTTCTGCGCCTGGGGATGCTGCTCGATCGTTTGTTCGATGGCTCCCTGCGGGGCAACAATGGGCTGTGTTTCCATCCACTCCTGGTAGGCTTGCACTTGAGCCTTCAACACGGCCAGGTCGACCTCTGAAGTCGTCATTTGGCTCACCACGTCCGCCAGAGGGTGCCGCTGCGGATTGTCGACCGACGTCCCGGTGGAGAAAGGATCTTTGACTTTAGCCTTCTTGGCGAGTTCACGGACGTTGTCGCGCAGCGTGCCCACTGCCTGCTTGCGTTCTAGACTTTCTTCGTTCAACAGATCGATGACTCGCTGCTTCCGCTGGTCTTCGTATTGCCCCCTGAGTCTGAAATACGACTCGGCGATCGCGTTGGCCGCAATTGCGGCACGGGCCGGATCGGGTCCTGTGTAGGTGATCTGAAACAGGTCCGACTGGCCGATCGACGAAACCTTTATCCGTTTCCCGAGCGCGGCGATGCGGTCTTCACTTTCGTTGAGTTCCGGCAGCCCGGCGATCTCCGACTCGCCCAGGACCGGACCTAGCACCAAGCGGCTGCGAATCAGCTCCACCTGGTTCGTGATAAACTGCCTCGAGTCCTCGCGCGTTGGGAAGACAATATAGGGAGTGTCCGAGCTGATGCGCAACAGGGACCCGGCCTGGTATTCCGGCACGAATCTGGCATAGAGTATGATACCGGAAACACCTGCCAGGAGCAGGCCGCAAGGAATCGCCAGTTTCCACCAGCGGCGCGCGGTGCTAAGGACGAATTGAACGTTGATGCTCTGCTGCGGTGCCGGCGTTTGATGATGAGCGCGAGTCGAGTGTGGGTGGGAGTTCATGGCGTGATTCTCAGTTCCTATTTGTCAGTCAGTCAGGGCTCAGAGTCTGTCGGAAAACTGGGATTCTGTCGTACGACGGCCTCCGAGGCCGTCGATTAGAAGGACCGCTCAATAAATCACGGTCGCGAATTGAAAGTAGCCATCACGCTCCGCCGCGGTGGCTAGCAACAAAAACCGGACGGCTATTTCTCGAACGATTAACTAGGTCGCCGTACTCGAGTATCTTGACAGGACTCACGGTTACGGTTGGCTCTTGACTCTTGACTCTGGGCCGCTGCGAATTGCTGCGCGCACGTCGAGCGGTTCGACTTCGGGGATCAGCTTGCCCAGATACCAGAGGAACGCGGCAAACAGAAATGCGGCAAACGGGATCATCGCCCAACCTGAAAAATCGTGGGAAAACCGGTAGGCAAACTCTCCCGTTGTGTACCGGAACAAGAGACCAGTCATCACAATTCGCGTGGCGTTGGCGATTAGTGCGATTGGTAGAACGCTGGCGACAAGCAGCAACTTCTCCCACCACGTGCGGCGGACGAGTACCAGGTAGGCGAACGCGAGTGCGGCGATGCCCACGAAAATGCGGAGGCCCGAACAAGCCTCTTCAACTTCCAGCTGATGCTCGCCCACGAGGATCGTGTGTCCCTCCGCCAGCGCCGGTTGGCCGAGGCACTGCAGTGACCAGCAACTGAGTTTCGTGGCTACCGATTGAAGTGGTAAGCTCAGCCACCGTTCCACTCGGTACGGAAGCGGAATCATGAACCAGAGAAAGGCGATCGACGGCGCACTCCAACGCACCAGCTTCCAGCCCCCCAAGAACCACGTCGTTCCAGCGACCCACAACAAGATCGACCAGGCGTCGACAGCCCCCAAGTAGACCAACGCGCCGGCATAGCGCATGGCGATACTGAGTACAACGAGCAGCAAGCCCGACCACGCAAGCCGGGGAGAGAAGCCGGGGAAATACTCGCGACGCGCCCACAAGAAACAGACCGCGACCGGAACGACCAAATAGCCGTGGGAATAATCCGGTTCTTGTTCCCAGACGCGAAGGAGTTCTACAATCGTCGGCCAGTAGGCCCATAAGAAGACCGCAGCAAGCAGCAACATGCCACCGGCCCAGCGCCGCCAGTCAATATCAGTCGCGGCCAACGGTTGCTCACAAAGCTCGGTAGCGGCGGCCGTTTGGCCGTTTTTCGGAGCCCCGGTTCGTTCAAGCCGACGCCGTTGTTGGACGAGCAAACGATTTTTTTCGCGTTTGTTCTTCAACTTCTTTGAGGGATCGTTATGCAATTGAGGCATTGAGGTAGACAGATTTGCAAACCGAGCGGCTGGCGCGGACTCCGTCCCTATGGGTTGCAGAAGGCACGAGATGAAAGGCCTTCCGTTTCCGATGCCCTTGGATGGCGAAATCTCAAAACTGGCATCCGGTGAGTTTTCGCGTAAGATGCCTAGCTTAATTTCTTTTTGAGAACTGTCAACTAACGCGTCCAGAAATTAACTAACGTTTTTCAAAGTGAGCAATATGTACGACGGGACTCCGGGTAGTCGTACAGTTTGGCGACATCCGCGATTCTTTGTAACCCGACGCGTAAGCGAGGCAACGCGTTCCGTCCTCGCTTACGCGTCGGGTTGCTATGTGGATCGCCAAACTGTACCACCACCGGCTTCCGAGCCCGTCGAAAAGTAACTGTCGAACAACGAAGGCTGCGGAGAGTCGTCGTACCAATCGTGTGTGTTCAACATATCAAAGACCCCGATGATGCGGGTTCAACACTTGCAAACGATCTTGACTGCGAGTATTCTCGTATCTTGTACTTGGTGGTCTATGAAGTGGTCCTCGTGGCGAACAGAGTGGGCATCCCACCGGGACGGAGTCTAGGCAGAGCTTTCTTGCGCCGCCCAATTTGCCACGTTTTCGTTTCGTTTCGTCTCGTTTAACCCGAAGCCCGAGGCGATGGTGTCCGCAGTGGTGATGCCGGTCGAATACCCAGACTTGGTGCAAGGCGCCGTTGTCGCGCCCGGGTGACGCGGACGTCGAAACGCATTCACCGAACCGGGCAAGCGGTCTGTTGATTTAATAGGCGATAGCACAACAGGTTGTACGTCAGCACGTGCCGCTAGCTTCTATATCTTGTGCATGCATCGACTAAATCAACAGGCCGCAAGCCCGTTGGCGTCTCGGCCTCGTTCACATTCGCGTCTAACTCACGAATCTTTTGTCCCCAGCGAGATAAGCTTGTTGGGGGACAGGAGTTCGTTGGGCCTTTTAGCGTCAAGAGATTTTCACAACCACTTCAGTGTATAAAAACTGACTCTGCTTTACCGCGAGTGGATGGTGTTGACGCTTAAGTACGATGGCCTTCCAAGGCCGTCGATTGCTTCACGACGGCCTTGGAAGGCCATCGTACGGGTTTCATGAAAGTGCCACTTTCAACCGCGAGCGATACCGCGAACAATCAATGCCTTTAAAAGACAAGCTCAACGGCCCAGACCCAGAACGCCAGTTGGTCGACCATTGCGTAGCGGGGGACTACGCGGCGTGGGATCGCCTGTATCGGCGGTGTCATTCGCCACTGCTGCGTTCGATCCGCGCGATTGTCGGGCCGACTTGTGATTTCAATCTTGTCGAAGAAATTGAGGCCCGCGTCTGGTACGCGTTGGCGGCCGATTCGGCACGATTGCTGGATCGCTTCGAACCAGAGCGTGCCTCGCTCAACACGTATTTGTCGACCATCGCTCGAACCGAGGTGGGGGGCTACATGCGCAGCGAACGGCGGCGGCAACGACGGGAACAGGTGGCCGCGCGGAGGGTGCCGGCAGCCAGTGAAGGCAGCCTGCGCGAGACGTTACAGTCGATCGACGAATTCGTGCGCACGTTAACTCCCCGAGAGAAAGATTTCTGTGACGAAGTCCTCTTGTCGTCGTCGCCCCACGAATCGGACGAAGGATTTAGCGACGCCAATCGCTGGCAACTCCAGCATCGCGTCTACCGAAAAATGTTGAAGTTTCTGGACGAGAACCAAGAAACACCCCTTTCGCGTTGACAGGAAGGCATTGCTCACGGAAATTGCGGTGCGGCCCAGGCAAATCCGCTATCGCCGGGCCGGGGGAAGCGGCGGCCGTGGTCAATTTCCGCTCGATAGATCACCGAGCCGTCGTCGGTCAAGCGGATTACCGGGGCCAGGCTGGGATGACAGCTCAGATGTGCAAGGCCAGCCGTTTCAGGCCTCCGGTTTGGGTCTGCACAAGCTAAGCCGTTCCAAAACCGAGCTTTCGCATGCGCCGACGGAGCATCATGCGTTTGAGGCGTTGGATCGGGTGTCGGTTGCCGCCCCAGAGCCTTCCCTGGCGCAACAAGTGACGGTAGGCGTCGAATTGAGCATAGCAAGGTGCGGGGCGCAGCTCGCCCCGACCCAAGAGGATCTTGATGACCTCGGTTGCCGCCACGCCGGAGGCCAAATGGCAGGCCAGCCCCACCGACGGTCCACGCCCCGATCCCCGATCGACGTGGGAAAGATCTAAATACGGCCAGTGCGTGCCTTTGGGCGCCACGCCAACCGTAAAAGCGACAAACTGCTCGAGTGGGTCCATGCCGTCGTGCAGGTCGAAGTACTCGTCAAAACTCATCCCGCACGGGTCAAACACCAACCAAGCGGTACTAAAGCCAATCGGACCCGCCGTCACAACCCACTTGCCCGCCTTTCGTGCTTCACGGAACAGCATGCGGCGTGCTTCGAACGCAAAATAATCAACTCCGTCGAGGACAACATCGACACCATTGAGGAAGGCGTCGATATTCTCAGGGCGAATCGGTTCTGACAAAACTTCGATGTCCAGTTCGGGATTCACTCCCCGCGCCCTATCCGCCATCACTTGGGCCTTGCCACGGTCAAGACCATCGATGTCCGCGCCATATTGGCGGTTGAAATTGGCAACCTCGAACGTGTCCGGATCGGCGATCCGAAAGGCACCAATGCCGAGCCGGGCGAGCGTCATCAGGTGGATGCCTCCAACGCCCCCCATCCCTGGAATCGCCACTCGCGACGCATGAAGTCGCTGTTGCTCTTCTGGATTGATCAGACCGAGGTTTCGAGAAAATGCCTCCTTATAAGACCAGCCCTTGGCACCAGCACTTTCACGTAGCGTTCTTCGTTCATCTGGGAGCACCGGTCCAACTTCTGGCGACAGTTCGGCGTCAGGATCACTTTGAGGTATCACGTTAATACAACTTTCATCGACAGTGAGGACGTTGCGAGTCCAGGATCGTGGAGCGGATCTCAACGGTCCTCTCGCTTGGGCTATGTAATCGCTAAATTGCTTTTAGTCTCGCACGCATCGGTCCCGACCGATTGGCCAGTCCGGACCAAGGCATCTTGTAATCCCGAGAGTAACTGGTTGACAACGGAGGTGAGGGTGCTGACGTCTGCATCCGACCACGTATCTTCGTCCAGTCGCACCACCAACGCCTCAAGCAAGTCGACGGCTTGGCTCGAGTCCAGTTCCAGCATAATGTATTCCCGCAGCCACCCGGCGATCCAAATGGCATCGCCAAGTTGATCCTCGATACAGCTCAGTGTCAAGACATCGCGGTCGGAACGAAGTTCTTCGATCAGTCGGCTTAGGAATCTCGCCAGCTGTTGGGCCGGCATCGGGCCAAGCTGTAACGTTACGACAGCGGATGGAGGAGCTAACATGAATGAATCCCCTATAAATCAAAGTCCGTTCATTGCTGGTTAATGCCGCTCACCCTATCAGAACCCTAGCTTGCGTTTTGCGATTCAAATGAATTCGCTGGTACAGTGCGCTGTCCTCCCAAACCACGTCTGACGCATCTCCGGTCGTTTAACCCGCAGCCGCAGGCGAGGGATCTGCAAGGCGTCCTCGCCTACGGCTGCGGGTTAAACGCGGTCGGCAGTTAATCGAACCGCTTGAACGCGAGACACGCATTTTGGCCCCCGAAGCCACAGGAATTGGACAACGCGTACCGGATACTCCGCTCGCGGGGCTCTTTGGGAGTATAGTCGAGCCGACACACGGGGTCGGCGGTTTTTAGGTTGGCGGTTGGCGGCACCACGCCATGGACAATTGCCTGGACGGTGTAGACAGCTTCGATCGCCCCGGCCGCGCCCAGACAATGTCCCGTCACTCCTTTGGTGGAGGAAATGGCGACCCTCCTGGCGTGCTCGCCAAACACCATTTCAATCGCCGCGCTCTCGGCCGCATCATTGGCCTGAGTCGCGGTGCCGTGCGCATTGATGTAGTCCACGTCGCCGGGTGTCATGCGCGCTTGTTTTAAGGCCGCCGCCATGGCCCGGGCGATGCCGCCACCTTCTGGTGGCGGTGTGGTGATGTGATATGCGTCCGCCGTCGCACCATAGCCGACCAGTTCGGCATAGACTCGCGCACCTCGGCGACGCGCGTGTTCGTATTCTTCGAGCACCAGGGCAGCACTTCCTTCACCGATTACGAATCCGTCGCGATCTAGGTCAAATGGTCTCGATGCTGTTGCCGGGGTGTCATTGCGAGTGCTGAGCGCTCGCATGCGCGCGAAGGCGGCGACCAAAAGTGGCGAATTTGCGGACTCAGCGCCACCGGCGACCATGACGTCGGCTGTCCCCGCGGCGATGTGCAAGGCTCCCTCACCGATGGCATGCGATCCACTCGCACATGCCGTGGCGATTCCGAACGAAGGTCCCCTCAATCCGTTCCATATCGAAGCGGCTCCCGCCGCCATGTTGGGGATGGCGTAAGGAAGCAGTAAGGGAGAGACTCGACGTGGTCCGTGCTGGGCCAGGCATTGTGACTGCTCCTCGATATTGCCCAAGGCACCAAGTCCAACGCCAATGATGCAACCGCACTCGTCGCGGTCTTGTTGTGTTTCCAGACCGCTGTCGTCAATCGCCTGCCTGACCGCGCCAACGGCAAACTGAACAAACCTGGACGCTTGACGTGATTCCTTGGCACCCATGACCGAGGTGGGATCGAACCCTCGAACCTCGGCCGCGATTTGCACGGGCAGACTCGAAGCATCGAACTGCGTGATGGTAGCAACAGCCGACTGTGCCGCCAGCGCAGCATTCCACGCGTCGTCGACCCGATTCCCGGTCGGTGCTACCATCCCCAGACCGGTCACAACTACTCGCCGCATGGTTTCTCCCTAGAATCACGTTCACAGCTTCGAGATAATTCTGCGAAACTCTAGGTCCGTTTGAGCGGCGGTCAAACAAACAAATCACTAAGAATCGGCATTGTTATTAACTCAAAGTGGAAACTCTAGCGAGAAAGGGGACTGGCTCCGTGCCCGCAAGGCTTGAAATCTCGGGAAATGGGGATCGCACGGTGCCTGTCCCCTTTGCTCGCCCTTTGCTCGCGGACCACGCCGAACCCCGTTGGTCCGTCGTGAAAGTGGGACAGGCACCAAAGCAGCGAACGCCCGGTATTCCTGTGGTAAGTCGATCGCGCTGCTTTGGAGCCAGTTTCATTTTCACGACTCCCTTTTCAGTTTGAGTTGTTAATTCGTGCTGTGCTGGGCGAGTCCAGCGCGCGCGGCGAGTGCAGTAATGGCGCGTTTCAGTCTTAGCTGGCGCTCGTTTTCCAGAATCCACCGAAGCAGCTGTTCGCGGCCCGCGCGACTGTGGGCAGCAAGTTGGTCTTGTGAGCATTTTGCGGACATCATGCACTCCTTGTTTCAAAGATGACGAGATACGGCACTAATGGTCCGTACAGAACTAGACGAGCGCTGTTTAGTCCCACTGCTGAGAAGTCGAAGAGAAGATTTGCTCCATGAACGTGTACGCGATGATCCCGAAGATCAGCAGGAACATGAAGGGCGAGCCGACTGCAAACTCGACTGCCGCGACGCGGCGTCGGTTACGTGGTCGGGAAGCGCGCATAAGCAGGGAACTCCTCCGAGCAATGGAGATGTTTAGACAAGGTGAAGAGATGTCCTTCGGTAGCCTGGCGATCTCGGGGGAGACCCATGGCTTTGCGTCCCGACCTCGCGATCGGTTTGCCTTTTTCGTGGAACCCTGCCTGAGTTCCGCGTGATTACGCTATTAGTTGAGTCACCTAAAGAGATAGCTCACGCACAGCAGATGTCAAACCGAGTCAGCATCTAACAACTCAGCCACTTCTCGCCAACGGTCGTTAAAAACCTCGTGCTGGCAGTGTTTCCAAAAATCTTGCTTTGATCAAGCGATGCTGACTCGCGATCTGGCCGGTCTTGCCCCGATCTTGCCGATCAACTATTCAGAAAC
>Ga0326597_10006164_pt1 | contig 16483 bp, 16 predicted proteins | sample RVTome_12_FD_203789 | JGI IMG/M metagenome (GOLD analysis project Ga0326597, IMG submission 203789) | Soil microbial communities from uranium-contaminated site in the Upper Colorado River Basin, Wyoming, United States - RVT100D185 | ecosystem: Environmental > Terrestrial > Soil > Contaminated >...
CCGGCGCAACTTCATCAAAGGAGTGATCGCCGGAGGGGCCGCGACCTATTCCGCCGGATATCTCTTCCGCAGCGGCTCCGGCCTCATGGCCCAACCGAACGCCGCGGGGTCGGTGGAGCGGCTGATCACTCTCCGCGTGAACCGACAGGATCGGCCGGTGGACGTCTTGAAACAAGAGACGCTCGCGACGACGCTCCGTTACAAACTGGGGCTCACGGGCACGAAGATGGGCTGCGACCGCGCGGAGTGCGGGAGCTGCACCGTGCTCATCGACGGAGTTCCGCAGTACTCCTGCTCGGTGCTCACGCACACCACAAGGGGCAAGGAGATCACGACCATCGAGGGCCTCGCCGCTCCCGACGGAACGCTCCATCCGGTGCAGCAGGCCATCGTCGACGGCGGCGGATTCCAGTGCGCGTTCTGCGCTCCCGGCTTCATCATGAGCATGGTGGCGATGGTCGAGGCGAACCCGAATCCCACCCGCGCGGAAGCGGCCCATGCGCTCTCGGGCAACCTCTGCCGGTGCTGCGACTACAACAAGATTCTCGACTGCGCCGTCAGCGCGGCCGAGTATTCGCGGAGGGTGTGACGTGGCAATCGAGAAGAAGCTGTTCGGACAAGATTACTCGACCCCCGACCTCGTCGCCAAGATGACGGGAAAGGCCCGCTACGCCGAGGACTTTCGCGCCGAGGGCATGCTCTTCGCGAAGCTCCTCCTGAGCCCGATGCCCCACGCCCGCGTGAGGAAAATGGACCTCAGCGCCGCTCTGGCGATGGACGGCGTGAAAGCGATCCTCACCGCCGACGATCTTCCGGCGACGGAGAGCCCTCTGGACGAAAGGTCGCTCACCAACGAGCCGCTCTACCAGGGTGAGCCCATCGTCGCCGTAGCGGCGGTGGACGAGCCCACCGCGGCACTCGCCATCGAAAAGATCAAGCTGGATCTCGAGCCCCTGCCGTTCGTGATCGATCCTCTCGAGAGCCTCCGCCCGGGCGGGCCGAACGCCCGGAAGGAAGGAAACAACTACAAGGATCGGACCACGCTTCAGGAAATGAAGTGGCCCGCCGAGGTCTTCCGCGAGGCCGGCGACCACCTTCCCATGGGAACCCCGGACACCGAGTGGACTCTCGGCGACGTCGCCAAGGGGCTCGAGGAAGCGGACTACGTCCTCGACGAGACGCTCTTCCACCAGTCGCAGACCCACCACCCGCTCGAGCCGCGGAGCTGCATGGCCTACTGGCAGGGCGGCAAGCTCTACATCCACCCCTCGACTCAATCGACGCAGCGGACGGTTCCGAACGTAGCCCGCATGGTGGGGATCGATCCCTCGCAGGTGGTTCTCATCGCCGAGTACTGCGGCGGCGGTTTCGGGAGCAAGATCCCCGGGACCATCAACATGGCGATCCCCGCGCTGCTCTCGAAGAAGGCGAACCTGCCGGTCATGCACCGCGTGAGCCGGGAGGAGGAAAACGCCTTCGGACGGGCCCGCCCGGGGTTCCAGGGACGGGTGAAGATGGGCTTCCGCAAGGACGGCCGCGTCACCGCCATCGATCTCTACATCGTCCAGGACAACGGTCCCTACGGGCGCCAGGGTGACTACGAGACCGCGGGAAACATCGCCCATCTCTACTACACGCCGGAGAACATGCGCTTCCGCGGGATCACCGTACTCACCAACACCCCGCCTCGCACCGCGCAGCGCGCCCCGGGGGGCGTACAAATCACCGCGATGCTCGAGCCACTGATCGACAAGGCGGCCAAGGAGCTGAACCTGGACCGCATCGCCATCCGGAAGCTCAACGCTCCCGACGTCGCGACCAAGTACGGTTCCAACCAGCACAACCTTACCTCGGCCTTCGTGCGCGAGGCGTTCGACAAAGGCGCCGAGCTCGTCAACTGGGAGGAATTCAAGAAGGCGAGCGGACAGACGAACGGAACCAAAGTCACCGGCGTCGGGGTCGCTCTTTCGAGCTACGTCGCCGGGAGCCGCGGCTTCGACGGTCTCATGCTGGTGAAGCCGGATGGAAAGCTCTACGTGCACCAGGGGATCGGGAATCTCGGAACCGGCTCTTTCGCGGATACCGCCCGCATCGCCTCGGACCTCCTCGGAGTCTCCTGGGAGAACACCGTGGTCGTGTGGGGGGATACCTCGAAGGGAGTCCCCTATTCGAGCGTCCAGGCGGGAAGCCAGACCATCCACGCCCACACCCGCGCGAACCACGCGGCGGCGACGGACCTCAAGCGAAAGCTCCAGGAGATCGCCGCCACGGACTCGGGCGGATCGCCCGAGAGCTACGACGTCGGAGGCGGCCGGGTCTTCCGCAAGGGCAGCCCCGGAAGCGGTATGACTCTGGCGAAGGCGGCGGAAAGGGCCATCGCTCTCGCCGGAAAGTTCGACGGCCACGAGGTGCCCGAGGACGTCAACGCCGTGACCAAGGAGGCCGCCGCGATCCTCGCGGGTCAGGGCGCCATGGGCGTCGCCAAGGACAACTACGGCGGCGAGGGCGACCTGTGGTCGTTCGTCGTGGGCTTCGCCAAGGTCGAGGTCGACCGGGAGACCGGTCATATCCAGATCGTGGACTACACCGGCATCTCCGAGGTCGGCGTCGTCGCGCACCCGCGAGGCCTCGCGGCGCAAGTCCACGGCGGCGCCATCCAGGGTTTCGGGCTCGCCATGAGCCAGAAGTGGATCTACGACCCGACGTGGGGCGTCTCCGCGACCCATCGCCTCTACACCGCGAAGCCTCCATCCATCCTCGACATTCCCCTGGTGATGCACCACGGGAGCGTCGAGATTCCCGATCCTCAGACGCCCATCGGGTCCAAGGGAATCGGGGAAGCCCCGTTCGGCGCGGGTTGCGCCGCGGTGCTGTGCGCGATCCAGGACGCCATCGGCGAGCTCGACCTGAAGCGCTCTCCAATGATGACCGATCTGATCCTGAACCAGCTCGAGCATTTGCCACAACCTTACAAGGTCCTCGCGACCCACGTGTAGGCGTCAAAGCCGCTTAAGGAGAAATGACGATGGCCGTGATTCACGACACGATAGAAGCCTTCGAGCTCTTTCAGCCGGCGAGCCTCGAAGACGCCCTGGTGCTCCGGCGCCGGTACGGCAAGGTCTCCTGGGCATACGCTGGAGGCCTCGACAGCCTGGACTGGTTCAAGGACCGCATCAAGCGGCCCGAGGTGGTGATCGACCTCGGGGGGGTTGCCGAGCTGAAGGGTGTCCGAGAGAGCGGCGACGGCATCGAGATCGGCGCTCTCACCACGCTCACCGAGATCGCATCGAGCGACGAGATCCGCTCGAAGTACTCGGTCCTGAGCGAAGCCGCTTCACAAGTGGCGACGCCCCAGATCCGGAACCAGAGCTCGATCGGCGGAAACCTCTCCCAGGACACCCGCTGCTGGTACTACCGGGGCGGCTGGCCCTGCTATCGGGCCGGCGGCAACATCTGCTACGCCGACACGCCGACGTCGGTGAACCGCGAGCACGCGATCTTCGAGGCGAAGCGCTGCGTCGCGGTGAATCCCTCGGATACCGCGCCCGCCCTCATCGCCCTCGACGCGAAGTTCGTCATCCACGGTCCCAGCGGCGAGCGGGTGGTGGACGCGGAGGACTACTTCATCACCCCCGCGACCGACATCCAGAGGATGACGATCCTCGGACCCTCCGATCTGCTCACCGCTATCCGGATCCCGGGGACCTGGGCAGGCGCTCGTTTCCATTTCGAGAAGGTCCGCGACCGCCAGGCGTGGGACTTCGCCCTGGTGAACGTCGCGTCGGCGATGAAGCTCTCGGGAGACACCATCGAGGACGTCCGCATCGTGGTGAACGCCGTCGGTCCGAGACCGCTCAGGCTCCGGGACGTGGAGCGGCAGCTCAAGGGCCAGACTGCGACCGCGGATGTCGCCGAGGCGGCGGGAGAGCTCGCGATCCTCGGCGCCCGGCCGCTGCAGCACAACGCCTACAAGATTCCGCTGATGCGGAACCTGGTACGGCGCGCGATCCGAGCCAGTTGAGATTGGAGGCCTGACACCATGAGCTTCTTTCAATGGGCTCAGAATCCCTGGGGGCAGGAGATCCTCGTCCGGATCTCCTGGGACCTCTTCTGGCTGGCGCTCGCCGGTGGGGTGCTCTTCGTCATCGGGCACCTCGTCTGGCGCTCGAAGCACAAAGAGGCCCCGGCCGCGGAGGCTCCGCCCGAAAAAGCGGCGGCGATCCCCGAGCGCATTGTCCGCCACACTTTCGGATCTCGCTTCTTCCACTGGTCGATGTCGGCCGCGGTCTTCGTCCTCCTGGTGACGGGCTTCTTTCCGGTGCTGGGGATCCAGTTCGACTGGATCACCATTCACTGGGTCGCCGGCCTCGTTCTCATCGGCACGGTCGTCTTCCACATCATCCATGCCTCCTTCTGGCTGCGTCTCCGGGACATCTGGATCGGCGCCGCCGGCTGGAAGGAGTTCCGGCAGGGGCTCGCGAACTCCCTGGGGAGCGCGCCGCCGCCCCCGAAGCCGGGCAAGTATCCCGTCGAACAGCGTCTGTTCCACCACATGGTGTCGCTGGCGTCGTTCGGCGTGATCCTGACCGGTCTTCTGATGATGGTCCGTGTTTCGAACCCGCTCTTCACCCGCAACCCCTATCTACTGCAGGACTCGACCTGGGGCTGGGTGTACGTGCTCCACGGTCTTTCCTCCGTCGGGCTGGTTACGATGATCATCGCCCACGTCTACTTCGCCATCCTTCCCGAGAAGCGATGGATGACGATGTCGATGATCGCCGGCTGGATCACCAAGAAGGACTACCTCGCCCACCACGACCCGGATCGATGGGTCGTGACCGAGGAAGCGAAGAATCGGTAAACTCATTCCCCTCTCCACCTTCCCGGGTGGAGAGGGGATTTTTGTGCTCGCCCATTCGCCCCAATTGATCATGTCGCTCGAAGACCTGAAGAAGCGCATCGATACCGTCGAAGAGAGCTACGAGTTCATGCTCGCCTACGCGGCTCAGGGGCTCGACGGCGACGAGAGTTCCAAGAGCGGAGGCGAGCTCCGGAGGCTCCTGTCGAAGTGCGACGAGGCGATGACCGGCCTCGCCGATTGTTTTCGAGAGGTCGTCGAGGGCGAGAAGCTCGACCCCAGAGAGAGCTTCGAGACTTTCATCGACGTCCTGGAACAGGACGTCCTCAAGGCGAGCGCCGGTCTGAGGCTGACACTGGCCCAGCCCTCGATCAGCTCCCAGCTCGTGGACAATCTGAATGCGTCCATCCACCTGAGGACGCTCCTCACCGACATCTTCCTCGTCGACGAGATCGTGAAAAAGCGCCTCCTCGACCGGGGAAAGAAGCGATAGAGGGCTACTCCTCCGCCAGCGGGATCACCTGCACCGCCGCGTCCCGCACCTCCTTCAAGAACCGGTCGATGGTCGACCCGCCCCAGAGGATCTCCCAGCGCGAGCGCGCGGTCTGGCCGAAGATCACGTGGGTGATTCCCTCGCGGCGGGCGAGCTCGATGAGGCCGTCGGCGACGCTGTCCGCTTTCACCCGCACCACCGTGGCCCCCAGCCGTTCCGCGAGCTCCAGGTTTCGGGAGAGCGCCTCGCGGTCCTTCGCCTTGATGCGGCCGGCGCGTTCCTTGGGTGTTTCGACGTAAACGGCGTACCAGCGGGCGCCGAGCCTTCCCGCGATCCTCGCCCCGGTTCGGATGACGCGCTGGGCCTCGACGTTCGAGCTCATGGCCACCATCACTCTTTCAGGAATGAATGCGGGCTCGAGGCCCTCACGCTCCCGGTAGGCCGCCGCCTTCTCCGAGACCTCCTCGGCGACGGCCCGGAGCGCGAGCTCCCGGAGCGTCGATAGATTCCCCTTGCGGAAGAAATTCGAGAGCGCCTGTTCCACTTTCTCCGGGCGATAGATCTTCCCCTGGCGGAGTCTCGTCCGGAGTTCCTCGACCGAGACGTCGACGTTCACCACTTCGTCGGCGCGGTGCAGAAAGGTATCGGGGACGGTTTCCCTCACCCGCACTCCCGTCACCCGGCTCACGGCGTCGTTCAGCGTCTCCAGGTGCTGGATGTTCACCGCGGTCATCACGTGGATTCCGGCATCGAGGAGCTCGAGCACGTCCTGATAGCGCTTCTCGTTCTTCGAGCCGGGAACGTTGGTATGCGCGAGCTCGTCCACGATCGCGACCTGCGGCTTTCGCGCGCGGATCCCCTCGACGTCCATCTCCTCCATCTCGACCCCGCGATATCGGACTTTTCGCCGGGGGACGACCTCGAGATCCTTGATCTGCTCTTCCGTCTCCTTGCGGCCGTAGGTCTCGACGAACCCAATCACCACGTCGAGCCCGCTTCGTTTCAGCACGTGTGCTTCCTCGAGCATGGTGAAGGTCTTCCCCACCCCGGGAGCCGCCCCGATGTAGATCCGGAGGCGGGCCCGGTCTTGATCGTCGAGGCGGGCGAGGAGCGCCTCGGGGGAAGGCCGCCGTTTCTCTTCCACTGTCATGATTTTACGCGGAAACTCCGCACCGAACCCTATCCTTTTATGGACTTTTAGCGCACTCTTTAGGCCATTTTTTCGAGTGAATCTCTACACTCGCCTCTGGTCAATCCAATGAACACATCAAACCCTTCCACCTACTTCGGCATCCGCTTTACCGCGCTCCTCCTCTTGTCCGCCCCCGTGGTGGCGCAGTCCGAAACCGAGGAACGTTCTTCCCCCTGGACGTTGAGCGCGCGGCCGCCGGCGCAACCTTCGAAGAATCCTCCAGAGAGTTTCGAATGGCAGTACGGCGGCTTTCTGGACGTCGGCTACCTGTTCGACTTCAACCATCCCACGAACAAGTTGTTCCGCAGTCGCGGCACGGCATGGCACGTCGATGACCTGCACCTCAATATGCGGCGGTGGTTTTTTCGACGATGGTGAGGTGAGTCCTGGTGTGGTAGGTCTGAAGCCGACACAGCACCTCCTGATCTTCGGGATGGTCTTCACGGTTGACTCGCCTTCTCAGTGAGGCCGACGTGCTGCTTCTGGGAATGATCGTGCTCGGACCGGTCACATTCGCGGGCATGGTCTGTATGGTCTGGTGGATTGGCGGCAAGAAAGGAGCCGGGCAATGATGACCGCGCTCATGTTCGTGATGGGAATCGCGGTGTTCGCTCTGATGCTGGGATTCATTTCCCTGTGTGAAAAGGTGTAAAGCCATGAACTTGCTCCTACTCATCCTGAGCTTTCTCGCGGGAGCGTATCTGCTCTACGCCATGCTCCGGCCGGAGCGGTTCTGAAGGAGGACGTCATGTCGACCGAGATCTTTTCCGTCGTGTTCATCGCGCTGGTTCCTATCGCGACCAGCATCCCCCTCGGTCTCTACATGGCGCGGGTGTTCTCGGGTCAGCGCACGTTTCTCGATCCGCTTCTGGCGCCCTTGGAGATGGCGGTCCTGAAGCTCTCGTCGGTCGACGCGGCCGAAGAGATGGACTGGAAGCGCTACTCCCGGGCGCTGGTGCTCTCGAACGTCTGCATGTGGATCGTGACGTTCTTCATGGTCTCGCTCCAGGGAATTCTTCCCCTGAACCCGGGCGGAATCGCCGGGATGGAGCCGACGCTCGCCTTCAATACCGTCTCGAGCTTCGTAACCAACACCAACCTGCAGCACTACAGCGGCGAGACCGGGCTTTCGTATCTCTCCCAGATGATCGCCATCACCTTTCTCCAGTTCGTGACCGCGGCCACGGGAATGGCCGCGCTCGTCGCCATCATCCGGGCGCTCGGCGGAAGCGGGCTCCAAAAGCTCGGGAACTTCTACTCGGACCTCACACGGGCCGCGGTACAGGTTCTGCTCCCGCTCGCCGTCGGGGTCGCCCTGGTGCTGATTTCCCAGGGAACGCCGATGACGTTCGAAAGCCCCGCCCAGGCGACCACCCTCGAAGGCGCCGAGCAGACCATCGCCCGCGGCCCGGTGGCCGCCGAGGTCGCCATCAAGCAGCTCGGAACCAACGGCGGAGGCTACTTCGGCCCGAACTCGGCACATCCCTACGAGAACCCCACCCCTCTCTCGAACCTCGCCGAGACCTGGTCGATCACCTGTATCCCCATGGCGATGGTGGTGACGCTCGGGGCCATGGTTCGCCGGCGCCGGTTCGCGCTCACGATCTTTCTCACCATGCTGGCCCTCTACATCCCGCTCGTGGCCGTCGCCGTCTACCAGGAGCTCCGCGGCTCCTCCGCCATCGCCGCCATGGGAATCGATCAACCCATGGGCTCGATGGAGGGCAAGGAAGTCCGGTTGGGCGCCGGCGCGAGCGCCCTCTGGGCGGTGACCACCACCGTGACCTCGAACGGCTCGGTGAACTCGATGCACGATTCGCTGACGCCCCTCGCGGGGCTCATGCCGATGATCGGCATGTGGCTCAACAACATCTTCGGCGGCGTGGGAGTCGGCTTCATCAACATGCTGATTTACATCATCGTCACCGTGTTCGTCGCCGGAATGATGGTGGGACGCACTCCCGAGTTCCTGGGGAAGAAAGTCGAAGCCTACGAGATGAAGCTCGCGAGCCTCGCGCTCCTGCTCCATCCGCTTTTGATCCTCGGGGGAACGGCCATCGCCTGCTACGTCCGGGCTACGACCGCCGATCCCGGGAGCGCTCTCGGCTGGCTCAAGAATCCGGGGCCCCATGGCTTCTCCGAGATGCTGTACGAGTTCAGCTCGTCTTCGGCAAACAACGGCTCGGGATTCGAGGGCCTTTCTGACAACACTCCGTTCTGGAACATCTCGACGGGGCTGGTCATGCTCCTCGCGCGCTACATCCCGATCATCGCCCCTCTCGCGCTCGCCGCTTCGCTCGGACGCAAGACCGCCGCGCCCGAGACGGAAGGAACGCTCGGAGTGGACACCTTCACTTTCGGATTCACCCTCTGGGCGGTGGTGGTGATTCTGGGTGTCCTCATGTTCATGCCAGCGGCGGTGCTCGGACCCATTGCCGAGCAACTATCCATGGTCGCCATGCCGAGGTGACGCCATGATCAAAGAGCTCAAAGAGGGTTTTCTCTTCACTCTGGTGACCCTGGTTCTGTTCGGACTCGCCTACCCGCTTCTCGTATGGGGAGTGGGGCGGATCGTCTTCCCTCGAAAAACCGAGGGAAGCTTCATTCGGAAGGCCGACGGAACCATCATGGGTTCGGAGCTCGTGGGACAGGCCTTCACCCGGCCCGAGTACTTTCACGGACGACCATCGGCGGTCGACTACAACGCCGCCTCTACCGGAGGATCGAACTACGGTCCCTCGAATCCCGATCACCTGGCTGCCGTCCGGGAACGCGCGGCGGTCATCGTCGAGAGGGACGGCGTCTCCCTGGCCGAGATACCGTCGGACCTGGTCACGGCATCGGGAGGAGGGCTCGACCCTCACATCTCTCCCGCAGCCGCTCTCATCCAGGTCGAGCGCATCGCCCGCACGCGCGGCGTTCCCGCCGAGCGCGTCCGGGAGCTTCTGGATGCGCACACCCAAGGCCCCACGCTCGGCTTTTTGGGCCGGCCGCGGGTCAACGTTCTGCAGCTCAACCTTGCTCTCGATAAGGAGATCAACCCATGACCGCGCACGCTCGCAAAATCTCACCCTGGGATCCGGAGATCTTCCGGGGCGCGGTGCGAGACTCGTTCCTCAAGCTGGATCCGCGCGTCCAGATCAAGAACCCGGTGATGTTCATCGTGGAGATTGGAAGCCTCCTGAGCACCTTCGTCTTCGTGAACCAGGTGGTAACCGGAACCGGGAATCCGCTGTTCACCGGTCAGGTCAGCTTCTGGCTCTGGTTCACCGTGCTCTTCGCCAACTTCGCCGAAGCGATGGCGGAGGGACGGGGAAAGGCGCAGGCGGCGTCGCTGCGGCGAACCAAGGCCGAGACGATGGCCACGCGCTTTCTCGAGGATGGCTCGACCGAGGACGTTCCCGCGACCTCGCTGCGAAAGGACGACGTCGTTCTGGTGAGCGCCGGCCAGGTCATTCCCGGTGACGGAGAGGTGATCGAGGGAGTCGCCAGCGTGGACGAGTCGGCCATTACCGGCGAGTCGGCGCCGGTGATCCGCGAGTCGGGCGGCGACCGCTCGGCGGTCACCGCGGGAACGCGGGTGCTTTCCGACTGGATCAAGATTCGCGTCACGTCGAACCCCGGCGAGACGTTCCTCGACCGGATGATCGCGCTCGTCGAAGGTGCGGAGCGTCAGAAGACTCCCAACGAGATCGCGCTCGTGATCCTCCTGGCGGTCCTCACGCTCGTATTTCTGTGCGTGGTGGTGACGCTCCAGCCGTTCGCGCTCTACGGCAGTGAGTCCATCTCTCTCCCGGTGCTCGTCGCCCTTCTCGTCTGTCTCATCCCCACCACCATCGGCGCTCTCCTCTCCGCCATCGGCATCGCCGGCATGGACCGCCTCGTCCAGCACAACGTTCTCGCCATGTCGGGCCGCTCGGTCGAAGCTGCGGGTGACGTGAACACGCTCCTCATGGACAAGACCGGCACCATCACTCTCGGAAACCGTCAGGCGACCGCCTTTCTTCCTCTCCAGGGTGTTGCCGAGTACCGGCTGGCGGAGGCGGCGCAACTCGCTTCGCTCTCCGACGAGACCCCGGAGGGGCGCTCGATCGTCGTCCTGGCGAAGCAGAGACATGGGATCCGGGCGCGAGAGTTCGGTTCGCACGAGGCCACGTTCCTTCGCTTCTCCGCCCAGACCCGCATGTCGGGGGTGAACCTCAACGGCCGCGAGATTCGAAAGGGCGCCGTCGATTCCATCGGGAAGCTGGTGGCGGACTCGGGTAAGCCCGCGGTGGACGAGCTGCGCGCCATCGCCGACCGGATCGCCCGCGCGGGAGGCACTCCCCTCGCGGTCGTCGAGAATCAACGGGCTCTCGGCATCATCCACCTGAAGGACATCGTCAAGGGTGGAATTCGGGAGCGCTTCGCCCAACTGCGGGCCATGGGGATCCGAACGGTGATGATCACCGGTGACAACCCTCTCACCGCGGCCTCGATCGCATCCGAAGCGGGAGTGGACGACTTCATGGCCGAAGCCTCTCCCGAGGACAAGCTCGAGCTCATCCGGAAGGAGCAGGCCGCCGGTCGGATGGTGGCGATGACCGGAGACGGCACCAACGACGCGCCAGCGCTCGCCCAGGCCGACGTCGGAGTCGCGATGAACACCGGAACCATGGCCGCCAAGGAGGCGGGCAACATGGTGGATCTCGACTCGAACCCGACGAAGCTCATCGAGATCGTGGAGATCGGAAAACAGCTCCTGATGACTCGCGGAGCCCTCACCACGTTCTCCATCGCCAACGACGTCGCCAAGTACTTCGCCATCATCCCGGCGATGTTCATCCTCGCGTTTCCGCAGCTTGCGGTCTTGAACGTCATGCGGCTGGCGACACCGGAGTCCGCCATCCTCTCGGCGGTGATCTTCAACGCCATCATCATCATCGCTCTCATCCCGCTGGCCCTTCGGGGAGTCCGTTACCGTCCGCTCGGCGCCGCCGCCGTCCTGAGGCGGAACATGTTGATCTACGGCATGGGCGGCATCGTCGCTCCGTTCCTGGGGATCAAAGCCATCGACCTGTTGCTGACGGCCGTGGGGCTTGCCTGATAGCTGATAGGATGAGCCGCATGTTACGTCGAAGGGATTTTCTCAGTGGCCTCGGGGTCGCGGCGATCGGCGGGTGGGCGAGCCCTGCCCGTGCCGCGCGGCTCCAAACGATCGGCCGCCGAGCTTACCTCAGGAGGTTCGAATTGCCTAAGAAGGGAGATTCAGTCACAGGCGCAGGCGACGGCAAGAGCAGCGCAGACCCTGGCCATCTTCTCGGGCGCCACCGTTCCGATGAAGGTAGTCAGGTCCTGTCGGGGCACGGTGAAGACATTGCATAGATTGACGCACGAGATCCGCTTCAGCCCCTCATCCACACCCAACTCGACCTCGGTTGGCGAGCCGCGAAGGGTGGAAGTGACGGCGGCTACGGTCACCGTGTGGAGCAATCGAATCAGCGAGGGGCGGCTCAGCACGAGGACGGGGCGGCGCTTATCCGGTCTCGGACGATCCAGGAGCCAGATCTCGCCCCTCTCTATTCTTTGGGCCATGCCTGGTGGGCGATCAGGTCGACGATCTCGTCCAGCATCTCCTCCGCTTGACCTCCGTAGGCCTGCGCGATCTCCCGGTCGGTGGAGCGTCTTCGCTTCGCTTTGAGATACAGCTCCACCGCGGAACGAATGAAGGCGGAGCGACCCCGCTTTCGAACTTCGGGATCCTTGTCGATCCGACGGAGGAGGTCTTTATCCATCGAGATCTGGACCGGCCTGGCGGGCATGACGGAATATTGCCATTAACTTTCTATGGTGTCAAATAGTGGGTCAAAACGAGTCGCCTCAGAACTAGTCTCCGCGCCCGAAACGATTCGACTTCTCTCGCGCACTCCGTTATCGTCCGTCGCATCCGTAATGGAACTCGGGCATCTTTGAGCTCACGACTCGCGAAAGCGATAGCCCACCCAGGGCTCGGTGAGAACGTACTTCGGATGCGAAGGATCGACCTCGATCTTCTTCCGAAGCGACGCCATGAGGACGCGAAGGTACTGCGGCTCCGAAACGGCGTGGGGGCCCCAGATGGCCTTCAGAATGGTCCTATGGGTGAGGACTTTGCCCGGGTACCGTGCGAGAAAGGCGAGAAGCTCGAACTCCTTCGGCGTCAGCCGAATCTCCTCTTCGCCCCGGAGCACCCGATGCCGCTCGAAGTCGATCGTCAGGTCGGAGCGCACCAGAGTACCCGTTTCCTCCTCCACCGACGCTTGCGAGCGCCGGAGGCACGCGCGCACGCGCGCCAGAAGCTCGTCCGGGCCGAAGGGTTTGGTCACGTAGTCGTCGGCGCCGAGATCGAGCGCGGCGACTTTCTCCTTCTCGGAATGGCGCGCCGAAAGAACGATGATGGGAACGCTCGATCGCTCGCGCACCCGCCGGCAAACCTCGAGCCCATCGATGTCCGGAAGCCCGAGGTCCACGATCAGCAGATCGGGGGGGTCGGCCTCCGCCTCGGAAAGAGCATTGGCCCCGTTGACCGCACTTCGGACCTCGTACCCTCGAGAGCGCAATAGCGGCGTCACCGCCCGAAGGATCGGAAGCTCGTCGTCCACGATGAGGATTCGCGGCTGCCGGTTCACGACCGCCCCTCGGGCGCAAGCACCGCGGCGCGGCTTCGGGCCGGCACGAGAAGGGTGAAACAGGCACCGTCGGGCGGCGCGTTCTCCCCCCAGATGCGACCCCCTTCGGCCGCCAGGAGCCCGCGGGTGATGGAGAGCCCGAGCCCGACCCCCGTGGCGTGACGGGAAGAGCCGACGCCGCGGTAGAAGGGATCGAAGAGCCGCGGAAGAGAGGTAGAGTCGAGCCCTGGCCCCTGATCGAGGACGCTCACATGGAGCCCTTCCTCGTCCACCCAGGCGCGCACCCGAACGACCGAGCCCACGGCAGAGTGCTGGGCAGCGTTCTCGAGCACGTGAGCGAGCGCCCCCGAGGTGAGGCGAGGATCGACCTCGACTTCCCGCTCGGAATCGGCATCGACGTCGACGCGGTGCTCCGCGAGACCCTGGGCCACGAGCGCCACCGCGTCATCCACCACGTCCTCGGGCAGAATCCATTCGCGCTCCGGCGTGATGCCGGCGTCCACCTGGGCCATGTCGAGTATGAACTGGAACAGCCGCCTCAAACGGTGGACCTCTCGGAGGGCAACCTCCGCCTGCCCCTCTCGCTCTTCCTTCGAGATCTCCGGGTCGACGAGGTTCGAGACCGCCACCTGGATCGCGGTGAGCGGGGTCCTCAAGTCGTGGCTGAACGACGCCAGGACCGCCGAGGCGAGCTCCGCCCGCTGGCGCTCCAGCTCCGCCGCCTTTCTTTCCTCGAGGAAGTGAGCTCTCTCGACGGCGATGGCGGCCACACCGGCCAGCGCATCGAGCGTCCCCGGATCCACGCTCGGACCGGCCGCGCTCAAGAGCCCGATGGGACGGGTTCCGATCCGAAGCGGCACCACCTGCTCGGTCACCCCATCCGGCCCCTCCCTCGTCTGATGACCTCCATAGGTCCGTCGATGGGCGTCGAACTCGATTGCGCCCCCGGCCTTCGCGAGAAAGCGGTCGAGCTCGCTCTCCTCGAGAGAGCTCTCGCGAATCCCGCCCTCGTGCCGTTCCCAGCTTTTCTCCCGAGGGAGGAAGAGGGCCAGGGTGTCGAGCTCGAACCGCCGCGCGGCGTATCGCGCGAGGGAAGGGAGAGCGGAGGCGCTTTCGGTGGTGAGAAGGACGTCGCGGCTCAAGTCGAAGAGCCGCGTCACCTCGTCGCGGCGCGCGATCGCCTCCCTCGCCCGGGCGCGCGCCGCCGACGAAAGGTTGCTGGCGACGATGGCCACGATGAGAAAGACCAGAAGGGCGATCCAGTTATGGGGGTCGGCAATGGTGAAGGTCCCGATGGGTGGAAGGAAGAAGAAGTTGAGAGCCCCGGTCGCGATGACCGCCGTCACCACCGCCACCCACAGCCGGCCTCGGGTGGCCACCACCAGGATCACCAGCAAAAACGAGAGCGAGATCGTGGCCGCGTTCGAGCTTTCGAACCAGATTCGATAGAGGGCGACGAGGATGAAAATGGCGGCGTTCGCGAGGAACAGGTCGACGAGGTCCCAGAGGCGCGACGGCGTCATGGCGGTCAAGGCGACTAGTCTATCTCTCGATGAACCTCCTGGTCATCAGGCGGCGATCGTGGTCTTGGAAACCCCTTTGCCGATAGAGCTCTGCCGCCGGGAAGTTGCCCTTCTCGACCTCGAGGTGCAGGGCCCGCACCCCCAGCTCCCGGCAGGCTTCGTCGATCGCCTCGAGCGCTCGTCGTCCAAGACCTCTGCCGCGATGGGAGGGTGAGACGAAAAGCTCGTCCACGAAGGCGTCCCTTCCGCCGTACTCGAGACTCCAGCCGAGCGTCAGAACGAAATAGCCGACGGCGGCATCGCCGTCGCGGAAGAGCCACGTTCTTCCGAGCGCGGGATCGGAGAGAAACGGCTCGAGCGCGGCGCGCGCCTTCTCGCGGTCGAAAGGGTACTGCGCCTCGGCGTAGAACCGCTCCATCAGGTCGAGGAGGACCTCCGAGTCGGGGGGCCCCGCGACTCCCAGTCCAACCATCACTCGTTCGAGCTCGTCGCAGACTCAGCCAGATCCGCCCACACCCCGGAGTGCGAGACGCGGAGGGTCGAGCCCGCGGGGAGGAGAATCGGGTTACGGAAGAAGTATTTTTCGCTCCAGGCGGGATCGAACCGTTCTATGGATAGCAGAAGCCGAGTGCTGCCATCGGGCGCCACGGCTTCGACGCGGAGAGGAGACTCGTCCGCGGCCGTCGCGTAGAGAGCTACCAGTCGTGCCGCCTCGTCCAGGTCGAGTCGGGGTTTCTCGATCGCGACCGACCGGACGGGTAACGCGTCCTTGGAAAACCACAGGGCGAGGGCGCTCCCGTCGAGGATCCTCTTCCCTTCGTCTCCCCAATGCTTCTTGTAATGAAGCTCGAGGAGAAGACTCGAGGAGGCGGCGAGCCGGCGGCCGAGGCCTTCGGGAAACGAGATTCGCGTGCGATCGGGAAGCCAGGTCGCGAGCGGCTCCGCGTCGGTGCAGGCTCCCCCCACCAGGATCGTGGCCCGGCGGAGGATCGACGGTTGCCCGGGAAGTACCTCGAGTCCGGTGACGATGCGAGGCTCGCCGAGCCCGGTCGGGAGGACGAGGCAGGCCGTCTTCTCGTTCTCGTCTTCTTCCAACACGACGTCCGTCTGCGCCCGAAGCACGAGATCGGCCTCCGGCGGCGCCGGCGGCGAGGGATCCTCCTCCGCTGCGAGCGGCTCACCTTCCGGGGTCGCTCCCACGGCCCAGTCCACGAGCGTGTCGAGCTCATGGGCGGTGAGCGTCCGCGTAACGCGGAACGGTCCGCCGTCGTCGCCCGGAAGAAACGGAGGCATCCGGCCCTCGAGAAGCGAGAGCTGGATCGCATTCGCCCAGGGCACGGCTTGCTGATAGTCGAGAAGCGACATCGGAGCGACACCCCTGGCGCGATGGCATCCGCCGCAATGACGGAGGAAGAGCGGCCGGACGTGCTCTCGAAAGTTGAAGCGGGAAAGCGTCGGCTCGTGGGCGTCGGCCGCTCCGGCGGCCAACACCGTGAGGCACAGAAGCGCTGCGTTAGTTCGCATGCGCCGCCGAAAGCTCGGAGACGGCCTCCTCGAAGAGCCGGTAGGCGGCCTCCACCTCGAGGCGATTGCCTCGATCGCCATGGGTATCGAGGAGCCAGGCGGCGCGCACCAGCTTCTTGGCCGGCCGTTCGACTCTCTCTCCTTCCTTTTCGCTCAGAGCCAGCACCAGATTCTTCGCTTCGAGGGCGGGGATGTACAGGTCCGGCCAGGCGCCTTTTCGGATCAACTCTTGGACCCTTTCTTTCC
>Ga0326597_10006165_pt1 | contig 16483 bp, 15 predicted proteins | sample RVTome_12_FD_203789 | JGI IMG/M metagenome (GOLD analysis project Ga0326597, IMG submission 203789) | Soil microbial communities from uranium-contaminated site in the Upper Colorado River Basin, Wyoming, United States - RVT100D185 | ecosystem: Environmental > Terrestrial > Soil > Contaminated >...
CAGCCGTTACTCCTTCCATGCAATGATATTTGCATCCGAGGAGTATTGCAAATCCAAAAGCGTTTGTGTTAGCCCCTCGATCACCTCACGAGAATAGAGTAACGTTCCGTTGGCCTCACCACCGGTCTGTCCACTCGAGGGATTCGCGGCCAAAGAAATGGCTCCTCCTGTGATACTCCCTTTGAGCGTATTGAAATCGTCCACGATAATTAGACCCGTAAAGGAACTTAACGTATGATCCCAAAAGCGAGCATTCCCCCACGCGTTGTGAACAACGATTATTCCTGTGCCTTGTGTATTCGCATACTGCCACATAGCCCCGTTCGGAAGTTCCACGTACGTGATCCCCTTGAGTGGAAGGGCGAGCGTGGCGGGATTTGTGGTATACTGACTGCCCCCTACGCCGCTCTGCGCCATCTGTTTCAGTGTTCCCTCCGGAAAGCCATACGCAGCACCTCCCAACACGCTATCCGGGGTTCCCGGGTATCCGCCGGGCCACGATTGATTCTGAAGAACTGCATTGAGGTTCTTCGCGGGCGCGTAGTCGACGCCGCCGACCGTTCCACCAAGAAAGCAGTTTCCGGTTCGCGTCATGGTTTTTGTAGTCCAAACGGCCGGAACTCCAGTCGCATCTGCAATGAGCGCGCCTCCGGGAGTGTGGTTTCTGCCATCAATCGTATAGGTACCGCTTATGTAGATTGGATTACGTGACGACAACGCTCCTTGAAGACCGGGCGGCTGGAATCTCTTTCTCACAAATGCGGTGGAGTTTGTGCTTACCTCGTAGTCTGTTCCTGTCATGACGGTGGAGACCGCCGCCACCGAAACAGCCGGGATGCCATCGAACGTAGTGTCTCGGAGTGAAACGCTCACCTTTCCACCCATCATTGTCTTGTTTGAGAACCCACCTCTCCAGGTGCGGTTAAGCAGTAACTGCCGCACAGCGAGGTTCACACCGGTTTGGGCAATGTTCCGACCCGTTTGCCGGAGGTAAGTGGCATCTGCGTTTGCAGACATGTCCACTGAGACTCTCGAAATATTGTAAAACACAATGGTCGAGAGCAAGATCACACCACCAAGTATGATAAGAATTGACCTGCCGCCCATGGTTCACCTCAGATTGTTTGGTTTTATGATTCGTTCCCAATACGCGCTAGGGTACTGATCGCCGATTGCTTGCGAGCTCTTGATTGCCAAAGCAATCTTGATGCTTCTAACTCTTGAGCCGCTCGTCGTTGGGGCACCGGAAGCATCGTACGCTGAGATAACGAACTTACTGACCTCCGAGCTCAACATTGACTGTGGTTGGCTATTGAGTTTACGATACAATTTCACCCTTTCAGCGGTAGTCTTGGTAAACCCGAAGTTGGTGAAATAGCTCAGCGTATCTATGCTTCCGTTGTCGTCAAAGTCTCCTCTGAACGCGATACCTGATGCGTTAATTGAGACGACTTTCATCGTATCTGCCACCCGATAACCAATCTTGCGAAAGTCATAATCAACGATTTCCGTCATTGATGAAAGGTTGCTCTGTGCAATGCTTGTCAGGTTGTGTGTTGCCGCGGCTTCGGTCGTTGTTGCCTGGAAACCGAGGATCGAAAGGAGCAGCAACCCACCAACAACCACAGCCCCGATGTAATCAAGTATCACAGTCATTGTTTTGCTCCTCGCTAGTATGCAAATGAATTGCTGAGAACAATCTCTCTCGATATGTATGGGCTTGTAACGGTTACGGTCATCCTCTTGCAATACGTCCGTAGGAGTTGCGGGGAATCCGGGTCCGTTTCGCTCACGTAGCTTACTGTAGTTTCCAGGATGAAACCCTCGGCTTCCGGAGTATCAACACGCCGCGTATAGTTCTTGTAGTCATCGATATCATCGAACTTCTGCATGGATTGGAATCCGTTGCTTCCCAACGTGTCGGTTCCACTGATCTGTTCGGCATACGTATCCGGCCCGAGGAGAAGAGCAAGGGTCAGAGAATCGCGATGAGTAATAACCTTACCGATGCTTGCTTCATCAAACGATTTGGTTTTGGCTTCATCGATTATCGACTGAGCGAGTGAAACGGCTGTCATTGAATACTCGCTTTCGTCGGCCACGATGATACTGTTAATCAACAATTTGTTTGACGAGATCAAGAAGGTGCCGAACAATATCACTGCACCCACTGTCAAAAGCATGCTGTTCCCCATCTTTTGCCGCTCCTTTCGTCCTTAACCACCGTTGCTTTGTGTCGCCTACCAGTTTGTAGAATAAACACGCAACCAGTATACAAAACTATGCAAGCCATTGCTGTGAGCATCCTCCCGTCGAGTGTCAATAGTCACATGTTGACACAGGAATCAGCGAAACTGATGTGCTCTGAGGCCAAAATAAAATAAAACGGCTATCTTGTTCCCCAAAACCACAAGGAAAACAGCAACTCTTGTGGATGCTGTCACACCGTGAGAACCATGAGTGATAAGAGGTAACCATAGGGACGTGAGACCTTTGCCAGATTCATGGTCATAATTTCCAAGGATAATAAAGTTCAGAGCATCTGGCTTCGTCGGCGGAAATTGTCTCCAAGCATCCTCTTTACTGTTGATTGCAAACATCTATGGGGTTGGTAGATTTGGCGGGCCAGCCCGGATTCCGGTCTGGAGTTTCTTAGGTTCTAATCCCGTCCGCATGGTCCAAAGCAAAGCGGGCAATACAGTAGTCTTCTTCCGGGGACATAACGCAGCAGCATACAGATGCAATCGTGAATGCGACGAACTCGAGTCTCCTCGACGGCGGAGGGGTTAACGGTGGATTTTCTGAAGCAGCGTCGGCAGATTAAAGAGGTCAGGTTCGTTGTGATTATGGTCGAGGGAGGGCCTGACCGGTAAACAACGCGTGGAGACTTTTGAGATCAAAACCCTCACTTCAAAAGCAGCATTCTTCGCGTGGCCTGCCTTCCTTCGCTCTGCAGATTATACATGTACACGCCGCCAGAGAGGTTTGCGGCATCAAACACTACCGTGTATGATTTGCCCGCTTCAGTCGATCCTGAGTACAAAGTGGCGACCTCTTGACCAAGGAGATTGAAAACTCTGAGTGCGGCAAAGCCCGATGTCCCGGCAAATTGAATCGTCGTTGCTGGGTTGAAGGGGTTCGGATAGTTCTGAGACAAAGTGAACCCCGATGGTGTCTCAAAGTCATATACACTGGTAGCCCCAGTCTCGTTTCCCAACGCAAAACTTCCCGTCGCAGATACACCCGTAATCGTGGCAATGTATGGGTCGCCTCCTCCAATACCGTTGACCGTACCCTCCTGCAACCAGGAGATTCCATCAAATCTCCAACACACTGCACTTGACCGAACAAATGCGAAACCTTCACTTGAGGCTTTCCATTCGAAGCCGATCACAAACGCACCGTTTGCTCCCGGAGAAGCCTCGGAGATGAGCCATGTTCGCTGCACGAACTGGCTATCACGATTGCTCGACGGAGAAACTGAATCCATTACAGACGCGGAGAAGACATCCGAGCCCAATTCCGGTTCGAGAGTCACAGGGTTATAGGTGCTCGCGGTCCCCACTGGAAACAAGACCGACAACCCGCTTCCCGCTGTTTGGGCAAGCTTTCCTGAACCGTTTGTCACAAGATAGTTCAACGCAGAGGCCCCACTCACTGAGCCCGTAGGTCCAACAGTAAGGTTCATGTCCCCGAGAATCACTCTGCCGTTGATGAGTGCAAGATTGCCGTTGACTATAACATTCCCTCCAAGAACTACGTCCGCCAGGTTCTCAATCACAAGATTATAATACGTATAGGCTCCGACAGCCTGTGAGGCTGTGCCGTCGTAGATCACCATTCCAGTGCCGGAACTCAGGACACCGGTACTGGAAAAATTCCCCCGCACCCGCACGGAACCACTGGAATTGAACCTCACGCGTGCTCGAACACCATTCATTAGGATACTCCCATTCACCGTCGCTGTCCCCGATGAGATGAGAAGTTGCGCCCATTGATTTCCTGTGCTGCCTCCTGTCAGCATGAGATCCCCGCCAATCACCACGAACCCGTCACGGGCATCTAACCATTTCGGGTTGTTATTCGTGATGGAATTGTTGATGTGCACAAAAGCTGAAACAGCCAGAGAGATGCCTGAGTTGAGCCTTACTCCTGACTCCACCAGACCTCCCGTCACCAACAACGTCGCACAGGAGCCATTAGAATCCACAGCAATGATATGCCCGTCGAGAATGATTACGGAATCCCCCGCTGAAGGAATCTGTCCGCCAACCCATGTGCTTGGCTCGCTCCAGTTCCCTGATTGAGCCGATATGACGGAACCGGCAACTGCTCGCCCTGAAAAGAGCAAGACGATTGTACACATAAGTGGTACCACTCGAGATGCGGAAAGGATGCTCACCTTCATCATTAATGTTTTCCCCTGCTCGAAACTTCTCTGTATCATCACAGATTGCACTCCTTATGTGCTTGGGTGGAGGATACAACCTATCTTTGCGCAAACGAAGTGCCATATAGAAGAATGGGTATTTTCCCCCACAACTCTGCAGGTGTGAGTGAAGATTGAAGAAATGTAAAGTCAAGCTGTAATAAATACTTGGCAATTACGTCAAAACTACCGCTGGAATCTGAATCGTGGCAGCCAACGACAACGAACCCAGTTACAGGCCAAGGTTTGCCGAATGGCATTGATATAATAATTACTCTGGAGGTCGCTCACATTCGTCCGGACATCCGTCTGTCCAACAGGATTGCTCAATTTCTGGAGAAACGCCGCTCTATGCCTGAGGCGAAAGCCAATGGCGGGCTTCAGACCGGCCCACTCAACCCGACAAATAAAGAGCAGATTACATGGTCGCTCGGTCTTGGTATCCGTCATGTTGGGGTGGGAACCCTTGCATGGGCGTGACGTTATCACTACATTCGTTCCACGCAACTGCATGGCCTGTGTTTCGGTCTGGCTAATTCCTTCTGTGCATCAGATTCTCCTTGTCAAGAATCAGTCTTCAAGCCACCGTTGGCTCTACAGAGCTTATCCTGCTTCAGGGAGACATTACGCTGCAGGACACAGACGCCATCGTCAATGCTGCCAACTCAAGTCTCCTCGGCGGCGGGGGAGTTGATGGTGCCATCCACCGCGCCGGCGGCCCGGAGATCCTTAAGGAGTGCAGGGCGATCAGGGCGCGTCAAGGCGAGTGTCTGACAGGCGAAGCAGTAATCACGGGAGGCGGAAAACTGAAGGCGCGCCACGTTATCCATGCTGTTGGTCCTGTGTGGCGCGGCGGCAATCATGATGAGGAACAAATGCTGAGCTCTGCATACATCAACACTCTCCGGCTTGCCCCGAAGTGCATCATTTCGGGGCTTGCCGTCGAGAACGGCGCTCACACAATTGCCTTCCCATCCATCAGCACGGGAATCTATGGCTTTCCCATCGAACGTGCGTCACGCATTGCCTTCAACACCGTCTCAGATTTTGTAAGGAAGCATCCACAGATCAAGGAAGTCAGGTTCATTGCCTTCAGTCAGCATGACTACGATGTCTACGCACCTCTCTTTCCTCAACCCCCAGATCAATAAACTCATCTGCTCACTGGTACAAACCATCAACAGCAATTTCGTGGAGTACTCATGATTCCGCATTCTCCGAGAAGCATCGTCTCGATCGCTGGGTTGCTGATAAGCATCCAGGTAACTGTACAATCCCAGACCACACCCCCCGAGGGCATCCGGCAGAACACACCATCGGTACACGCATTCACAAATGTTCGTGTTGTGCAATCTCCCGCCAAAATGGTGGAGAATGGGACGCTCGTTATCCGCGATGGAGTTGTCTCTGCGGTCGGCAATGTTCCTGTCCCCGCTGATGCACGCGTCTGGGATATGAAAGGGATGACGATCTATCCAGGTTTGATCGATGCGTATTCCGACTACGGATTGCCAAAACCTCCGCCGCGTGGGCAGGAGCGACAGGAGCCATCTCAAACAAAGCCACCTGAGCTGCGGGGGTCCCGGCACTGGAACACCTCCGTTATGGCAAACCAGAATGCCGACGAGCTGTTTGTCCCGGATGCGAAGGCGGCGGAGAAATTGAGAGGGCAGGGTATTACCTCCGCTCTCATTGTTCCCTCAAAGGGGATATTCAAGGGAACGAGTGCGGTAGTAAACCTTGGTGACGGCAAGGCAAACGAGCAGGTTGTCCGCCATCGCGTTGCGCAGCACGTATCGTTCGAGAGAGAACCCGGCAGCGAAGGCTACCCCGGGTCGTTGATGGGGATCATCGCGCTGATCCGGCAGACCATCCTCGATGCGGAGTGGTATCAGAAGGCGCACGAGGCGTACAGGAAGAACCCGAAGCTCACGAGACCGGAAACGAACGAACCGCTTGCTACGCTCGCCAACTCCATTCAGCAGAAGGCGCTGTTCGTGATTGAAGCGTCTGATGAGCTCAACTTTTTTCGCGCGCAATCAATCGCTCAGGAGTTCGGCCTGAATCTGATCGTGCGGGGAAGCGGAAGTGAGTACAAGCGACTCGATGCCGTGAAGGCGGCCGGGCGGGCTATCATTCTCCCGGTGAACTTCCCTGAGACGCCAGCGGTGCAAACACCTGAGGATGCGTTACAGGTTTCACTGGTAGAACTCAGGCACTGGGATGAGGCTCCCGAAAACGCGGCGCGTCTACAGAAGGCCGGTGTGGAGATTGCCCTGACCTCCGCGACACTGAAAGACCCCGGGACATTTCTGTCTCAGGTTCGCACCGCCATTCAACGGGGCCTCTCATCAGACGCGGCTCTTGCTGCTCTTACTGTTACACCTGCCAGACTGTTTGGCGTGGATAAGCAACTTGGCTCACTCGAGCCCGGCAAGACAGCGAACTTCATCATCACGGATGGTGATCTGTTTGCGGAGAAGACAATAATCCGTGAATCATGGATCGATGGGAAGCGGTATGAAGTCAAGCCCCTGCCGGATGTCGATCCACGCGGAACATGGGACGTGAAGGGTCTCTCTCTGAATGAGGCGGTCATGCTGGTGCTCAAAGGCGAAGCGGATGCACCACAGGGTTCGATCAAGAAACTGAGGGGCGATGACACCACCAGTCGAGAGGTGAAACTGTCGAATGTATCTTTCTCCGGAATGAAGCTTGCGTTTTCGTTCCCGGGTGATTCCATTGGATATACCGGCGTTATCAGGATGACCGCAAATGTGAGCGCAACTGAAATGACAGGGAGCGGTGAGTGGGCAGACGGCAGGACGTTTGTCTGGTCGGCGATCCGGAGTGCACCATTCAAACCGGAGCCTGACACGGCAAAGCCAAAGCCGCCCCTGATGGCATCGTTCCCCCCCAATTTTCCTCCCGGCGAGTTTGGCCGTACGAAAATGCCCGACCAACCTCCTTCCGTTCTTGTCAAAGGCGCGACACTCTGGACAAGCGGACCTCAAGGTAAGATGGAGAATGCAGACCTGTTGGTGCAGAAAGGGAAGATCGTGAAAGTAGGCGGAACGATAACCCCGCCTGCGGGAGCAATAGTTATAGATGGAACGGGAAAGCACGTAACCCCCGGGCTGATGGACGCGCACTCTCATATGGGAGCCAGCGGCTCGGTCAATGAGGCCGGTCAGGCAATCAGCGCCGAAGTGCGCATCGGCGATGTTGTGGATTGCAACGATATCGACATCTACCGTGCGCTCGCCGGAGGTCTCACTTCCGCACATATCCTGCATGGCTCGGCAAATCCGATCGGGGGTCAGGCGCAACTCATCAAGCTCCGCTGGGGAATGCTTCCGGAGGAGATGAAATTCGAGAACGCACCGCCAACAATCAAGTTCGCGTTGGGCGAGAACGTGAAGCAGTCGAACTGGGGAGATCGGTTCACGACGCGCTATCCCCAAACTCGCATGGGTGTCGAGCAGATCATTCGTGATGAGTTCACTGCCGCGCTGGACTATGAAAAAGGATGGCAGAAATGGGAGAAGGAGAAGTCGGGTATCCCTCCCCGCCGTGACCTTGAGCTGGAAACCATCCTCGAGATCCTCAGAGGTAGGCGATTTATTCATTGTCACTCCTATCGCCAGGATGAGATCCTCGCGCTGATGCGCGTTGCGGAGGACTTCGGTATCAAGGTACAGGTGTTCCAACACATCCTTGAGGGTTACAAGGTGGCGGACGTGATGGCGAAACATGGCGCAGGGGGGTCGTCGTTCAGTGACTGGTGGGCGTACAAGCTCGAGGTGTACGATGCCATTCCCTACAACGGTGCATTGATGCACGAACAGGGCGTGCTGGTCTCCTTCAATTCCGACAGTGATGAGCTTGCGCGCCGCATGAATACCGAAGCAGCAAAGGCAGTGAAATACGGCGGTGTACCCGAAGTGGAAGCGCTCAAGTTTGTCACCATCAACCCGGCAAAGCAGCTCAAGGTGGACAACCGGGTCGGCTCTCTTGAACCGGGCAAGGATGCGGATTTCGTGGTGTGGAACGGGAATCCCCTCTCAACGTATACCATTTGCGAGCAAACATGGCTCGATGGTCGGAAGTACTTCGACCGCGCTGAGGACCGTCAGTTGAACGAAGATGTACAGCGACAGCGAGCCGTGCTGGTGCAGAAAGCGCTGACGGCGAAGAAGAGCGGCGATGGTGAGTCGCCCCCGAAGCCGCGGAAGCAGGGGGACATCTTCGACCATCCACATTTTGAAGCCGATGCAAAGGAGGGACAGTAACATGAAAAGGAATATGACATTTGTCATTGGGATATGGATGTTCCTGTTCCTGCCAAATCGTGGATTGGCTTCGGATCAGATTCCGGCCAAACCGCAGGAGCGCACCATTGCCATCGTTGGAGCCACCATCCATACAGTGAGCGGGTCGGTGATTGAGAGGGGGACAATCCTGTTCGACAAGGGAAAAATCACGGCAATCGGTTCAACGCTTGACGTGCCGCAGGGTGCCGACGTAATTGACGCTTCCGGCAAGCACGTCTACCCGGGGCTGATCAGCCCTGAGACATACATCGGCCTTATGGAGATCGGTGCGGTAAGGGCCTCGCGGGATTACGCCGAGACCGGTCGCATCAACCCGAGCGTAAGGGCAGAGGTTGCTGTGAACCCCGAAAGCGAGATCATCCCGGTTGTGCGTGCCAATGGGATAGCGCTTGCGGTGACGGCTCCGCAGGGCGGACTTATTTCCGGCACCTCCGCAGTAATCATGATGGATGGCTGGACCTGGGAAGAAATGACACTGAAGGCTCCTGCCGCGCTCTATGTGAACTGGCCGCGCATGACCATCATCAAAGCTCCCCGGATGCGGCAGACAGAAGATGAGCAGAAGAAGGATCGCGATGCCGCGCTCAAAGAGCTGACCAATGCATTCCGCGATGCGCGTGCATACATGAAGGCGAAGCAGGCGGAGTTACAGAAAGGGATCCCCTACCACAATGTCGATGTGCGGTGGGAGGCCATAATTCCGGTGCTCGAAGGGAAGGTCCCCGTTGTCGTGCGGGCGTCGGAGATTCAGCAGATCCAGGCCGCCGTGGCGTGGGCGCAACAGGAGAACCTGAAGCTCACCATCAGCGGTGGACACGATGCATGGCGGGTGGTAGACCTGCTGAAGAAGAACAACGTTGCTGTCCTGGCAGGCGGCATTCACAGGCTACCGGGGCGCAGATTCGAAGAATATGATGAGCCGTTCGTCCTCCCGAAGAAGCTGCATGACGCAGGGATACAGTTTGCCATCATCAGTCAGGACGAGGCCCCGCACGAGCGGAGCCTTCCATACCAGGCTGCTACGGCCGCATCGTATGGACTTCCCAAAGAAGAAGCCCTCAAAGCTATCACGCTCTACCCCGCGCAGATCTTCGGTGTCGCAGACCGGGTGGGGTCGTTGGAGGTTGGCAAGGACGCAACACTCATTGTCACCACGGGCGATCCGCTGGAGATTATCTGTAACGTCGAGATGGAGTTCATCCAGGGTCGCAAGATCGATCTTACGAGTCGCCACACAATCCTGTATGAGAAGTACAGGGAGAAATACCGGCGAGCGAAGAAATGAGAGAGCGCCTGACTTTGCTTGACTTTGTGCTCGATGCGTTGTAACCTGTCTTGAGGTTCTCTTCCTTCTCTTTTGCAATCATGATACATCCCGTCTGCTTTTTGGTTGGCCTTTTTAAACACCTTGAACAGAAACAGGAGAATCATCATGCATACCACAACCCAGAACCAGATTGCGTTGGATGTCGAACAGTCCGTCCGAGAGCGCTACTCGGAAGGAGCACAACACCGAGAGCCGTTGCTCTGTTGTCCCGTTGAGTACAACGGGAAGTATCTTGAAGCCCTTCCCGCGGAGATAATCGAACGCGACTATGGCTGCGGAGACCCGTCTCTCTTTGTCCGCGAAGGGGATGTGGTGCTCGATCTCGGGAGCGGAGGAGGCAAAATTTGTTACATAGCCGCCCAGATCGTCGGACCGCGGGGGGCTGTCGTTGGTGTCGACATGAACGACGATATGCTTTCGTTGGCCCGGAAGTACAGAGACAAATTACAGGAGAAGTTGGGCGGCGTGCGCATCCAGTTCCACAAAGGAAGGATCCAGGATCTCGCAGTTGACCTGGACAGAGTTGACGAATATCTCGCCCGCAACACAGTCTCGAGCGTAGCTGACCTTCAAAGGCTGAACGAGTTCATTGATGGTCTTCGTCGGACCGAACCCATGATTCAAGACGGCAGTATTGACGTTGTTGTATCCAATTGCGTTCTCAATCTGGTTAAAGAGGAGGACAGAACTCAGCTGTTCGGGGAGATCTTTCGGGTGCTTAAGCGTGGCGGTCGTGCTGGGATCTCGGACATCGTAAGCGATGAGGAGGTGCCGCCTGCGATGAAAAACGATCCGAAGCTCTGGAGCGGATGCATCTCCGGTGCATTCACTGAAACCGGCTTGCTGAGGGCATTCGAAGAAGCAGGGTTCTACGGGATGGAGATCGTGAAGAGAGATGAAAAGCCGTGGCAGACAATCAATGGGATAGAGTTTCGTTCGGTCACTGTTCTGGCCTTCAAAGGAAAGCAGGGGAAGTGCATCGAACGCAATCAAGCCGTGATCTACAAAGGCCCATGGAAAACAGTCATCGATGACGACGGGCATACATTACATCGAGGTGACCGTATGGCCGTATGCGACAAAACCTACGGCATCTACACCAACCCTGCCGGCCCGTATGCAGAAGAGGTGATTGGTATCGAGCCGTATGTGCCAATACCGGTCGAGTCTGCAGCAGAGTTTAACTGCAAGAGGAGTGCGATCCGGCATGCTCGCGAGACAAAAGGTCTGGAATACAACAAGACCGAGATTGCCGACCACAACGTATGCGGACCGGACGGTTGCTGTTAACCAGGGCACGGATGCATGGCGGACGGAATAATCATTTCGGCCGCATTGTTACGGCTGCACAGCCCGAGCGGGAAGCAGCTGTGGTGCAGTTGCGGTGAAGTGAGAATCGAAATGCGGACATCATTGCTAACAGTAGTCCTACTTGGAGTATTCGCGGTCGTCGGGGTGAATAGAATGTCAGCGCAAATTACGCCCCGCCACCACCTGTTCACGGAACTCCTCTCCACCTACGTTCACGATGGGATCGTGAACTACAATGAGATGAGATCGGACAAGGGACTAGCGGAGTATGTGGCCCGGCTGGCAACGTTCAACCCGGAGACGCTGCCAAACGAAAAGGAGAAGCTTGCTTTCTGGATCAACGCCTATAATGCCTACACGCTTAGAGTCATCTGCGACAACTATCCGATCGAAAGCATCAATGATCTTCACTCGGGTGGCCTGATCATCGGCTCAATTTTCAAGACGACGGTGTGGGACAAAGGCCTTGTTACTGTGGGTGGAAAGACGATCTCCCTTAATACCATTGAGCACGAGATCATCCACCCGGTATTCAAGGATGCGCGTGCACACTTTGCACTTGTGTGTGCTTCAAAGAGTTGCCCCCCGTTGCGAAGCGAAGCCTACGAAGCAGAAATCCTCGACTGGCAATTGGATGATCAGGGTAGAGCGTTTCTCAGTGATCCGTTCAGGAACGAGTTTGATCCCATGAAAAAGCGTGCTGAATTATCAAAGATATTCAGCTGGTATGAGAGCGATTTCGGGTCCTCTGAGGAGGCTGTGTTGCGGTACGTTGCCCGGTTCCTTCCGGATTCTATCTCCCGGCAGATACTCACAAACCCGGGCGAGTGGAAGATCAACTACAAGTCTTATGATTGGTCATTGAACGGCAATTAATAGTTAACTGATAGTTTCTCGAAGTCAGGGTCTAGTACCGATAATACCTTTCGGCTGCGTTGAGATGACCGACCATCTCCTTCAGCGTCAGCGGCTCTACAAATGAGGGCATCTTTGTCTTTCCTTTGATCTCCTTCTCGACGCTCGTGAGGACGTTCCATGTCCCATTGACACTAATGATCGCACCCCTTTTTGACAACAGCGCGAGGAACTCGCCAAAGTTCTTCAAATTCTGAATCTCGTCGTTCTTGAATTCAGTGAGAAGGAGTTGCTTCAGATCGGCAGGCACATCATACCGGTCGAAGTCATTCTTCCCATCGGTTTCTGTCCGCTTCAGATTCCAAGCCGCATCTGCATCAAACAACATCTCCACGCGATTTCCAGCCATCAGATTGGCGTAGACAATGTCGAACGCCACGCACGGTGGACCGTCGTCTTTCTTGATATCGGAGACAACATGCACCAAGATCTTCTTTCCTTTCGAACTGCTCTGTCCCTGGGAAAGTGTCGCACCGATTCCCGTTGCGAGTACCAAAGCGATCAGTACATACTTTATCATCATGAACATTCCTCTGTTGAGGTGTGGTGAATGAGGGTTAAATGTGATGTTATGTGCTCTCCAGACCTGTCAAAGCCGAGAGGAGAAAGAGATTCTCTCCCTTCACACTTATAGCGGAATAAATGTACCAGAGTCTGCCGAGGTGTGCTGTCGTCTACCTGACAATTGCTGCATACTTTGAATGAACTCAAGCTCAGCTAAGTAATGATGACAATAGCCTGAACCGATGACGGCCTTGCCAGAATGGTTCCCGAAATGATGTTTTGGACGATTTTCCTTCTGAGGGTGAATGTCGCCCACAGAATGCGTTCCTGGATTAATACAGCAGCAACCTAATCCCAGCGACTACTACGAAGTCCGTTCCGAGTTGTGTACCGTTAAGGGATTCCAAGCCGGGCAATTGGATGGCTACTTCGGCAAGAAGTACTCTCGATGGGATCCATTGAAGTCCAGGCGCCAGCAACAGCGTATGGCCACCTGAGTTTTCATTAGAGATACCGTTTACAACATCCTTTTCCGTATACTTCCCCAAAGCTTCGAGATAGAGATTCCATTGCGTGGATGGATAGGTTTCATACTCCGCAGGACTGAGTCGAAATCCAACGGTGGCATTGTAGATGAATGTGTTGCCGTACGAATGGCTATCTGATGATCCGTTGAAGGTGTACGACGCATCGCCGTAGAGTCCGAACCGTTTTCCAATCCATCCTGCTACTGTGCCGAACGAAATGTCCCAGCTCCCCGTTCCGAGCGGCGGGGTGAGCCTCTTGTTGCTCGACGGAAATTTGAGGCTTGCCTTTCCGAGGATGCGAAATGTTTCTTGCAAATCGTCGATCTGCACCAACACATGCTTGGCGAAGATTGAGACATCGCCCAATCCCGTGGATGTGGCACTGCCGCCAGTCGATCGACTTCTCACATTCACCAGCGGAAGGACTGCACCGACGAGCAGATCGCTTGTAACGTTGTATGGAACCACAACCGGCACCACGGTTGCACGGACGGAACGGTCGAGCGGATCGGGAATCTTATTTCCTTCTTGATACAATTGAGACTTACTCAGGAACATCGAACGCAGCATGACCGCCTTTCCTTCGAGTCCGAGTAAGATCGGCGTATCGCTGTTGATGGGTGGACCTTGTGCAAGCACGAACGGCGGCATGCCTATCGCCATCGCGACCAACAATGAAAGAATCAAAGGTCTTCTCATAAATATCGCAAGAGAATAAAAATGGCGGAGGCCGACAAACTCGCAACAAAGAGAATCTTATTGAAGAGAGCTCCCCGCACTCGAAATGTGTAATAGGCTGATGTCGTAAATAAAATCAACCCGCCCGCAAGGAACAAAAACCGATACGGCTGCAGCACCCGCACGAGGCTTGAGCTGCCGAGTCCAGCCAGCGACAAAAAGAAGGGGATTGAGCAGCAGGGTCTGGAGAGGAAGCCAAGCACCGCAGCCACGAACGGCCAGAATGGTGATGCTGACACGGTGCCGTTACTTGTTCTTGGGCGTTGATTCATCTTGCCTCTTCACAGAACGCGGTGTAAAGCCTGAGTCCTTGACGGTCTTTTCGATGACTTCGTCCTTAATGGAAACACCCTCTTTGAGCGTGAGTGTTGCCGTTCCTTCCTTCAGGTTGATGTCGATCTTCTCGACTCCATCGAGCTCCTGAAGCTTCTTTTCCAAGCTATATGCGCAGTAGGCGCACGAAAGGCCGTCCACTCTCACGACCAACTTTTCCTGCGCCTTCGCCTGAAGGACGAGGAACGGGAACATACCAAGAGCAAAAATCAGAGAACGCATAGCATGTCACCATTTGTTGTAGAACATGTTCTCGGTTGACCTGTAATCAACTCTCAACAAAACGAAGGAGCGGCACAAGCGCGTAGGCTACGAAGGCTCCGACGCTGTAGATTGCAATCGACGCCCAGAGCATGAATTTCTGGAACTCTCCGGCCACATCGCATCCCTTGCCGCCGGTAATCGAGCATGCGATTTTCCCGCTGGGCCTGAATACCAAGACGGCATTGAAGGCAATCAAAACTCCTGCGATGAGAAAGATCCATTCTTTCTGACGAGACAATGGGACCAACCAGGGAAAGGCTGAGAGCATTGTCGTCACCGCTGCACCGCCGGCGACGGCAGCAAGAACCGCCGGGAGTGCGCAGCACACGAGAGTGCTCGTAGAACCAAAGAGTGCAAAGAAGCTTATGATTTTTTCCCTTGTCATCACAACACTAATCTCTACGGAACTATTTTCCCACTCGCGTTTTATCCAGCCAATCAATAGAATCTATGATCTGTTTGAAATCAAGCCCTGCAAACTGCTTCCTGGTGTATTTCAGCCGTTCGGCATCGCTGCAGTTTCCCGGACAGGCGGCAAGTCGCTCTGACAGCAGTTCGGCAAGATGCATCTTGAGCTGATCGTCGAGCACAACGTGGATCGTGGTGTGGAGACCTTGCTCGACTGCCTTCAACTGGTTGAATACTTCCTGGATCGGTCGGTCTTTCTCGATCATCTTTTCGATCCCTTCCAACTGTCCTCGAAGATAGTGAAGTCGTTTCAGGACTGCTTTTCTCTCTGGCCGTGTGAGCATCAGTGGTTTCCGTCTACCGTCTAAAAAAAGGGGGGGTCGTTCGTGACCTACGTCCGTCGATGACTCCGGTCTCGCAGGCGGATCGAACCCCCACATCATTTACTTGCAGCAGCAAGTCTCCGGTGGATTGCATGCGGGGCAACACCCGCTCTTCTGTTCGTTACCGTCTTGAACGGCTCTTGCAGCTGTAATGCCAAACAGGAGAGCAATCAGCGCTGCCAAGATTCCTTTCTTCGCCATGATATTTTCACCTCCCTTCGAGTGTACCTTGTTACTTCATTCTTAGTAACCTGCTTCGGTTACAAGATACACTACGGTTGGGGGTGTTTGTCAAGAGCTTTTTCGAGCGTGGCAGTGGAACCAATGACGCGTGATACGGATCGAAATGCACGGGTAATCCTTTCATGGAATTCAATATGCGATCTATCATTTCCCTAATCTACATACTTGGAGCTGGCGCCGGCTTCGTGATCTTGATTCTCTGGTCAGGAATGCGGCAATCAATTGTGTGTAACTCGTAGACGTCCATTAACTGGCTCACGTTCTTCAACTTTTGAGCCCCCACATATTCGAAGGCGTACCGACGTCGTGCAACAGCCGCCACTTCGCCACTCACCAGAATCGATCCACCGTGAGCAAGCTGACAGAGTCTTGCTGCTATATTTGTCACCGGCCCGGAAGCGGTGTACGTCCAGCGCTCCCACCGTTTCGCCTGGAATTTTGTGAAGCCAACCAGGGCAGTTCCCGTGTGCACTCCTATATGCACCTGAGTGTCATAACGATCTTTTGAGCGCTGACTCTTCAGCTTGGAGAGCAACTCTCTTATCGTCGCTGCCGCCGTAACCGCATCAAGAGTATTGTCCTCAGGCCCCTTGTCTTCAAACATGGCCATAAAACCATCACCCATGATTTCATTGACAGTTCCACCAAGTTCCTGGATGACATCAAAGAAATGAGAGAAGTAGAATTCCAATAGCTCATTCATCTCCTGGGGCGGCAGTTTCTCGCAGAGCCTGGTGCATCCTTCAATATCCACGAAGAGGACGGCA
>Ga0326597_10006166_pt1 | contig 16480 bp, 14 predicted proteins | sample RVTome_12_FD_203789 | JGI IMG/M metagenome (GOLD analysis project Ga0326597, IMG submission 203789) | Soil microbial communities from uranium-contaminated site in the Upper Colorado River Basin, Wyoming, United States - RVT100D185 | ecosystem: Environmental > Terrestrial > Soil > Contaminated >...
TTTCAATTTGGTGCGATAGATGCCGTATGCCCTCCGGATCGTCAGGGTTTGGGCAGACGGCTCTTGCGGCTTCGAGTGTCTCGGCGACGGGGCGCCGGTTTGGCAACTCACTCGGCAACGGCGTATGCCTCCAGGCCGCCGGCGGGCGGCGCGTCGGGAACGGCGCCCTCAACGAAAATGGTGACTGCCAGTTCCAGCATCAACAGCGTGTAGATGCGGAATCCGTGGTGGTCTTGATCAGCGAGAAGCCGGTCGATGCCGTCGGCGGTCCACCAGCCGCGCTCAAGGCTCTGCTTCCGTTTCAGGATGCGCCCGGCGGTTTGTCCAAGCCCGGTTATCAGCCACGCCGGCACCGGCGCCGCAAAGCCCTGCTTCGGCGCCCGCAACAATGGTTCGGGCAGGAAGCGGGCGGCGATTCGGCGCTCCAATCCCTTCCAGTTGCCGCCGGGCGTGCGCACGGCGGACGGCACCGCCAGCGCCGCCTCCACCACGCGATGATCGAGGAACGGCACCCGGCCCTCGACACTGACCGCCATGGTGCTGCGGTCAAGAAGGATCAGCAGGTCGTCGGGAAGGTAGCTGCCCATGTCGACCGCCAGCGCCGCCGCTTGCGGCTCGCGCTCGGCCGTCATCATATAGTCGCGGTAAAGCACTGCCTGCGACGGCTCGGGCTGTGGCAGATAGTTGCCGATCAGCGCCAGCATCGGCGGCGGGAAATGGGTGGTGTGGGCGTGGAGATAGCGGCCGCGGTCAACGTCGAACAGTGCCGCGCGCTTCAGCTTCCACGCGGTTATCGGCGACAGCGCCCCAACCAGCGGCTCGACCAGCCAGCGGCGGAAAAAGGCGGGAATCGTCAGATAGCTGGCTTCCACCGGCAACGCGAAATAGCGGCCGTAACCGGCAAACGTCTCGTCGCCGCCGGTGCCGTTCAAGGCGACGGTTACGTGCTTCGCTAATTCCTGGTCGATCAGGTAGTTGGGCAACAGCGCCGCGTCGAACAGCGGCTCCTCCGCGAACCAGGCAAGCCTCGGCAGCAGCGCCCCGGCGGTTCCGGCGCTGACGGTGATCGCCGTGTGGCGCGTGGCATAGCGCTCGGCCACTAGGGCCGCCAGCGGCGCCTCATCGACGCCCGCGCCCTCGAAGCTGACAGTGAAGGTGTTGAGCGGCCGGGACGACTGTTGGGCGGCCAAGGCGACCATCAACCCGGAATCGAGCCCACCTGACAGAAGCGCCCCCACCGGCACGTCGCTTTGCAACTGCAAACGAAGTGAGTCTTCAAGGAGATCGACCAGCCGTTCCTCAATGGCAGGCGCCTCGGCAGGAAGGTCGGTAGCCGGCCGCGGCCGCCAATATGCCTGGACCGCGATCGTGCCGTCGGCAGCGGCGCGCAGCAAATGGCCGGGCGGCAGCTTGCTGATGCCCTTGAACAGCGTTTTTGGCGCCGGTACCCAGCCATGCGCCAAGTAAAGCACGACCGCGTCGTCGTCGACGGCGGGCTCGACCAGGCCAGACGCGAAAAGAGCCTTGATCTCGGAAGCGAACAGCAAGCCGCCGCCCGGAAGCCGCGTCCAGTAAAGGGGCTTCACTCCCAGCCGGTCGCGCACCAACAGCAGGGACTTGTTCGACGCCTGGTAAAGGGCCAGCGCGTAAATGCCGTTGAGGTGATGGACGAAGTCGTCACCGCGCGCGCGGGCGAGCGGCAGCACCGCCTCCATGTCGCCCAGGGTGCGATAGGGGTAAGCGGGATACTCGCCGCGAATCTGGCGAAAATTGTAAATCTCGCCATTGCCCATCAGCACCCGGCGGCCGTCCCGGTCCTCGATCGGCTGGTTACCGGTTTCAATGTCGATGATGGCGAGCCGCCGGAAGCCCGCCTGGTAGCGGCGATCGGGGCTCACGTAACGTCCCTCGCCATCGGGGCCGCGGTGGACCATCACGCGGAGCATGGCGTCCATGTCGGGTTCGACCACGGCTGCGCGCTCGGGCAGGAACAAACCGGCGATGCCGCACATGGGCTAGCTGATCTCCAGGGTCATCCGGCCCGACCACGGCAGGTGCGCTTGCTCCAGGAATTCGATCAACGCACCCGAGCGGCCGTCGCCGTAGGCGCGCCACAAGGTGATCCGGCTTACCCGGATGCTCGCCGTGTTGCCGGCGCTCAGCCAAAGCGTCTTGCCGCCGCCTTTCAGCAACACCCCTACCGGCAGGACCTCGGCCGCCAGCGGCGTCGCGAACCGGCGCGAGATGCGCTGCCGTCCACGGCCGGCCAACCGGTCCTCGATGGCGACCACGCGGTTGCCGAGCTGCCAACGGCGGGTATGGGCGCCGACGCCGCGGAGTCGCCGGAAGCCGTGGTGGGTCAGGCTCACTGCGTCGCCCTCGGCTTTCAGCCGAGGCGGCTCGGGAACGACGCTGCCACGGAACGAATCGTCGTAATAGGGCTTGTTGGCGGGATAGGGATCGCGGTTGTCCACCAGCAGCGTGTTATGCACCCGGCCGGAACTGTAAAGCGCGGCCTCGCCCGTCTCGCCGTAGCGGCCGCGGCCCGGATCGACGATCACTGGCACGCTTTCGAGATGCAACTCGAACGAACCCAGGTCCTGGTGCGCGTGTCCCGGCATCGGCGGCCAGCCGCTGGGCGCGACGTGCCACAACCCAGACCACGGTCCGGCGTCGAAACGGAGCCAGCCGTCGGCGGCCAGCGCGTCGCGGGCCGGGACGGCGGTATTCAGGGCGAGCGCCCGGACCGCCGCCCGCTCGCCATCATCCAGGCCAGCGGTCCAGCCGTCGCCGGCGTCGCCGTCGTGGAGACCCGCCAGAAATTCCGGCGGGCAGTCGGGCGACATGTCGCCGATCAGCGGCAGCCCGCCCGGCAACGCCAAGCTGGGCGCCACGGCGAGCGCCGCCCCGGCGATCTTGGCAAGCGCCGGTTCCTCGGGTCGCCCATGCCGGCGGGCGGCCAACCAGGCATCGGCGTAGTTACGGGCGAGCAATAGGTGGTAATGGCTGGAGCCCTCGCCGAGCACGCCGGACGGCCGGAAGATGCGCGTCGCCTCGTTGAGCAGGATTTTGGCGCCAGCCTCGGTGGCGCCCGGAAGATTCAGCGCCAGGCCGAGGCGATAAAGGCCGCGGCCGTTGTTGGCCAGGTGGTTGGCGGTGTTATGTTCGCCGAAGTATTCGAGCCGGTCGAAAATGGCAGCCACGTGGCGAGCCAGCACCGCCACCGTGTCGTCGACGGCTCCGGGCAGGCCCCTGCCGGCTGCGAAGTCGAGCAGGTTGCAGACGCGCTCGGCCGCCGTGTAGGGATGCCAGGCCCAATCGGCGGTCGGCTGGGCGAAGCGACCCCGCCACGCCACCCACAACGCCTGCAGCCAAGACTCTTTATTGCGACCGTCGGCGACCAGCGGCAGCCAGGCGAATCGGTGCAGCGCCAGCAAGGTTTCGATATCGGCAAAGGCATGGTCGAACAGGCCGCGCTCGTCGCCAGGGCGGAGTTCGAGCGTCAGGGCGGGCAGCGGCAATTGGATGGGCGCGGTGGGCGGCGGCGCCTGCAGCGGCCGGAACGAGGCCGGCGGATTCGGTTTTTCGGAATCGGGCGCCGGCGTATTTGAAAGATAGGGCGGCCGATGGGGCGTGAACGCCGGCGGCGGCGCGGCGCCGATCAAGCGGCGCACGAGCCAGCGGCGCAGCACCGGGTCGGCGGCGAGTTGGCGGGCGCGGCGGATGGGTTTGGCGATCATTCAGCGGTTGCGGTTGCTGGCCCCAAGGCACGTGGCCGGTCTATGCTAGCGGCCGGCGACAGGCCTTTCGGAAGGCATTGGAGCGACATGGGCGGAACCGAGGACAAGCACGATATCCAGGCGTTCTGGGGGGCGCTTTACGATTCGCTCTACGACGACGTCGACCGGTCGCTCAACCGCGAGCGCCTGATTGAGGCCATCGGCGCGCTGGAGGATATGTTCCGGTTGCGCCATCACATGGCGGTGGTCGAGATGCCGCTGGCCGAACTCAAAGGCAAGCGGGTGCTCGAGATCGGCTGCGGCGCCGGCGGCCATTCGGCGCTTTTCGCGCGACACGGCGCCGTCGTCACCGCCGTCGACATCACCGAAAAGCGGGTCGCCGCGACGGCAGCCAAGTTCCGGCTGCTAGGGGCGGACGCCGATGGCTGCCGCGCCATGCAGGCGGACGCCGAGGCGCTGCCGTTCGTGGACGCATCCTTCGACATCGTCTATTCGAACGGCGTGCTGCATCATACCCGCGACATCCAGAAGGCGCTGGACGAGGCATTCCGCATGCTCAGGCCCGGCGGCCTGGCCGTGATCATGCTTTATTGCAAGAGCTCGTGGCATTACTGGATCAACATGTGGCTCTGTGTCGGCGTGCTCAAGGGTCGCGCCTTCGGCGACAAGAACTGGCTAGGCCGCGCCACCGAATGGGGCGGCCGCGACGCGCAGACGGTCGAAAACCCGATCACCCGCTGCTACACGGCCGCGGGGATCCGACGGCTTTTCCGCCGTTTCCACGACGTCCGAATGCGCAAAGGTGAATTTTATTTTTACCTGATCCCGAAACTCGGCCGGCTCTATCGGCGCTGGCAAGTCAGGCGCTACGGCACCCATCCGGGCGGCTATCTCGCCTACGGCGAACCGTGGTCCATCGCGTCGCCGCTGGAAATGCGGCTCGGCAGGGCGATGGGATTCGCCTGGTTCATCCAGGCGACCAAGCCTTAGGCCTGGGCGATCCGGCTCAACGCTGCCGGCAACTCGTCGAAATGGTCGATCAACGCGTCGGCGCCGAGCTTCGCGTAGGGTAGGTGGGCATAGCCGAAGGTGACGGCCACCGACTTGACGCTTGCGTCGATGGCCGCGGCGATGTCGTTCTCCGAATCGCCGATCATGGCGGCGGTAGCGGCGACGGCCCCCAACGCCCGGACCACGCCCAGGACGTGCTCGCCGTCGGGCTTGCGGCGCGGCACCGTATCCCCGCACGCGACGACGGCGAAGAATCCGACGAGCCCCATCGCCTCAAGGACCGGTCTCGTGGTCGCCTGCGGCTTGTTGGTGCAGATGCCCATCGGGATGCCGGCGGCGCGGAAGCCTTCCAATGCGTCCCATGCGCCCGGGAATAGGGTCGAGTGTTCAACCGGATGCGCGGCGTAGGTGGCGAGGAAGCCGTCGAGGGCGTCGTCGATCTCTTCCGACGTACCGGGCGCGCCCGTCAGCGCCAGCGCCTTTTCCACCAGCACCCGACCGCCCCAACCAACCATGTCCTTGGCCTCGTTCAGCGTCACCGCGCGACGGCCTTTCACCGTCAGCACGCGGTTGATCGACGCGCAGACGTCCGGCGCGCTGTCGATGAGCGTGCCGTCGAGGTCGAAAATCAGCGCCTCGAAAGGAACGGCGTTCCCGCCGGCCATCAGTATTTTCCCCACAGGGCGTCGCGTTCGATGACGGCCTCGACGCGGGCCACGTCCTCGGGGCTGTCGACCGAAACGTAGGGCCGGGCCGGGGCCGGAGCGATGCGCTGATGCCGGCCGTTGTCGAGAATGCGATTGGAGTCACAGGCCTCGGCAATCTCCAGTGGGCTTTCGGGCAAAGACGTGAACCACTTCAAAAAGTGCCAGCGGAAGCCGAAAATGCCGCCGACCCGCTGGGCGCCGCCGGCGGGCGAGAACGTCTTGCCGTAGGGGATGGGATTTCGGGACGTGTAAAGCACGTCACCTTTCATGTCGTGCACCAGCTTGACGATGTCGGGATTGTTGAAGGTCTCCGCGTCGGCGATGGGCACGGCAAGCATGGTGCCCTCGACGGATGGATCGTCATTGAAGGGTTTGATGACGGCGTCGAGCATGTCGGGCCCCAGAAGCGGCTCGTCGCCCTGGACGCAGACGACGATGTCGTCCTCGGCGACGGCCTCGCCGCAATTCGCCGCCGCCTCGGCGACCCGGTCCAGCGCCCGGTTGTGGGTGTCGGCGGTCATCACGACCGGGTAGCCCCGGCCCTCGGCCCAGGCACGGATTTCCTCGTCGCAGGTGCAGATATAGAGCCGGTCCCAACCGCCGTACAGCCGGGCCCGCAGGAAGCAATGCTCCAACAACGGCCGGCCGGCGATCGGGTGTAGCGGCTTGCCGGGAAAGCGGCTGGCCGCCATCCGCGCGGGGACGAAACCGAAAACTTTAGCCGTCACCTTCGTTTCTCGTCAGCGACCATTGCCGTTTCCAATTGGGATCGGCGCAATAGATGCGGTAGACCAGTTGCATTGTCCGCAGCGCATCCTCGGACGACCCGTTGGCGATCGGCCGGTCGTTGACGATGGCGTCGGCAAACTCGGCTACTTCATCGGTCCAGGATGGGTCGTGGTCGTAGCGCCGCATCTCCTCGCGCGGGTCGCCCATATCGTCGCCGGTGGTGCGCGCGATGGTCAGCGTCTCCGCCCCGTAGCTCTTGGAACCGGAGAGAATCCCGGCCAGGTTCACGGCTCCCTTGGTCAGGGTGATCTCGAGGCCGAACCGGTGGCGCCACTGGCTGGCTGACGAATGCAGCATTGCTACCTTGCCGTCGCGTGTTTTCATCAGTGCGTACGCGTTGTCCTCGACGTCGTGATTCCAGACGCTGTTGGAGATAAAGCTGTGGACATCCGTGAACTCGCCCGCGAACAGCCGGAGCAGGTCGACCATGTGGATGCCCTGGTCCAACAGCACGCCGCCGCCGGCGTGCCGGCGTTGGGTGCGCCAGGATGATTGGTTGAAGGTGATCAACTGCGATTTGCCGTAGATCCCGCGCAGGTTGATGACCTCGCCCAACGCGCCCGAACGCGTGATCTCCAGCGCGTCGCGGACCGAATCGTGGTAGCGGTGGTTGAAGCCGTACTTGAGCTTGAGCCCCGGATGTGCCCGTTCGACCTCGATGACGCGGGCCACGTCGGCGACGTCGCGGCCCGGCGGCTTCTCGCAGAACACGTGCATGCCGTGTTCGAGCCCGCCGATGGTGGCGTCCGGGTTGATGTCGTTGGTCAGGCAGACGAACAGCACGTCGAGGTCGTGCTTGAGCAGTTTCCGGTAATCGTCGTAATAGCGCACGCCCCCATCGAGGACGCCGTCGCCTTCGAGCCGGCGATCGGAGACGGCGACCGTATGCAGCGCTGGATGCGCGTCGATAACCTGGCGACGGCGCTTGCCGACGACGCCGTACCCGGCAATCCCCACCTTCAATCGCTCGTTCATGACGTTTGTTTCATCACCTTGGACAACGCGACGTGTTCAATATCGTCGAAAAGCAGAGATTTCCAGACCGCGATGTCCGGATCGCTGAGGATGTCATCCCACGGCACCCGTCGGCCCGGTCCCGTGTGCGCCAGGATCGTTTTCACCGCGTTCTCCTCGGTGACGGCGGTCGCCGTGACGCCGGCGGGAAGCACGTCGATGGAAATTCGATCCTCGAGCATCATCCGGAACGCCGGTATTCCCATCAGCACCGCCTCCAGCCCCGAGGTGCCCGTGGTGTAAAGAACCGCCGAAAGGCCGGTCTGGTCCACCAGCGCCGCGTCACTGGCCAAGAGGTTCGGCTGTTTGGAAAACGGCACCGGATACATCGGGTGCTGGCGGACGAGGACCTTCCGCCCACGCCCGGCGACGGCGCCGGCGACGGCGAGTTGCGCCCGCGCCGCCCGCACCACCGGCGACAGCGGCACGAATAACGGCCCGGCGGCGTCGAACAGGCCGTCGCGGAAGCGGCGGAACCGGAACGCGCCGCCGATCGCCAGCCGCTCGGCGGGTACGCCGAGGGCACGCATCTCGGCCCCGTATGCCGGGCCGTCGGCGACGACGACGTCGGGGATGCTGGAAAGCCCGTCGGGGTTGCCGGCAGTCGAATAGTTGAACTGGTGCGGGCCAATTACCGTGTGCTGGTAGCCGATCAGCGCGACGCCGCGGCGCCGGGCGGCGCGGCAGAGGTTCCGCTCCCAGCCATGGTTCTCCCACGGCCAGGCTACGCGCGTCGGGCGGGCCGCGGCAAGCCAACGCGCCTGGCAATGGTCCTGCCAGCGGTTCATCGCCGGGCCGCCGCCGCCGTTCTCCGATGCGGCGGCGCGGCGGACCAGCCAGCCGAGCGGCCCGGCAAGGTGCGCACGTCCGAGCCGCCAGCGCACGCCGACCAGCGTCAGCGCGAACAACGGGCTGCCCCAGGCGTGCAGGCTGGCGGTGCGGCCGTCGGCGGCGAGCGCGCGGGCGCGCGCGACGCCACAGTCGGTGTGCAAAAGCCGCTTCAGGGCGGGGAAGCGCGCCATCAGGTCGCCGAAATAGGCGTCGTTGCCGCGGGCGTCGCTGGCCGGGTGGCCATAGACGAGGATCACCGAGTCTCCGACTCCCATGACCCGGCGGGTGTCACGGAGCGCGATCGCGGCCCGGGCGACGCGTAGCGCGACCCGACAGCGGGCGAAAAAGCCGCGCAGCGCCTGCCACACGGCTTTCGGCCATAGCGCCGGCGCCGGACCGGCCTCGACGCCGGGCAGTCTCGCCAAGTGGCGGAACAGCCAAGGGTCGTCGCACAAGACCAGCGCGCGGGCGGCGTCCCGCGCCAGCCCGCCGACCAGTCGGCCCCACGCCAGCATGATGCCGAAATCGGACCCGAAGGCGCCGGCCGTCGGCATGTGGGCGACGTCGGCGCCGGGGGCCGCCGCAAGCACGCGCCCCAATTGCAACCAAGTGTCGCGCTCGGCGACGAACGCCGCCTCGAGCCTGGCGGCCAGTCCAGGCAGCTTCGCGCCGAGGCCCGCCGGCGCCGGCGTGCCGGTGACGGCCAGCCAGGCGTCGTAGGCCCCGGCGTCGGGCAGGTCGCCGGATCGTATCAACCGCACGGGCATAGTCGGGCGGCGGCTCTAGACCGGCGCGGAAGCCAAGCAAAAGCGATTTCCCGGTCTAGCGCTTTGTGGCATGGTCGGGTTGTCATGGCGCGGACGCATCTGGATTTCATCAAACGGGTCGTCGCGACGATCCGGGTGACCGAGACGGACGGTCTCCTGACCGACCGCAGCGGCGACGGCCTGACCGGCATTTCCGGCGAAAAGACCGTGGGCCTGCTGCAGCGGCTGGCCCGCCTGTTCGCCGGCGACGGCGGCGCGTGCTACGTCGAAATCGGCGTCTTCCAGGGGCTGACTCTGGTGTCCGCGGCGCTGGAAGCGCCGGCGCTGCCGTGCCTCGGCATCGACAACTTCGCCACCCTCGACCCCAGGGGTGAAAACAAGCGAATTGCGCTCGGCCGCATCGACGGTGTGGGCGCCGCCAACGCCCAACTCATCGACGAGGATTTCGAGGCCGCCCTCGACGGGCTCGAGGCGCATCTCGGCGGGCGTCGGATCGCCGTCTATTTCGTCGACGGGCCCCATGACTACCGCAGCCAGATCGTGTGTCTCCTGAAGGCGGTCCGGTACCTACACGACGACGCGGTGATCGTCGTCGACGACGCCAATTACGCCGACGTCCGCCAATCCACCGCCGACTTCCTGGCCGGCCGCCCCGACTTCAGGATGGTTTTCGAGGCGTACACCCCGGCGCACCCGGCCAACATGACGCCAGCCGAAAAGGCACGCTGGGAGCGCGGCTGGCTCAACGGCGTCAACGTCCTGATGCGCGACCCGGATGGCATGCTTCCCGGCATGTTTCCGCCGACCAATCCCGACCGGACGCTCTATTTCAACGAATGGTTGGTTCACCGTCTGCGCCGCGCCGAACTGGCGCCGGAGGCCGTCGCTCTGGCGGACGCCATCTGCGGCGGCGACGCCAGGGCGGAGGAAAAGGCACGCAAGGCTCTCCTCAACAAATACGAAATCTGGCGCAACGCAGCCGACGGCCGCTATCCCGACCGCAACACCTTCAGCGCCGGCCTGACCGAGGGGCGTTTCAACGAGGTCGTCGGCTAACGCCGCCTACAGCCAGTCGCCGCCCGTCAGCGGCAGCATCTGGCCGGTGATGAACCCGGCCCAATCCGACAGGAGATAGACGATGAGCGCCGCCGCCTCGTCGGGGTGTCCGCCCCGCTTCAGCGGCACCATTTCGGCGCGCCGCCGCATGTCGGATTCGGTGCGGCCGTGCCAACGTTCGTGAAAGCCGCTGGCGATGTAGCCCAAGCGCACGCCGTTCACCAGGATGCCCGCCGACGCGCCCTCCCGGGCCAGGCCCTGGATCATGCATTCGGTGCCGCGCTTGGCGATTGCGTAGGGAAACGACGTCGCACTGCCGCCATGAAGCGCCGACTCGGTGCCGGTCAGCACGATTCGCCCGTTTCCGCCCTGGTCCTTGATTTTTCGCATGGCGGCGCGGGCCAGGAAGAACGGGTGGCTCAGGTTGAGCGCGATCTCGCGCTCCCAATCGGCTTCGCTCATGTCGTTCCAATGGCCGCTGAACTCGATGGCGCCGGAGAGCACCACCATCGCATCGATGCCGCCGGCCCTGGCCCAAAACTCATCGACCACGGCGATGCAGTCGGCTTCGCCGTCAAAGGATCGCTGGATCGGGATGACCCTGTCGTGCCCGGCCGCCGGTCTCTTGGAAGCGCCGTGGGCGCCGACGACGCAGCGGGAGCCCTCCAGCAACATGGCGACCAGCGCCCGGCCCAGGCCGCCGCTGGCGCCGGTGATCAGAACGCGCATGCTGTCGGCGACCTTCGGCGTCCAGTCAGGCCGGCGATAATCGGTCATGAATACACCTCCAGGAGCTGATAATGGGGCCGAGCCGCCGGCCGGACTCCGCCGCGGATGGGTCGTCGAGCATAGGGAGCGGTCATCGAGCGGCGCCCGAGACGGATACGTGCACGTTCAGCCTGAGCGCCGGGTAAACGCGAAGACAACGAATTTTCCGAACGTAGTCTTCTGGACATCGGGCGGGAAAAGGTATTCCAGTGCCGTCGGCACCATGACGTTGGCGTTGCGCTTTTTAAGGAACTCGATAAGATCGACGTCAATCTTGACGGGTTTGTCGAATTTCCGTTCCGCAATGGTTTCGAAAAAGGTGCCGGCAACGGGGATGCCGTCGTTCAGGTTGCGTTGAAAGGCCATGACGACGAGCTCTCTTAGGAAGGCTTCGTCCCAGTCGGCGGGAGAAAGGTAATGGTGCGACGTGTCGGCGATGAAAAACGTCTTGCCGGCGACAAGGTTCGGGTGCTCATCGTAGACGTATCTTCCGGGACGATTGTACTTCTCGTAGAAGACCAGCAGCGGCTGGTGGCCGGGTGCCTTTTTAAGAAGCCGGAACGCCGCCCAGGCGTCGTCGTCGGCGAAGAAATGCGTGGACCAGGAGTTGTTTTGCCTTAACCCGACGAAATCGACGTTGGTGAAGCCCGGATACGACGTCGGAGCACGGACGGCGACGAACACGATCAGCAGAACCGTCACGAGGACCGGAAGGCGAAGCGTTTCCAGGCGTTCGGCGACCGGGCGCAGTACAGGCAACTGGGCGACGTCAATACCGAAAAAACGCTTCGCGAGCCGGGGGAGAACGATTCCAACGAAGAGAAGGACCGCCGGCAGCGCGACGTAGCCCCATGTCAGCCCCTTGAGCAGCACCAGCGACAGGATCGCGGTCACCTTCTCATACCAGAGCAGCCGTTCGGTTCGCAGGATCAGCACGAACAACATCAGGCAGAACAGGAAAACGAAGAACTTCATCGCCCGCGGTGGCGCTAGAAGCACGTACATGGGATTCGGATAAATCTTGTAGCCGAAAGACGTATACAAGGATCCGACGGCAAAGCCGGCGGCGGAAACGGCCAAAGTCGCCCACATCAGCGACCGCAGGGAAGGATCGTCGAATTGTTTAATTACGAATGGCGTCACGAGAAAGGCCGCCGAAATCAGGAACAGTCCTGAACTCGGCTGCAGGCCGAAGACGGCGTCCGGGCCTTCGCGCCAGATTGCGGCCTCGCAGAGCTTGACCAATTCTTGGTAGGAAAGCTCGCCGATTTCGGCGCGTCCGGCCGCGAACAGCACATAGGCCAGCGGAATCGTCACGAATGCGAGGTTTCGCAGGGGAATGTCCCTGTTGATGAGGATGTAGAGCGCCAATACCGGCACGAGGATAAAATTGCCCTTGGACGCGACCGCGAGGGCGAGGGTGACGATGACGCTGGCGGTCAGTAACCGACGGGACAACATGAAGTAGAGGGAACAATAGGCGATGGTGTGCGCGATCGCGGTCGGATTGGGAGACACGATCCCCGTCACGGAGGCGCGGGTGGAAATGGTGAACTTGTAGAAGAGAAAACTCGCCAACAGGACGACCAAGAGAGACGTTTCTCGATCTTCAACGCCGAAGAAATCTCGCACCATCTTGTAGACGAAATAGATGGCGACGGCGGAAATGACCAGGTGAACGGCGACCGCGACGAAATCATTTTCGATCCTGATGCCGGTGATCGCGAAAAGGTCGTAGATAATCGACCCTTTGAGATAGATCGAATTCGCCAAATACCAGTCGTTCGGAAGAAGCCCCGGTTCACGGGTGAACACGAACAGCTGACGGTATAGCAAGTTGACCCCCTCGAACTTGCCCGCAACGACGAGCGCGAGCGCGAACAGAATCAGCCGCACCGATCGCCTCGCCGCCGTGTCCGCGAAGGCGGCTGGGCGGGTGCTCGACGGTGCAAGACCGGTCATGATCGGGGTTCCATGGACAACGGCCGGATTCGATCGAGCATGCTTTCCAGCTCCGTCAAGTTCGAAACGACCGCTGTCGTGGCTGGAAACGGGCTGGCTTCGCCGTCGCGGACCCGGCCGACGAACGGCACGCCAACGGCGCGCGCGGCCTCGAAATCCGATAATCCGTCGCCAACGAAGATGAGTTCGCAGCCTTCGAGGCCGTGGTCGGCGAATATGGAACGCAGGATCTCCGCCTTGCTGCGGGGTGAGCCGTATACGCCCTTAAAATAGGACGCGAGCCCGCGTCGGGCGACGATTTCCGCCAGCTCCCCGTCGGGAGTACCGGAAATCACGAACAGCGGCAGCGACCGGTGCCGGGCCTCGAGGAATTCCCGGGCGCCGGGAACGAACGAACAGGCCAGCACCTTTGCCACGACGAGGTCCGAGAATTTCCGCCCCAACGCCTCGCGTGCCGCCGGCGCCAACGGCGTCTTCAGGATGTCGCGGTGGATCATGTCGAACTTGACGTAGCGGGAGATGCCGGCGTGGCGTTCGTGGAGGGCGGCGATCTCGGCCGAGTGCGCCGCGTGCCCGGCAAACAAAACCCGCATCGCCTCGGTCTTGATGGCCGCCGATTCCAAAATCACGCCGTCGAAGTCGAGGGCGATGGCCTTGGTGGTCACGGCGCCGCCCCCGAGAGCGCGATCCGCGGCTCAGGCGCGGCCATCGCCGCGCCTCTCCCTGGCCAGCTCGTATTCCTCTTCCGGAATCGGGTTCTGGAACGGTGCGCCGGAAAAAAAACGAACCACTTCCTCAGCCGCCTCGGTCTCCATGCGCGCCCGGCAATCCTCGGACATCGAGCCCATGTGGCAGGTGACGAGGCAATTCCCGCGGCGCGCCAAGCCGCCGTCGTAGGGCTCGGTCTCGAACACGTCGAGCGCGGCGCCGGCGATCCGGCGGGCGTCGAGTGCGGCCGCCAGGTTCGCCTCGTCGATGATGCCGCCGCGCGCCGTGTTGACGAGGCAGACGGCCGGCTTCATCGTCGCGATCTCGCGTTCGCCGATCATGCCGCGGGTGTTGCCGGTCAGCGGCACGTGCAGGGTGATGACGTCGGCCTCGCGGTAGATGCGCTCCTTGTCCGCCCACGTCACGCCATGCTCGACGCCGAACGCGGAGTCGGGCTTCAGGTCGTTGGCCAGGATGCGGACACCCGGGAAGCCGCCGGCAAGGTGGCGGATGACCAGCTTGCCGATGCGCCCGGCGCCAATCACGCCGACGGTCGATTCCGCCAGCCGGCGGCCCATGATCCGCCGCCACGTTCCGGCCCGCAAGGCGCGGTCGGCGACGGCGACTCCGCGCAACAGGTCGATCATCAGGCCGATGGTCAACTCGCCTACCGCGGTGGACGGCCCATCCGGCGTGTAGGCGACGGCGACGCCCCGTTCGCGGGCGGCAACGAGGTCGACGCTGTCGAGCCCGATGCCGACCCGCGCGATGACCTTGAGGTCCGCCGCCTTATCGAGGGTCTCGGCGGTGATCTGCTCGGTGCCGGCGATCAGCGCCTGGAATCCGTCGAGCAGGCCGTCGAGCTCGCCCGGCTGCAGCTTGCGGCCGAGCGGATTGATGACGGCGTCGAGCCCCGCCGCGTCGAGCAGCGCGAGCGGACGGCGGTCACGCTCGCCGAATGGGAGGGTGGTGATCAAGACGCGGGGTTTAGCCATCGGTTTCTGCCGTTTGGAACGGCGCGGTTCAGTTTGCCGGCTCGACGCCGTGCGCCTTGAGCCAGTGTTCGGCCAACGGGATCTGCCACTCGTAGTCCACGTCGAGCCCGCCCCATTGGCGGAGTGGATAAATTTTTTGTCCCATCCATTTCTGCGGCAGCAGGCCGTCCTCCATGTGCTCCAGGCAGCGGGGGCGGACGATGGAAAGCCCCATGTCGGCGAACATAACGTCGCCCTGGGAATCGCGGTCGCAGTTGAGAGTCTTCGGGTTGCCGAAGGTCTCGAACGGCACGAACGGGTGCAGCAGGCCGTCGTCACCCACTTTCCGGGCCCTGAGCGGACTCCACATGTTGTAGCGGGACACGGTAACTGCGGAATCGACGTCCGGGCGCTCGCGGAGCACGCGCACGCCCTCGTCGATGATCCTGCCGGTGACCGTGGGCGCGTTGGCGAACAGCAGCACCATAAGCTCGATTTTCTCGTCCTGTTTCGCCAGGCGGTCGCGAATCACCTCGTACCCGTGCTTGTAGGCGTCCTCGCCGAGCGCCGCGGCGGTGCACAGCTCGGCCGGTCGGTCGATGATCTCGGCGCCATGGGCGACGCCGATCTCCTTGATCTTTGGCGAATCGGTCGAGACGTAGATGCGGTCGACCGTCTCCGCCGCCTCGGCCGCCATCAGCGGGTACGCTACCAGCGGTCGGCCGAGCACCGGGTAGACGTTCTTGCCGGGGAAACCGGTCGAGCCCTCACGGCCGAGAAGCAGGGCGCAGATCATCGGATCAATCCTTCGGACCGCGGCTCTTGTCCAGGTCATGGAGGCAATCGAGCAGCCCGAGGCCGAGGTCGATGTAGGTCTCGCGGGCCATCTTTTTGCCGAGCCGGGGGGTATAGCTGTAGGGCGTCTGCACGTAGTGGCCTTCGTGGTTGTCGGTCTGGAAGTTCAAGGTGATGCCGCCGCCCATGATCTCGTTGATCATCTCCAGCATCTCGCGGGTCGTCATGCGCTCACGCCCGGTCAGCGAGATGCTCTCGTTCTCGAAGGCGTTGCCGAGGATTTCGGCGGCCGCCTCGGCGGCGTCGACGACGTGGATGTATTCGCGGATCTCCTTGCCGGTTCCCCGATAGTCGATTCGCCGCTCGTCGAGCGCCTGCGTCAGCATCCGGTAGAGGCTGTTGTGGTGGTCGGCGCGCGGCCCGTAGAGGGAGCCGAACCGTACGATCGTGTGCGGCAGGCCGTACTGCTTGCGGTAGTCTTCGATCAGCTGCTCGCTGGCCCGTTTGGTGGTGCGGTAAAAGGAGCCGTGCTCGCTGTAGACGTAGATCGTGCTGGCGAAGACAAATCGCTTTATTTCGTGCTTGCGCGCTAGTTCGAGCGCGTTGGCGGTGCCGACGACGTTGACCCTGACCGATTCGAGCGGCGACTTGATCGCCTCGTCGAGGTCGGCGACGGCGGCGAGGTGGTAGACGACATCGCAGCCCTTAATGGCCTTGTCGAGGGCGTCCAAATCGAGGACATCGCCGACGATCATCTCCTGGCCGTCCTGCCGGTAAGGCGACGGCCGAAGGTCGAACAGGACGACGTCGTGGCCGCGTTTCGATAAGGCATCGGCCAAATGGCTGCCCAAGAACCCGCTGCCGCCGGTAACGATTATTCGCATCTCATGTTTCTCCTAGGTCCGCCGCTCACCGGTTGGCCGCGCCTTCGATGAGACCGGCGAGCTTTTCCATGGTCTCCTCCGGCGCGGTGGTGAAACGGCTGAATCCGGCAAGGCAGTCGTCGCCGAACGACGGCTTGTATAGCACTCTACCCTTGAGCGCAGCGTGCACGGCGTCGCCCCGCGCGCCGAATTCGACGTGCACGAAATTGCCGGCGCAATCGAGGACGCGGAAGCCAAGGCCCCGCATGCGCGCCAGAAAATAGTCCTTGCCGGCGTTGATCCGCGCCACCGCCGCCATGATCTCGTCGTGGTGTCCAATCAGCCGGGCCATGGCCTCCAACGCCAAGCCGTTGACTTCGTACATCGGCCGCACCTTGTGCAGCAGCGCCGTCGTCGCCGGGTGGGCGACGGCATAGCCGAGGCGGAGCCCGGCGATCCCCCACGCCTTGGCGAAGGTGCGCGCGATGACCAAGT
>Ga0326597_10006167_pt1 | contig 16477 bp, 14 predicted proteins | sample RVTome_12_FD_203789 | JGI IMG/M metagenome (GOLD analysis project Ga0326597, IMG submission 203789) | Soil microbial communities from uranium-contaminated site in the Upper Colorado River Basin, Wyoming, United States - RVT100D185 | ecosystem: Environmental > Terrestrial > Soil > Contaminated >...
GCATCTTCCGACTCAAAACTCACTTCGACCAATCGGCTGCGCCGCACGGGTGTGACACTGAGCCGCTTCCCGAAGGACTCAAGGGTTTTCTGATAGGCGAGAGGGTCTTGCGCGGTTGCAACTTCGCCGACCGCGAAGGTCTGCGTGGAGCCCGCCCTCGATTCCTTCTCTCTGCCAAACGACCACCAAGGCTTCGGAGGATTAAACTCTTCGAGCTTGATCAACCCGAGTTGATCCACCACCCGCCGAGCCAGACTCTCGCTCCGGAGGATCTTGAACTGGGTCTCCAGGTAGGTGTCAGAAACAGAGTCAAGCTCGAAAAGCTCCTGCACACTGAGGATATTAGGGTTCTCCTTTTGAATCTCCAGCAACGACTTGGCACTATAGATGGGTGTCTGCTTAAGGGTACCGATAAGGACGAGCGTAAAGAGGACAAAGAAAACTGTGAGGATCATCCAGCGGCGCTTGCGCATCACCCGCCAGTACGCGATCAGGTCGGGGTGCTCCTCCGCTTCAATGACCTGGTAAGGTTGGAGGGGGACAGCGCGTCGCCGCTCGATGGCTCGTGGCGCTGGTTCATAACGTTGGATTTCTTTATCTTCGTCCAAGATCATCTCCGCCAGATGACAACACCCGTGATAATGGAAATCGCAGCTTCTGCGGTCCGGTAGAAGGTCGTCCGTGCCGCGCTGTTGGGTACAAACACAATATCGTTTGGCTTCAACAGAGGATCGGGCTCCTTGCCGCTCATGATCCGCTTCAGATCCAGGGGAATCTCCATTCTCTCGCCGGACTTCTCATCGGTCCGGATAATGCGTGTCTTGCTCTGGGCCGAGGTGCGTGTGATTCCCTCGGCCAAGGCGATCGCTTGCAATACGGATATGTTTTCGTTGCTCTTCAATACGAACCCCCCGGCCTTCTTGACCTCCCCCACCACATACACAATGCCGGCCCGGGTCACTTTAATCACGTCGCCAGGATAGATGGGGACATTGTATCTGGGGTCCCCCGACTCAAGCAGGCTCTTGAGACTTATTTCGATGGTTTCCGGGCCGACCGGGCCGGCCAGAGAAGGATCGGCGGAGGCAAGTTCCCCGGTGGGCGTCTCAGACTGGGCGCCCGCACCCACCAACTTCCGCCCGCCCAGGCCAGGTTGGTCGGGACCCTGAAGAGCAGGCGCCTGCCTGCTAGCCCCCCGCATGACCAGCACGGTGTCTCCGGCGTCTTCGGCCAGCCCCTGGGCCATGGAAAGCAGTTCGAGGAGCGTTCTTGTGCCCCGGACCTGAAACACTCCAGGTTTCTCCACCGCTCCAAAAACCGCCACCGGGTGGCTCTCCATCTCGCTGACAAAAACCCCCACGTGCGGATCTTGCATGTAGGTTCTCCGCAGCAGCTCTTGAAGAACAGATTCCAACTCGCGCGCGCTAAGGCCCCCGGCTCTCACTGCACCCAACAATGGCAGGGAGATTTCACCGCCGGCGGAGACTCGCACCGTTCGATTCAACTCTGGAGCCTCAAAGACCGTGATCTCCAGCAAGTCTTCGGGACCGATGCGGTACTCCTCACTGGGAACACTTAGCACTGCCTCGCGATCCGAACTGGAATTAGACCCCAAGAGTTCATTAAGGCGGCGGTTCCAATCCTCCGTCGTCTGGAGGTCACCCGGTGAGGGAGGATTGGGAGGCGGTTCTGACGCGGGCTGCTGTGCCCGGCATTGAGCGATAGCCGACAGACAACAGAGGGCAGAGAAAACGAAAACAGGGAGGGGTTTTTTGACCCTCCTCCAACAAAATTCAGTGAAACCTAATCCACTTTCCCCATGAGCCGCCATGGAAGGATCCACTTTCGGGCTTACGCTCTCTTCAAACTCTCTCAGACAATCTATCCCTGGGCCAAAGAGAGCTTGTGCGGCGCACGCAGGGAAATAAGCACGCTCCGATAAGACGATTCCTCTATTAGCACTGCGTAGTCGGAGCCGACGGGCTCACGGACTGAATGGCGTCCTCGCAGGCGTTTTCAGCCAAGGAAGCTGCGATTGCCCAGCCAACGGGAACCGCTACGCCAACACTGACTGCAATGGCAATGGCGGCGGCGACGCCCGGGGAGAAGGCCTGGCCACCGACGCCCGACCTGCCCTGGGCAACTGTCTCGGTCGTTGTTTCAAATCTCATCGACTTGCCGGAGGGAACGGTGAAGGACTGGTTGATGCCGGCCACTTCTACGGTACCTTGCCGGGCCGCTACCACTACGGTGCCGTCCTGAATGCCGACTTCAAAGCTGCCGACTTCTGCCGGGGTCACGACGATGCCGTGCGCGTTCACGGAAATCCGCTGACCCTTGCCGCTGCGAGCAAGCACCATTCCCCGCTCCAGGCTGACAACCAGGCCGGTACGGTCTCCAAGAAGCGTGGCGGAGGTGGAGGGGCCAAAGTGTACCTGATCGCCCAAAGGCAATTGCACGACTGCCAGGCCATCAGCCGGTGTTGCCAGTGAATCACCGGAGAAAATTGTGGATTCCAACGTGACGGTTGAACCGTTCAGCGTAGCGTTGCCGCTGCGCGGAACAGCCTTCCCGAGAGGCGTTGAAGCTGCCCAGGTGGGAGTCGCGCCCAGCATGAGCACCAGCATGAGACTCACCATGACTTTGGTCGCTTTCATCAACGTGTACCTCCGTGTCCGGGAGCAGGGAATTCACTACTCCCCCTTTGAGAGAGTATTCAACTCCAGTCCATCTGTCTTGTCAAGAGTTTTCTGGGCCAAACCGCCGTATCCTGGCCTTGGTACAGGTACGAAAAGTGCGGCTAAACCGCGGCTTTAGTACGGCCTCGGCGTCCCATCATGAATGCAGGGCACAACCTGGTCATGGAGATCTTTGGTCACCCGGCGCCTCGGCACAACCCGACGGCTGGGTCCGTACCCGCTTGGCGAGAGGGAGGGCAGGCGGTTGACAAACGAGAAAACCTGGCCAAGAGTGGCACGGCGAGTTCTGTGTGGAGGGTCAATCAGTGGGCGTCAAGGGGAAACCACCCGACTCGACGGTTGCGGTCATCGGACTCGGCTACGCGGGACTCCCGCTGGCCCTGGAGTTCGTTCGCGCCGGCGTCCGCGTGATCGGTCTCGATGTCGATTCGGAGAAGATCCGGCAACTGAAAGATGGAGGCTGCTACCTGAAGCACGTCTCGGTTCCGGACCTCGCCGGCCTCGTTCAACAGGGCCGCTTTCGACCTGCGACGGACTTCAGCGAGTTGCGCGAGGCAGAAGGGATCATCATCTGTGTCCCCACGCCGGTCACCGAATCTCTGGAGCCCGATCTGCAGTTCGTCGTATCGTCCTCCCAGACCATCAGTCGCTATCTTGAGCGCGGCCAGTTAATTGTCCTCGAAAGCACCACCTATCCGGGGACCACGGAAGAAGTCGTGTTGCCCATCCTGGAGGAGAGCGGGCTGCGCTGCCCCAAAGGTCAGCAACCCCGCCAACCCGCCGGGGACTTCTATCTGGCATTTTCTCCCGAGCGCATTGATCCGGGGAACCGGCGGTTCGCCCTGGCGGACATCCCTAAGATCATTGGGGGAGTGAATGCCGCCAGCGCCGAAAGGGCAAAGAGGCTCTACTCGCGGGTGTTCAAGAAAGTTGTGGTGGTTTCAACCACACAGACCGCCGAAATGGCAAAGCTATTGGAAAACATCTACCGCGCCGTGAATGTCGCCCTCGTCAACGAGCTGAAAATAATCTGCCGGCGGATGGGAATCGACATCTGGGAGGTCATTGAAGCAGCAGCAACCAAGCCATTCGGGTTCGCTCCCTTTTATCCCGGGCCCGGCCTCGGAGGGCACTGCATTCCGATTGACCCGTTCTATCTGGCCTGGAAGGTCCGGCAGCACGGGATGACCACGCGCTTCATCGAGCTGGCGGGTGAGATCAATACGGCGATGGCAGACCACGTTGTGCAATCCATCGGCGAAGCGCTCAAGGCGAGCGGCAAGGAGCTAGAGCAAGCGAAGATCCTGATTCTAGGAGTGGCTTATAAGAAGGACATTGACGACACGCGCGAGTCTCCCGCGCTGCGAATCATGCACCTTCTGAAGGAACGAGGCGCCGCCGTGGCCTACAACGACCCCCACGTGCCGCAACTCCCCCGCACCCGGCGATACGACTTTTCCGGCCTGGCCTCGGTACCGCTCGAACGCGTGGGAGACTACGATTGTGTAGTTATCGTGACGGATCATTCCAGCTACGACTTCGGCCAGATCGTAAAGGAAGCTCGGCTTATCGTCGACACGAGGAACGCAACCCAGGGCTTGCCACACTCAGCTGGAAAAGTCGTTTCCGCCTAAACTCTCGCCCTGAGCGTCCATTTCTCTACCTTACCAGTGAGGTCCGTTTTAGGACTGGTTTCCCATTGCGGGACCAATAGCCCCCGAGACCTATGCGAGTGGTGATGAAAACGCAGGGTTTTTCATCACAGGGAGATGGCATCAATTGCTTACTCTTCTTGCACTTGCCTCCCAATCTTTGCACTGTGGCGCCTGCTGCCCTATCTGCTACTGCTACGGCGAGAATCTTGCTCCTTCTTCGAGGGAAGGAGTTTATCTTGACCGTGTCCAGGCCGAGTACAGCGCTGACCCACCTGCCCCGGAGAAGGGGCGGGGCCGAAGAGGCGGGAGGGGACCAGTCAGAAGAAAGTGGATCTCGGCCGGGTGTGGGGGCTGACTCTCTCCCGACTCTGACGAGGCCGCTCGATCAATCTGCAGGCCGCTGTAGGCAGCCCACTCTTGAGCGCCTGGCTCTGTTGTGGACGCGGGAAGATTCCATTGAGCCCGCCGATGTGCTGGTGGTCCTTGCCGGAGACTCTGCCGCTGGGGGGCGACTCCAGCGCGCCGTTGAGCTCTATCGCCAGGGCTTAGCTCCGATCCTTATTCTCAGCGGACCCCCATTCCGCCGCTATTTGAACGAATCCCAATTGATGGAGCAGGAAGCGCGGCAAATTGGCGTCCCACAAAAAGCGCTGCTTCAGGTTCCTCACACCGGCGCCTCCACGTTGGAGGAGGCCAGCTACCTGCTGCGCGCTGCCGCCGAGGCGGGTGCCCGCAGCCTCATCGTCGTGAGTTCAAACTTCCACGTGCGCCGCGTACGCGCCATCTACCGTGCCCTGGCGCGCAGAGGCGGTTTCTCGGTTTGCGTCGCTACTGCCGACGACCTGCGATTCGATCCTGCCGGGTGGTGGAAGGGCCGTCTCGGAATCGTCACCATTGGCTTGGAGTTGCTGAAGAGTGTCCTCACATGGATTGAACTACGCAAATTGGCTTGGCGGCGAAGTCCTGCTGTCGAACCCTTTAAGCCAGATTCAACCTCACAGGAAGCCACCGGCTGGACACACTTCCGCAGCTCCCACCGCTGACGGGATACGCCTCGTTCATACTTTCTAACTGCCGCGACCCCGAAAGGGTCAGAGTGTTCTGCAAGCTGATCAGGGATCGCCTCCGGACGCCTTATGATTGGACCATGTTCGCCGCCTCTTGCCTCGCTTCCGCGTGCCGGGGGCGGGCCTTCAACTTCTCTTGGATGTAGTCGCGCTAGAACAGTCCGAACGCCGTATACGCTGTTTCCCATTGTCTTCCGGTGCCCGGATTTTGGCGTAGAACTGCGTTCAGCATGAGGCGCTTGTATTTCAGCCCGACGCGTGCCACGCTCACCAGGGCAATGGGAATCGAATGAAGCCCATAAGGGACTCCAATGAGAAAACGCTTTGCCTTCACGCTCAGCCTTTGGGTCGTCCTTTGCGGGACTCAAGGGTTGGCTCAGAGCAAAGGAGAGGCCCCCGGCAGCCAGCTTCACGTGCGACTTGAGGGCTCCCCGGTTTACAAGGAAGGCACCGCAGTCGCGCTCGCATCCGCGTTGCTGAAAAGGCATGACTTCAGAAACGCCGACGGCAGCGGATCGCTGGCAGCAGTGCTCCTGCTGACAAACCACCCAGGCTTTGGGTGCGAGGCGGACCCCGACATGCCGCTGGCATCAGAGAGAGAATTCATCATCGGCATTTCGCTCTACGAGGCCTTCGCCGCCGGCGAGGGACCGGAGAAGACCGTCCTGCACCAGATGCTGTTCAGCGCGCCGAAAACTCTGGACCAGAACCAGCCGGTGGTTTTTCAATGGAAGAGCGGGACTGCCGTGCTGTTCCGTGTCGGGGCCGGAATCAGCAAGTGGCATTCGTTGAAGCGAGGCCGCGAAGAAAATGGCCTTACGATTTCCGGTGAGAGCGGGAAGGCGTTGCTGACACTCGACTATGCCGACAATGTTTCACAAGTGAGGGGCCGGGTGCTGCCCACCTACTGTCCGTGAGGACCTCCATCGGCCCGCCGTTGAACTACCTGTCAGATTGAGGATGATTCATTGGCGGGCTTTTCTTGCTGTCAGCTTGACTCTCCCCTTCTTCTTAGCTATAAACTTTCCCCTCCCGGTCAACCGGTCGTCGCAGGGACATTCCTAGACGCGAAGGAACCCTTCGACTGCTTAATTCAGACGCAGAGGAGAGGGGGTTAGTGGAAACAGTCCTCAAAGTCTACTCGGAGGCAATGCAGACACCCCTGCAGCGAGTCCAGGCGGCGCCCGGCGCCGGTCTCCGCGTGCCACAAGGGCGTGTTATTCTTGCCGCTTCCATGGACAGCGGCGGTGATTGGACGGGCAAGCGCGTCTTCGACGCCATACTGGCCTCCGTTGGACTGCTGGTCTCCGCCCCGCTGTGGGCTGTGTTCGCAATCGCAATCAAACTGGAAGATGGCGGTCGGGTTTTCTTCGCCCAGCCGCGCTGCGGGCGCCGGGGCCGTGTGTTTCAGGCGTTGAAGTTCCGCACCATGGCGCCCGATGCCGAGAGGGCACTGGGGCCGACCTATGCCGTGCCCGGCGACCCTCGCGTAACGTGGACAGGAAAGCTTCTCCGCGCGACGGCTTTGGACGAACTCCCGCAGCTTATGAATATCATTCTGGGTCAGATGAGTTTTGTGGGGCCGCGTCCCGAGCGCCCTGAATTCGTGGAGGAATTCAAAAACGAATTGCCGTCCTACGAGCAACGCCTGCAAATCCTCCCGGGCCTTACCGGCCTGGCGCAAATCTACGGCCACTACAACTCCAGCCCGCGGGCCAAGCTCCGCTACGACCTGTTGTACTTGAAACGCCGATCGTTTCTGCTGGACGTGAGACTCATTCTGCTTTCCTTCTGGATTTCCCTGCGGGGAAGATGGCAAATGCGCGGGAGAAAACTGTGATTGGGGAGCAGAACTCCTACGACGTGGCCGTGGTGGGCGCCGGCCCCTCGGGGTCGCAGTGCGCCCGCCTGCTGGCGGAACGCGGCCACAGCGTGGTGCTGATCGAGAAACACCCCCGAACACGCACACATATTATTTGCACAGGGATTGTGGGCGCGGAGGGATTCTCCCGGTTTGCCCTGCCGCGGGACTCTGTCCTCTTCGAGTTGACCAAGGCCCGTTTAGTTTCTCCCGGTGGGAATACGCTCGACTACGCGACATCCAAGCCCTTCGCCCTCGTTGTCGACCGGAGCAAATTCGACGGCCATTTGCAGACGCGCGCGGCGCAGAAAGGCGTCCAGGTCTGCTATGGATTTCAAGCTGAAGATGTTGAAGAGCGGCAGGACGAAATCCGAATCCAGGGGCGCAACGGAAACGGAAGGAAACAAGTTCGCGCGCGAGTTGCGGTCTTCGCCAACGGCTTCAGCCCTCGGCTGGCCCGCAGGCTGGGACTGGCACTTCCGGACGACGCCGTGCAGGGTGTTCAGGCTGAGGCGCGCGTCAGGAAGCTGGATCGGGCCGAGGTTTACTTCGGACGTCGCATCGCGCCGGGGTTCTTCGCCTGGGTGGTGCCGATTGGTGGGGGTCGCGCCCGCGTGGGTCTGCTGGCTCGCAAGAACAGCAGCAAGCACTTCCGGGAATTCCTCCGCTCGGCCCCGCTTCGAGAGATCTTATTGGAAGAGCCGGCAGCGGTTTCTTGCCGCCCCATCGGCCAGGGATTGCTACCGAAGACGGCGGGCGCGCGATTTCTAGTGCTGGGCGAGGCGGCCGGCCAGGTAAAAACTTCAACGGGCGGCGGGATTTACTACGGGCTACGGTGCGCGGAGCTGGCCGCACAGGTGGTTGACGACGTGTTGCGGGCCGGAGGAATTTCGAACGGCGGCCTGCAGCGCTATCACAACCTCTGCGTCCAGCTGCTCAAGGGCGAACTGGAAGCCGGACTCAGGCTGCAGAGGCTCGGGGGCCTGCTGAAGGACACGGACATAGACTTTCTGTTCCATCTGATCGGCAGCAACGGCCTGCTGGGGCAGCTCCGCCGGCGGGTCAACTTTGACTGGCACGAAACATTGATTGACTTTCTCCTCCGCCACCCCAGCCTGACTGGCGTGCTCCGCACTCTAACAAACCAGCGGTTCCCCGCGGCGCAGATCTCTTCGTAAGGGCTGACGCCGGGAGCCGCTTCCCTACTCCGCGCAGGCGGGCGTAATCCGCCTACTTTGAGGGAGGAGTTGCCGGCGTGCGCTCGGTCAACAGCGACTTGAGTGCCGCTGCCGCCTGGGTGGGCTGCCGGGTGGCGCGATACCAGTCAATCGTGCGCTGCAATCCGTCCCAGAAGGCGACCTGAGGCGTCCAACCCAGCAGACGTTTTGCCCGCGCATTGTCGGCGACGCGGTTGTAGGGTCCCGTGGGCATCTCGGGTCGGAAGACGATGCGGGCCTGATGGCCCGTGTAGCGGAGGATCTCTTCGGCCGCGTCCTTCACTCGAATTCGCTCCATGGTGCCCAGGTTGACAGCGCTGGCGTCGCGGATGCGCTCGGCGGCGGCGAGGGTTCCACGCACGATGTCGCTGACGTGGGTCCAATTGCGGATCTGCTCACCCGATCCCCAGACCTCGAATGGATCCTGGCGCGTGAGGGCGCGGGCAACCAGGGCCAGGACGGCATGATTCTCGAGACCTCGCTCACCGTAGACACTGAAGTAGCGGCAGGAAACCGACGGCAGTCCCGAATCCCGCTGGAAGGCCCGCAGGCTAAGTTCGCCCATCAGTTTCGCCCAGCCGTAGATGTTGTCGGCGTCATAGGGCGGTCCGACTATGTCTTCGGTCAAGTAGAGCTCTTGCGCGGCGTCCTGCTGGAGATAGTTCGGATAGACACAGCCGGAGGAGGCGTAGACGAGATTCTCCACCCGCTCGGCCAGGGCGGCCCGAAAGACATTGGCGTCAATCTGGAAGTTCTGCGCGCACTCCGCCTGATGCAGGTCAACGAAGCCGCGGCCGCCGTGGACGGCAGCCAGATGGAAGACCACGCGCATGTCTCGCAGCGCCTCGCGCGCGGCGGCAGGATCGGCCAGATTAGCGCGGTGAAATTCCACTCGATCCGAGTCGATGTGGGGGCGGAGGTTGTCCAGGCAGCCGCTCGAGAGGTCGTCCACCACCCGAATGCGCGCGCCGCGCTCGACCAGCGCGTCGACAAGATGGGAACCGATGAACGAAGCGCCCCCGGTCACCAGCACGGGACAGTCTTGCCAGTTCATCCCTCAACCTATTCAAGAAAACGGAGCTTTTGAAGCTCCACAGACTGTTGACGGCTCGACGAGTATACCAAAGTGGAAGTTGAGGGCGAAGAATCACGCACTCAGGAGGCGATCCGAGAAGTCCAGTGGCGAGGTGGAGTTGACCGCAGGAAGTCTACTTCTGAAAGACGACGACGAGATAATGCTCGGAGCGGATTTCCCGGATGCTGAGGCCCAAATCCGCCAGCATGGCGCGGAGCATCTCTTCGGTTACAAAGTAGTGCCGTGCGTGAGGCGGGACGCGGCGCTGCCGAAAATAGTCCAAGCTGAGCTGTTTAAACCACTCGAACTGTGTGACGAAGTGGAGGAAGGAGATCAGCCCCTGCCCTCCCGGCTTCAAAACCCGCCCGAACTCTAGCAAATAGGAGTAGACCTGGAGCGCAGGGAAATGAACGAAGACATCGTGGGAGTACACAAAGTCGACGCTGGCGTCAGCGAACTCCTCCAGGGTAAAGCCGTCCAGTTTGTGAAAACTGACATTCGGAGCGCGAACACTCTCCCGACACTTGCGGAGCATCTCTTTGGAGACATCGGCGGCCAAGACATGCTGGAAGAGCTCGACGCCCCGGGCAGTAATCCTTCCTCCCCCGCAGCCGAGTTCGAGCGCACGGGCGTCTTTGCGAGCGTAGTGTTCGAGCAGGGCAAGGAAGCCCTCTTGTTGGGCCCATTCGTTGCCCAAGTACTGCAGCCGGCGAGTCTTGTTCTCCTTTTCCCACAGGCGCGCGTATTCGTCCCAGTAGACCTCGTCGTTGAGGGAATAGAGCAGGTTGTGCCGGGCGCGGCGGAGCCAGTGGGGAAGCTTGCGCCAATTGGGGGGGGAGAAGATGCGAATCATGGGCGCACTCGCCGGCAAACTCCGCAGCGATTATACGTCGAGCGGGCCACTCCCGGGGTCCTGGCGGGCACAAGAGTCAGTGTGCGGGGTTGGTAATGCATGAGCCGGTGCAGGAGCGGTCTGTCCTGCATAGCCTATTCCCTCGAGATTGATTTCATGCAGTCCGGCTTGCCGGAACAAGCGCTGACGCTCCCGGAGCGGCCGGCGGACCGCCTGGAGCGCATTCGGGCTCTGGCGGAACGGCGAGAGCCTTCCCGGATGCGCTGGAAGTAACTGCTCGAATAATTTGCGGCTGCCACTGTTTTCCTCGGTGCCTACAGTATTGAGCCCGGGAGAACGCTTGCGAGCGGCGGACTCCGGGGGCCAAGCCTCAGGGACTCATGGATTCAGGTTCGTTGTCGGAAGAAGTTGCGAAAGCGCTCGGCGACGAAATTCAGCATTTCCTCGGTCAGGCCGGGGTAGACGCCGATGAAGAAGGTATCGCGCATGACGCGGTCGGAGTTCTCCAGCGTTCCCTGGACGCGGTGGACGATATTTCGATAAGCAGGCTGCCGCAGAATATTACCGGCGAAAACCATTCGGGTTTCAATGTTGGCATCTTCGAGCCAGCGGACCAGCTCGGCCCGGGAAACCTTGCCGGAGACAGTGATGGGAAACCCGAACCAACTGGGTTGGGCGCGGGGATCCCACCGGGGCAGCAGCAAGTGGTCCTGGAGAGGCACCAACGCGTTGTAAAGCCGATCAAAATTGCGCCGGCGGGCTTCAACAAATTCCGGCAGGCGGTCGGCCTGTGCGACGCCGATGGCGGCCTGCAAGTCAGTGGGTTTGAGGTTGTAGCCCCAGTTGGAAAAGATGTACTTGTGGTCGTAGCCGGCGGGGAGGTCGCCGAGCTGCCACCCGAACCGCTTGCCGCAGGTGTTGGATTCGCCGGTTGCACACCAACAATCCCGACCCCAGTCGCGCACGGAGCGGACAATGCGCGCCAAGTGCGGGCGATTGACGATGACCGCGCCTCCCTCCCCCATGGTGATCTGATGCGCAGGATAGAAACTCAGCGTGCCCAGGTCGCCGAAGGTCCCGAGGGGACGGCCATCAAAAGTCCCGCCGAGGCCATCGCAGGTGTCCTCGACCAGAAAAAGATCATGCTGCCGAGCCAATTCACAAAGGACATCGAGCGAGAAGGGATTTCCCAGGGTGTGAGGAATCATCATCGCCCGGACCTTGCTGGAAATGGCCTGTTCGACCTGGACCGGATCAACATTGTACGTACCCAGCTCGCAGTCGACAAAGACCGGGACCAAGCCGCTGTGAACAATGGGAGTCAGCGTGGTGGCAAAAGTCAGGGCGGGGGTAATCACTTCATCCCCTGGCCGCAAAGGCCGGTCCACTTGAGGAGACATCAAGCTCATGACGGCGCACAAGTTGGCGTTGGAGCCAGAATTTACCAGGACGAAATCGCGACAGCCGAGGGAGGCCTTTAACTTCCTCTCGAATAGCTCCCCGTAGCGTCCCAGGGTAAGCCAGAAATCGAGCGCGCACTCGATGAGGTTCAACATCTCCCGCTCGTCATGGACGCGGCCGGCGTACGGGATGCGGGTTTTGAAGGGCTGGAATGGCGTTTGCACCTGCGAAAGCTGATAGTAGCGCTCAACCTGATCCAGGATTTGTCGCCTGACTTGCTCGGCTTCGCCGCCGACGAAGCGAGGGGCAGGGGCAACGTGAGTGTCGACGCGCCAGGCGCGGCGGAAGCGGCTCAAGGACTCGTCGAGCGTAAGGGGAACGGTCCCCAAGGCCGCGCGCAACTTGTCGGTCTTCAAACCCGCTTGTAGCGGCCGGGGAGCCCGCTGGCCGAGGGCAGTGGTAGGTGTAGGAACAATGAGATCGGCGTCGAGCGCCATCGCCTTGGCCAGAGCGCGCGCGAATTCATGGCGGGGGAGTCGATCCTTGCCGACGACATTAAAGACTCCCGTGGCGTCCATTTGCACCAGACGGAGGGTCGCTTCCACCAGGTAATCCACCAGGGTGGGATTCCCCCACTGGTCGGAAGCGACCGAGAAAGGCTGACCTGTGGAAAGCCGCTGCCAAACCTGCATGGCAAAATTCAGAGAGGTTCGGTTCCACCCAAAAACCACCGTGGTGCGGATGATGAGAAAGTCGGAGAAAACGTCCTGGATGCGCTGTTCAGCCGCCAGCTTGGACTTGCCGTACACGTTGAGCGGCCCGGGACTATCTTCTTCTCCGTAGGGACCGCGGGAACCATCGAAGATGAAGTCGCTGGAAAAGAAAACCAGTCGTGCGCCGCAGGCGGCCGCGGCCCGGGCAGTGTGCTCAGCCCCGGCGACGTTGATGGCCTGTGATTCCTCCGGGTGGTCCTCGCAATAATCCGCGCCCGGGAGTCCGCCTGCGAGAAAGACAAGGTTTGGACGCACGGCCTCAACGCAGTGCTGGACTTCCTCGGGATTCCCGAGGTCAAGCCTGCGACCCTCGCCATAGGCGCGGTGACAGTAAGTTCCGACTATTTCGTGGCCGAGGTCCTCGGCGCGGTGCAGGAGCCTGCTGCCCACCAAGCCGGTGGCCCCGATGACCAGTACTTTCATAGCAGCCCCCCAGGGCCTTTGGGCAGCTTGCGGTCCCAGCCCACGCCGACATAGCGATCGCTTTCCAGGGCAGCCTGCCGGGCCAGCAGCCGCCGGCCATCCACGACGATGGGCCCAGTGCCATCGGCAGCGCTCAATTTGTCGGCCACGAATTGAAACTCCGGCGACAGACAGGTGATCATGCAGAGATCCATTTGACCAAAAGACGCCTTGGGGTCTTCCACAAATTGGGCGCCCGCGCGGAGCAGGCTCGATAGCTGCGCCGGCTTCACCAGCGGGTCGGAAACGAACAGCCGGGCCCGTCGCCGCAGCAGCTCTTCGGCAATGCGAAGCCCGGGAGATTCGCGCGTGTCGTCCGTGCCGGCCTTGAATGCCACCCCGAGCAAGAGGACGCTCTTGTTCGCAAGATTCCCGGCGAACTTTTCCGCCAAGTCGACCAGGCGGGCAGGCTGGCGGGCGTTTACGGCATCCACGGCCTCGAGGAGCTCGACGGTCGCCCCTCGCTGCCCCGCAAAGGCAATCAGGGCTTTCACATCCTTGGGAAGACAACTGCCGCCATAGCCGCATCCGGCCTTCAGATAGGCCAGGATGGGCGGAACGGCGCTCTGGTCGGCCCCGAGCGGAAGCCAGCGGCGGTCCCGGTGAACGGTCTGCAAAACTTCTTCTACATCCACATCGGGCAGGGCTTCGCAGAGCAGCGCGATCTGGTTGGAGAAGGAAATCAGCGTGGCCAGCAAAGCGTTGGAGACATACTTAATCAGCTCGGCGGTAGCCAGGTTGGTGCGAATCACAGGGGCCGGGAGTGAGCTATAGACGCGGGCGACAAGGTCGGCACTGGCCTCGTCCGACGAGCCGATGACGATGCGTCCGGGGTGCTCGAAATCCGTCAGCGCCTGGCCTTCCTGCAGGAATTCCGGATTGACGACAACCCCTAAGGGGAAGGAGCGCCCCCGGGTCTTCTCGGTGAGGAGGGGCAGAAGGACATTCTCCGTCGTCCCCGGAACCACAGTGCTGCGGACAACGACGACCTGATGGTGCTCGCCCTCGCGCAGCGCTTGTGCCGCCTCCCTCGCTGCCGCCCGCAGCGGCCTGAGATCGATAGCGCCTTCCGGGGTGGAAGGGGTTTCCACACAAAGAAAGATCAGCTCGGCGGGCAGGACTTGCTGATAGTCATTGGTGAACCGAATGCGACCTGTTCGGACAAGCTCGAGCAGCGGCTCGCCAAGGGTCGGCTCGTGAAAAGGGAGGAGTCCCTCGCGGAGATCGTTCAAGCGCGCGTCGGCAATCTCCACCGCCAAGACGTCGTGACCCGCTCGGGCAAGCCCCACCGCGGTGGTCAGGCCGACGTAACCACAGCCCACGACGGCAACTCTCATCGTTCCCTTAACAAGTGGCGGTGCCACTGAATAGTTCGACGCAGCCCTTCCGGCAGTGACACCAGGGGTTGCCAGGGGAAAGCGCCGCGCAGCTTGGCGAGATCAGGACAACGGCGGCGGGGACTGTCGGCAAGGTAGTCGGGCTCCGGGCTGCGCCCGAAACGAAGACCGGGCCGGGGGTCGAAGAGCGCGTTGACCTGCTCGGCGACCGCCCGCACGGTCACCTCCTGGTCGTTCCCCACGTTGAACACGTCTCCCTCGCGGTCGGAGAGCAACAACCAGAGCAGTGCGGTGACGGCGTCGGTGACGTAACAGAAACTGCGGGTAACACTGCCGTCACTGAGCACGGTGATGGGGTCGCCGCCAAGAGCATCACGAAGAAAATCGCTGATGACGCGGCCGTCGTCCAAGCGCAGACGGGGGCCATAGACGTTGAAGGGGCGGGCGATCTTCAGAGGGACGCCAAAGCTGCGGTGATAGACCAGGCAGAGGGTTTCGGCCAGTCGCTTGGACTCGTCGTAGCAGGCCCGTGGTCCGAGAGTGGAAACGTTTCCTCGATAGGTTTCCGGTGTGGGCAGATTGTCCTCGGTCGGATCCCCGTAGACCTCACTAGAGCTCAGGTAGAGGAAGCTGCGGAGTCCGCGCCCGCGGGCAAATTCGAGCAGATTCCGTGTTCCCTGCACGTTGACATCAATAGTCTGCAGGGGATACTTGCGATAGACGGGAGGCGAGGGGATGCTGGCCCCATGGACCACGTAGTCCACCTGAAGCGGCTCCGGCAGGGCCACCGGCGCGCAGATGTCCTGCACGATCAACTGGAGCCACGGCTTCCCTTCCAAGTGGCTCAGGCGTCCCGGTGTGCCCGTGGCGAAATTGTCCAGGCAGAGAAGGCGGCACTTCTGCTTCTGGAAGATGTGGTCGTTGGCGTAGGCGATGGCGTCGACGATGTAGCTGGGGATGAACCCTGCCGCCCCGACAATGAGGAACGAGGAACCCTCCAGGAGCCACAGGCGTTCGCCCAGCCGCTCGCAGATTTCGCGGAAATCCTGCTCCAGTAGTTGAGGGTTTTCCCGGTCGTCGTCCGTACGGCTCCCGACCCCAGGCCACAAAGCTGCGCGCACCTCCCTGTTCGCTTTCACCAGACTTTCCAAGGGGCCTTGCCCGTAGTCCAGAGGTCCTCGAGCAGACGGACGTCGCGCAGGGTATCGGCGCAGTGCCAGAAGTCAGGGTGTTGATAGGCCATGAGCTGGCCATCGGCGGCCAGGCGCTCGAGAGGCTCCCCTTCGAAGGGAGTTGCATCGCCTTCGATGTAGTCGAGCACTTGAGGCTCCAGCACGAAGAAGCCGCCATTGATCCAACCTTCTCCGAGCTGGGGTTTCTCCTCGAAGCGCGCCACTCGGCCGCCGTCGAACCTGAGCTCGCCGAAGCGCGCCGGGGGACGGACCGCGGTAACGGTGGCGAGCTTTCCGTGGGTGCGGTGAAAGGCCACCAGGGCGGAGATATCCACATTGGCGAGACCGTCGCCGTAGGTGGTCAGAAACGTTTCCTTGCCGATCCACGGGGCCAAGCGCTTGAGGCGTCCGCCGGTCTGGGTGTCTTCACCGGTGTCCACCAGGTGAACCACCCAGTCCTCGTGGTGGGCGTGGTGGGTTTCGACGCGGCCGCTGCCGAGGTCGACGGTGAGGCCGGTGCGAAGGTAGTAGTAGTTCAAGAAGTGGTTCTTGATGATCTCGCCCTTGTAGCCGAGAGCCACCACGAATTCCTTGAACTGGTGGGCTCCATAGATGCTCATGATATGCCAGAGAAGCGGCTGGCCGCCGATCTCGACCATGGGCTTGGGCCGCACGGCGGTCTCCTCGCCCAAGCGAGAGCCCAAGCCGCCGGCCAAAATGATTACCTTCATGATTCTCCCCACTACTCAATGGCCCTCGGCCGGCCGCAGACCGAACCAACGCAGCACGGCGAGCGCCCAGGAAGCTACCGCGGGTATAATCTTAGGGGTGAATTTTAGCAATAAAAACTTCAAAAGACTCTTCGGGCTCGCCAACAGCCAAGCGGGGCGGAATTCCAGGTTTCT
>Ga0326597_10006168_pt1 | contig 16475 bp, 14 predicted proteins | sample RVTome_12_FD_203789 | JGI IMG/M metagenome (GOLD analysis project Ga0326597, IMG submission 203789) | Soil microbial communities from uranium-contaminated site in the Upper Colorado River Basin, Wyoming, United States - RVT100D185 | ecosystem: Environmental > Terrestrial > Soil > Contaminated >...
ACCGCGGCGACCGTTCGAAAGTGCTTACTGAGAATCTCCGAGTAGGCGCCCGTGTTGGCCCCAACGTCGATGGCCAAGTCCCCTGCCCACTTACGCGCCGCGGCCTCCACAAACCCGGTCTTGGCCGCCGACTGTGGATCGGTATAGCTGCACTCGCCCTGATACTCCGCCCAGCCTTTCTTAGGGGGAGCGTCGAGTCCCTGGATCAGATTGGCCAAGCGGCCAAAACGGGATGCAATTGCTTCGGGAGGCAGGCCCGCCTGATTTCGCAACCGGGTCCGCTCATCGACACTGGTTGAAGCATTCCGGGCCTCTAACGCCGCTCGCAGCCACACCTGAGTGAAAAGGCCGGGGCGGACCAGTTTTCGTCCCAATAGACCCCGAAGGTCGGCGGCGGATAGGCCTTCGAGGCCTCGTTGCCAGGCCCACTTTGCTTCAACGCCGCTCGCGTGAGCCATTACCAGAGGATTCAGAAAATGGTCACCGAACTGGCCAAAGGCGAACCAGTAGGGAGTGTGGCCCGGGCGAAACGAACCGAGGTCGATGAAACGAGGGCCGTCGTCAGAAAACAGCACGTTGAAGGCCGAGGCATCTCGCAAGTGGAAACCGGCCTTCCAGGCGAGCTCCGCAACTTCGAGCGTCAACAGGGCGGCGTCGCGCAGCATGTTGTACGACCACTCGTAGGGGAAGGTGGGAACAGCAATCGGCTGGCTCGTCACCACCAGCCGGCCGTCTAATTCCGATGTCTGATATGGATAAAGCAGACGACGTTCAACCAGATCGGTCAGAAGGCCAGACTGATGAGCCGCCCGGAACCATTCAGCCCCATCGCCGGTAAAGGTCCGGCGGACGACATCGCCCTCGATGACTACACGGCTCTGGCTATCACGAAACGAAACGGGAGAGGGGAAGGGACCTGTGGTCAGCTGTCCTCCGCCTTGGCACTTCGGCTGAATCGGCTGCGAATTCGCGTCCACCGGAAACGGGCGAATGCCGCCAGACCGGCCAATCCCCCGACTAACAACTGCAGAAGCAAGCTGCCGGACCCGGCGTCTAGGTATGCGAGATAAACGAGCAAGGAGTCACCCTCCATCATTGCGATCTCTGTCAACCTAGTGGTCACAACCCGGAAACGAGAAGTTAATCCACCTCGGTTGGCAAACCTCCCGGGGGTTGCCGAGCCGACACCCCTCGCTCTCCGCCCAGGGTGAAGAACTGTCCAAGGGGGTAGGTCCAGCGCATCGCCCCGATCAGGGTCAGGTCACCGTGGGTTCGGATCTGGTCGACACGTGCCCTCCAGGCTGCAACTTCGGCTTGGTGGGTGAGCACCCACCGCACGGCGTTCCATTTGGCAGTCACGAAGCGAGGACCGCGGAGCACACACAACCCCCACACCAGCAACTCGCTGAGAAGGATCACTGGTGACATCCAAACGCGGGTCAAGAGTCGGAGATGGGTAGCGAGCAACATCCAGCGGTTGCGCTCTAACAGGTACAACTTCTCGGGGTACATGGTCAGGCTGTAGTCGTGGCTGACTTTGGAAGCGGGGACACAAACGATCGACCGACCAGCCAAACGCACAGTCCAAGAGAGAGCTACGTCCTCCTGATACAAGAACCCGGTCGAATCCCACCCACCGAGCGCCCGTAGCAGGTCGGTCTCGATCAAGAAACAAGCACCATGCAGACCAGGTACAGGCTGCGATGCATCTCCGGCCGCTGCCGCCGTGGCACCAAGGAACCGATTGAACCCGAGTCCGCTGACATGAATGTGCTGGCCGGCAGAGTTGATGAGATCCGTAGCCGTGAGCAGGATCAAGGGACACGCCACTCCGATGCTCGAGTCGCCTGCCATGACCTCAACGAGCGGCGGCAGCCACCCACGACCCACCACAGTGTCGGGATTGACGACTGCCAGATACCGGCCCCGGGCCCGGGCCAAGGCAAGATTGACGCCGCCAGCCAATCCCAGATTGCGCTCGCTCTCCAGGGCCGTCACCTTCCCGGCGTCGGCGGCAGCGCGGGCAACACCGAAACTATCGTCTCCCGAGGCGTTGTCGACGACGATGACCTCGACGGACAATCCCTGGTCCTGGCTCAGCAAAGCATCCAGGCAGGTTCGGAGATGGTGACCGCTGCGATAGTTGACAATTACCACCGTCACTACCGGTTCAGTCATAGCGCGGGAGCCGTCCGGCGAAGATCGACAGGAACAACCCGGCCGAGAGAAGCTGCAATCCGAAAACAGTCGCCGCCGCTGCGGCCACCAGACGGTCGGTATCGAGGAAGGGCCCGCCTCCCTCGCGCAGCCACCCGAGCCCGATGCTGGCCGTCCACCAGACGCCCACCAGGGCTACGACCAGACCCAGAACAGCGCTGCCCAGTCTCACCACCCGGTTGGAGAGTCCCAGCAGCCACCCGCGGGGTTGGTAGCCAGCTTCGACCCGGTAGAGAGTGGCAGCGACGCCAAAGATCACAAGTTGCAGGCCAGCCAGTATTCCTAACACGGCCAGGATGAAAGTGTTGATCGAAAGGCCGACCGAGGCAATCTGCACCGGTCCCCCGGCCAGGATCACGACACCAACAAACGCCATTGCCATCACAACGAGCCCGGGGACCACAAAGGTGGCGACTGGCCTGTAGAGCAGCAACATGCCGGCCACGCGGGCGAGGATTTGGAAGCCGTCCCGGAGTGGTCGCAGTTTCTTGTCGCCGATCCGGGGTTGATACTCAATGGGAAATGTGGTGACTCTGAGACCGCGCAGACGCGCTTTTATTCCGATCTCCACTTCAATGTCGAAACCGGCCGACTCCACTCCCATCGCCAGGAACTCATCTCGGCGAATGCCGTATAGACCACTCAGGAAGTCGGTTCCCTCGAGACGATGGAACGCGGCGATCAGTCTGTTGAAGACACGGTTCCCCAGCCGGTTGATGGCAGGCATGGTCGGCGAATTGACGGGACGTTCGGCCCGGACCAGGTCATGATCGGCCAACAGCTCGACCAACCTTTCGATCTCGCCCACCGGGTAGGTGCCATCGGCGTCGATGAACACCAGGCGGTCGGATCTCGCCTCAGTGGCACCGGTCACCATGGCGGCGCCTTTTCCCCGATTATCCGCGTGCCGCACCACTCGACATCGAAAGCTGCTGGCGATCGACGCGCTGTTGTCGGTTGATCCATCGTCGATGACGAGGATCTCGAAGCGTTCGTCAAGCTGGCGATTGAGATCAGCCAGGACCACCGGGAGGGCCGACTCCTCGTTATAGGCAGGCAGCACCACCGTCGCCATTGGGTTTTCTGAAGCCGAGCCCAGGGTCATCGGGCGGCGAGCTTACCGATGGCGGGTCTAACTCCCCCAGAACCCCGCCGGGCGATAGTGCGAGGCTCCAAAAGCAAACGCTGCATCCGCCGTGCCAGTCGAAAGGCTGTTGCGAAGGTAAACGGTTGAGTTCGATGGACGGAACAGCCCGATCGAGTCGGAACCGTCTGCGTTCCAATCGCCCGCGAAAGCGATGTCTCCGTTGTCTCCGTAGAAGAACGAGACATCGGCCACGCCCTGGGTGTTGGAGTTACGGAGATAGACGAAACCATTCGAAGATCGGCGAAGCCCGGGGGTGTCCACATCGTCGCCGTTCCAGTCGCCCACGAAGGGAGCATCGCCGACATTGCCGAACAGGTATGAAACATCGGCTGCGCCAAGCCCGGCATCGCCAGAGCCGAGCCGGTTGATCACGTAGAAGCGACCCTCCGAGGGGCGGTAAATGGACACGGTGTCGCAGCCGTTGCCGTCGAAGTCGCCGGCGATCGAGATGTCGCCTGGGTTGCCAAAGAAGTACGAGATATCGGCGGTTCCCTGAGTGTTGGAGTTGCGCAAGTAGACGTAGCCATCAGAACGGCGGTACAGACCCGGCGTCTTGTCGCCATCGCAGTCCCAGTCACCGGTGAAAGCGACGTCTCCGGGGTTCCCGTAGAAGAAGCTCGTAACTTCACCAGACACCTCGCGTAAGTACCACTTGCCTGACACCGGGTCATGCATAGCTACTTGGCCGCCGCCGAATACGAGCGCCACCGACGTGACCTGCATGGAACGCAGGCCGAGCCGGTTGGCGTCACGCAGGGTGTTGGTGGCGTAGTCGAGATTGATGGTCGCTCCATTGGAGTTGGTGCCCGTGAACCGGATCCGGGAGATTGCCCCACCCGGTGAGGTTTCGATCGGAGTGGCGCCGGTGATGGTGGCGAAGCCCAGACCCTGGGCCGCCTCACTCAAAGGGGTGCTGTCGACCCAGGTGTCAAACGGGTTTCCCACTAATGGATCGACGCCCCAATGGTCGTCGACGCTCTTCAGATAAAACCGCGCCGACCCGTTGACGAAGCCGACCTCGGAAGGTTCGGTTCGACCAAAGGTCGAAGAGCTGTAGTAGGCCTTCACCGGGTCGGTACCCCCGACCGCAGTTATCACCCGGCCGGGTGTGTCGGTCACTGCCTGATTCCATTTCGGACGGGCCACCTCGGAGGCATAGCCCGTGTAGTTCTGATCGGCAGTCGTAGCCCGAACATCACAGAAACAGAGTTCGTTCCAGAACTGGGCGGACTGGCGACGTTCCTTAGCGCTGGCTTGTGCAAACGATCGAGCCGCGACCACCTGCGCCCGTTGCGCCTCGACATGCCATGCGTTGGGGATCTCGGCGATGCCCCGCAGATACTCCTCGAGGCTCATCTCCGCCCCGACATGAAAACGGATCGGAGCTAGCCGCACGAAGACGTATCCGTAGTTGATGATTCGAACCGCCGTGTTTAGTCCTGAGCTCAGAGTCGAAACCGTCTCGATCCTCGACGTCGGCGGTTTAGTGAAATCGATGTGACACGAACCCGACGATGGCACGTGACTTGGGTCCGTGGGGATCGAAATAACGCATTGAGAACCGTTATGGGTAACCACGACGACGTTGTTCTGAAGCACATCCTGGAGGGGAATGCCGTCCCGGGAGATCGAGAAGTGGCCCACCAAGGCTTTGAAGGACGCGCTGACTGGTGACTGGGCAAGTCCGACCCTGAGGTCACTGATCCCCTCGACCGATTTGACCTCGACCTCCGTGTAGTAGTGCTGCAGGATCTGGAAATGGTCAAAGCCCTCGAGGGCCATTCCCTGAGCCCCGTACTGGCTGAGACCCACCGAATGTCCCCAGCCTCCACCGGTCACAACGAGGGTTCCTTCGGTCGATCCGGCAGCCACGGTTGGCAACAGGAAGATCAAGAACCCGAGGGCACCGGCGCGACGAAAACGACTAATCATGTGTTGAACGGGGGGTTCGATTGGCCACCCTAGCTGGTAGGTTCTGGTCTGGTTCAACTGGTATCGGCGCCAAGGGGGTTCGATTGAGGAAGTCCTGGGGGACGGCCTGTCTGTTAGCAACAGCGTCGTTGTGGTTGGGTCCCGCTGCAATAGCTGATGACACATCCGGGGTTGTTGACGTGACCTCAGGTGTGTGGACGTTGCATGACGGCGACGACACCACCAGCTTCTTCTACGGGAACCCGGGCGATCGTCCCTTCATGGGAGATTGGAACTGCGATGGGGTCGACACGCCCGGTCTCTACCGTCAAAGCGACGGTTTCGTCTATCTCCGCAACGCCAACACCCAGGGAATCGCCGACATCCGCTTCTTCTTCGGCAACCCTGGCGACATCCCGATCGCCGGCGACTTCGACGGCAACGGGTGCGACACCGTGTCCATCTACCGTCCGTCCGAGGCGCGTTTCTACATCATCAACGAGTTGGGCGCGAATGACGGAGGACTTGGGGCCGCTGATTTCTCTTACATATTCGGCAATCCCGGAGACGTGCCGTTCATCGGAGATTGGAACAACGACAACATCGATACCGCGGGATTGCGGCGGCCGTCTGACGGCTTCGTATATCTCCGCAACACCAACAGTCAAGGCATAGCCGACATTGCTTTCTTCTACGGCAACCCCGGCGACATACCCTTCGCTGGCGACTGGAACGGCGACGGGGTTGACTCGATCGGTCTGTATCGGCCCTCGTCGTGCACGACGTTTCTCAGGAATTCATTGTCGACAGGAATCGCCGACATCTCACTGCTCATCGGCACCGAGCCCAATTCGCTGCCGGTAGCAGGTGACTTCGGATCAATTGGTGGAGCCATCACCCCCTCAGCGGTTCCGCCACTCGCCTTAACGACTGTTACCTCGGGGCTGTCGGCGCCCCTCTTCGCCACAGCCGCACCGGGAGACTGCCGGTTGTACGTGGTTGAACAAGGAGGAGATGTCGAGATCATCGAGAACGGGTCCAGGCTGCCGACGCCATTCCTCGATATCCCGGTGACGTGCTGCGGTGAGCGGGGCCTGCTCGGCCTGGCGTTCCATCCGAGCTACGCCACCAACGGACTCTTCTATGTCAACTACAAGCGCGGGCTGACAACCGTCATATCCGAGTTCCGAGTCTCTGCGGACCGCAATCGGGCTGATCACAACTCCGAGCGGATACTGCTGGAGATCCCGCAGACCTTTGCCAACCACAACGGGGGGATGCTCGCTTTCGCACCCGACGGCACCCTTCTTATCTCTACCGGAGATGGGGGCGGGGCAGGTGATACCGAGGACAACGCTGAGAACCCCAATCGTCTGCTCGGAAAGATCCTGCGGATCGATGTCGATGGCGGGTCGCCCTACGCCATTCCCTCAACCAACCCCTTCCGGAATGGTGGCGGCCGCGCAGAGGTCTGGCTGCTGGGCCTGCGTAATCCGTGGAGATTCTCAATTGACGGCAACAGTCACATCTATATCGGCGATGTGGGCCAGGGGACGACCGAGGAGATCGACACGATGGCCTTGGGCTCGGGTGGGCTCAACCTGGGCTGGAACACCTGGGAGGGAAACGGGTGCTTCGAGGGCCCCTGCAATACCAGCGGGTTCACCTTCCCCGTCCACCAATACCCCAACGCCGGGACCGCTTGTTCGGTGACGGGTGGGCACGTATACAGAGGCAAGGCCATTCCGGACTTGGCGGGCACCTACTTCTACGGGGATTTCTGTGCGGGATGGATCCGCAGCTTCAGACTCTCAGGCGGAGTCGCCACCGAACACAAGGACTGGACCTCCGACTTGGGCACCGTGGGAGCCCTTTCGTCCTTTGGAATTGGTCCAGACGGCGAGCTATACGTAGTGTCCCTGAACGGTTCGATCTACAAACTGGTGGTCGAGCCATGACCGACGATTTCCCTCCGAGAGCGGTACCAGACCGCGCAGAGTGAACAGGTACGATTTGATGATGTTGGATGTGACGCTCGGCATCTTTGCCGGGCTGTTGCTGCCCACCGGCTGGGCAAAGCTGCGCAAACCATACGAGACAGCCCGCGCCCTCCGCTCGGTCGGATGGCCCGGCAACCGAACGCTGGCCCTTGCGTTGGGTCTCATCGAAGTGGTTGTTGGTCTGCTTGTGCTAGGTATCGGCTCGGTGCCGTCGGTGATCGCTCTCGGTGCCCTCTATGGCGGCTTTCTGCTGTGGTTGGCCGTGGCTTTCAGAACGGGCGGTGTGGTCTCCTCATGTGGATGTGCCGGCACCCCTGACACGCCTCCCACCGCGGCCCACACGATCCTCAATATCGCGGCTCTAGCGACGGTTGCGATCGATCTCTCCTCCAGTCGACCGGGCATCAGCCTTCCCTCAGCAAGTCTTCTCGAGTGGACGACGATCGTGGCGATCATCGTGGTGGGAAGCTGGCTTGCTCTCACTCTCATAACAAGCGGGGCACGGCTTACGGGAATCCTCAGGTCGTGACGGCGGGCGTAACGGATCGTCTCGCCCGCCGTGTTGGTGGCCGGAGCGGCATAGGGCGCCGCTCGTTCCTAATCCGGTTTACCACCGCGGCCGCGGCGTTGGTCGTGGCGCCGCTCGACTTCATCCTCAGACCCGGGACCGCGTATGCCGCGGTCTGCGGGCCATCGCCTGGCTGCAATCTCAGCGGTGGTTACACCGCGTTCTGCTGCACGATCAACCATGGTCTCAACCGCTGCCCCCCAGGCCACTTCGTTGGTGGATGGTGGAAGTCGGCTGGCTCCTCCTACTGCTGCGTAAACGGCTCCCCCTCCGATCGATACATCCTCGACTGTCATGCCCGCTGCACCTGTGGGACCGGCACCTTCTGCGGAGAGGGCTGCCGGCCCTGCACCTGCCGGTGCTCGAACTCGGAGACTTGTGACCAGCGCAAAGTCTGTTGCGCCAACTTCCGCTATGGCCAATGCAATACCGACATCCCCCAGTCCGGCCCCGTCACCTGCCGGGTGGCCACCTGCGTTCCTCCGTATCAGCTCTTTGCGTCGTGCGGGACGACCGTTCTCAACGCCGACGACACCGCCAACCACACCGCCCCATGTCTGGAGCCCGCCTGTGCCTGAGAATCTCGTCTACTCGGTCTTGATCGCCCAGAGCGTCGTCATCGTGTTGTTGGCTGTCCTCGTCGTGGGTTTGTTGCGAAGCCATGCCGAAACATTGCGGACTCTTGATCGTCTAGGTGCGGGTGGTGATCCCAACGAACTCTCTCTGGCTCCTCGACACAATCACGACGAAGGGATACCCCAGCCTGGTCCTGAGCAGGCGGTTGATCGCCCCGCTCCCGACCTGGTAGGTGTTGATCCCCGCGGAGAGGTGGTAGCTATCTCGACAACTACCAGTAGCGGCCCGATGTTGCTTGCGTTCTTGAGCACATCTTGTTCGTCCTGTACACCCTTCTGGGATTCGTTCGTCCACGACCGCATGGCGATCAACGACCGTTTGGTGAGAACGGTCGCCGTCACCCTGGGACCGGAGGAGGAGAGCCCCACCCGGGCGGCCAAGATGTCCGCGACGGCCACGATCATCATGTCCTCGCAAGCCTGGCGGGACTACGGCGTTCCCGGAGCCCCCTATTTCGTCCTAGTCGACACGGTGACCGGCCGGGTTCTCGGCGAGGGTTCGGCCGCCCAACCCTCCCAATTGGCCTCGCTGGTCGCTGATTCCACCGCCGATCAAGCCTGGGAGCTCGAGCGAGAAAGAAAGGCCAGCGCCGACCTGGAACGGGAGATCCGAATCGACCAGGAGCTGATGCGGGCCGGCATCAAACCGGGCGATCCCCAGCTCTATCCCGCCCCCGGGGTGGTCGATGCGGAGAAAAAGACATGACCACCTTTGAAGTGGGTGTTGTGGTCTTCGGACTTTTGGTGGGAATACGTGACTCTTGGTCTCCCTGAGGTGAATCGATGCTTTCCAGCATCACTCCGCTCGGGGAGCGGGGCCGCAACAGAAGTTGGCTGGTGACCGTGGCCTTCTTCACGATTGGAGCCGTATCGGCGGGAGCTCTCGTATTTGGCGCGGCGGGTTGGCTCGGGGAATCCATTGGTCTACCGGGCCCAATGTGGTGGGTGGGTCTCGGCCTGATCGGGGCGGCCCTCATCGCTGATGTCGCCGGAATACGACCACCCGGACCCCGCCGCCAGGTCGATGAGAACTGGCTTGGTCAGTACCGGGGGTGGGTAGTTGGCCTCGGATATGGACTTCAGCTCGGTTCGGGTTTCGTCACCATCGTTCCTGCTTTTGCCAGTTGGGCCTTGCTGCTTTTGGCAGCCTTTGCCGGGCCATTGCCTGCAGCCCTGGCAGGTTTGGCCTTCGGATTGGGTCGGTCGCTGCTCTTGGTGGGTGGACGCCGGGTTAGAACCACCAGCGCCCTGGCGTCGAGGATGTCTCTCTTCAGTCGGTGGCAGAAAGCCGCATCACTGGGAGCGAGCGTCGGCCTCGCGGTCATCGTGGGCTTGATGGCCGGGGCATTGGCGTGACCTGGTTCGGAATCGAAGACCGCCCACCCATTACCGGGGTTCTTCCCATGATCGAGGGTGATGGTCTCCGGATGGCTCTACAGCCTGGCTGGGAGATTCGAATCCGCAAGGCGGCCGACGCGCCCGCCGGAGCCTCTGTGCTACCTGTGCTCCACGCCGCCACGGTGCCTCTGCCGGTGGAACGGGGAGATTTCGGGAGCGGCGTGACCGAGACCCTAGGAGTGGAGGACGCTTTCGTATCGATCGTTGAATATGGCGAGGAAGCTATCGGATCGGCGCTGTTCCCGGTCGTGGATCGGATTCCTTGGGTGCTCATGCCCGACGAGTTCGACCCCAGCCAGCTGCAGCGTGCGGTGGCTGGGCAGGCAGGCCTGCAACGATTCTTCAGCCTCGGGGAGCGCGCCTTCTGCATCTACACCGTTGTCGGCGCCTTTTCGCGGCGGGCATTCGTCGTGCCACGAGTGCGGCGCTTGCTCAGTGGTTTGGAAATCCAGGCGAGATCATCTTGAGACGCCGGATGGCCCTGCTCATCGGCTTGGTGGTGCTTATGTCGGGTCTGCCGGTGGACGCACAATCCGGCGGGCAAGTGATGGTCTATCTGCAATGGGAGGAGTCCACCGAGTCCTTCCGGGTCCGGGTCAACACGACCGAAGGAGTTGTAACCCTCGGGGGACCATCCGCGGTGGCAGGCCCGGCGCTGTCCGCCAACGAGACCAGAGTGGCCTACACGGGCGAGGTCGGTGATAAGTCCGACGGGCTCTATGCAGTATTCGTCGTGAACCGCAACAACGGCAACGTTTCGCAGATATCGCCGGCTTCTTACGGCGAGTTCGATCCGGCATGGTCGCCGGATGGGGATGAGATCGTGGCATCCCAAAATCCGAACGGATCGTATGAGATTTGGGACTGCTGCCGTCTGGTTGTTTATGACTCCAGCGGTGGCCAAAACCGGGTTCTGACCTCCACCATCGGCGCCAAGCATCCCGACTGGTCGCCCAATGGCAACACCATCGCCTTCGAAACACCTGATGGAGTTCTGACCATCCCGGCAGCCGGAGGCTCGCCGAGTCTGCTCATCCCCGGCGGCCGCGAGCCCGCCTACAACCCTTCCGGCAGCCATATCGCCTATGTGTTGCGGTCGGGATCTCAGTATCACCTCCGGGTCCGACAACTATCCAACGGGTCCGATCAGGCGATATATGTGTCCAACGCAAAGCTGGAAGCACCGGTATGGGTCAACGACGAGGTCATGTTCCTCGAGTTTTCCGGGGACGGGATGGAAGGCCGCGGAACGACCAACGTTCTGCGGATCCCGGGCGGAGGTGGTTCGGCCGTCACAGTTTTTGGCTCGGCAGCACCGCTGGTGGGGCTCGACGGCGCTCTTCCACCCGTTCCCAACCAGTGTCCTTCGGGGCGCGACTGCGACGTGGTCGCCTTCCAGGACTCCGGCGGTAGGTTCCATCTATGGGACAAGATCGCCAGCCCTCACGGCACGAGCAGTTTCTTCTATGGGAATCCAGGAGACATACCGTTTTCGGGCGACTGGAATTGTGACGGCATCGAAACGCTGGGGCTTTACCGTCGCAGCGACGGCTTCGTCTATCTCAGAAACTCCAACACCCAGGGCATAGCCGACATCACATTCTTCTTCGGGAACCCAGGAGACCTTCCCGTTGCCGGGGACTTCAACAACGACGGTTGTGACACGGTTTCGATTTACCGTCCTTCGCAGGGTCGGTTCTTCATCATCAACAAGCTCGGCCAGAACGGTGGTGGGCTGGGAGCGGCGGAGTACTCGTATCTGTTCGGTAACCCCGGTGACAAGCCCTTTATCGGCGACTTCAATGGAGACGGCATCGATACGCCGGGGCTCCACCGGGAGTCGTCAGGGTTCGTTTACATTCGCAACTCCAACACTCAGGGAGTCGCTGACGCCCAGTTCTTTTTCGGCAATCCGGGAGACAAGATCGTGGCGGGCGATTGGAATGGCGACGGCATCGACACAGTCGCGGTGTATCGCCCTTCCTCCGGTTTCCTCTACATAAGAAACAGCAACACGGCTGGCACCGCCGACGCGACCATCCCCGCCGGTGGGTTTACCGACCTTGTTGCCATAAATCCGTGACGAAGCGTCTCGCTACCTGCCGCCTCCCATAAGCTCGGCCAGTCGAATCAGGGTCCTGGTCCCGAAGCCCGTCCCACCTTTGGTGAACCACCAATAGGGACGGTCGGCCCGGGCCGGCCCGGCGATGTCGAGGTGGACCCACCGGCGCCCGGCGGTGAACTCACGAAGGATGAGGGCGGCTGCGATGGAGCCTCCATAACGTCCGCCGGTGTTTTTCATGTCGGCGATCTCGGACTCCACCAGACGCGAATAATCGTCGACCAGGGGCATCTCCCAGAACCGCTCACCACAAAAGGCGCCTGCCCCTCTGACCAGATCGACGTCACCCGAGTCGGTCCCGAACACGCCCCCCACCCGGTCGCCCAAGGCAATCCGCATCGCTCCGGTCAGGGTGGCAATGTCAACGATGAGGTCCGGCTGCTCCTCCGCCGCCAGGATCAGTCCGTCGGCTAGAACCAACCGCCCCTCGGCGTCGGTGTTGAGCACCTCGATGGTCTTCCCGTTGCGGTAGGTGATTACGTCACCCGGACGGGTGGCTGCCCCACCGGGCATGTTGTCGGTAATAGGCAGGTAGGCCTCGACCGTGAGGGGTATTCGGAGCCGGGCGATGGCCGCAACAGACGCTGCCACCGCCGCCGCCCCTGACATGTCGGTCTTCATCGTCTCCATGTTCTCGGCCGACTTGATCGACAAGCCACCGGAATCGAACACGATTCCTTTCCCTACCAAGGCCAGCGTTCCCCTTGACCGCCGGGGCCGGTAGGAGAGCCGCACCAAACAGGGTGGCCGCTCCGATCCCGCCGACACCGCCAGTACACCGCTGACTCTTTCGGCAGCCAGACGTTCGCGGCTCCAAACCTCGCTCGAGACTCCGGCGGCGCCGGCGTGTTCGACCATCAGGCTCGCCAGCACCTGAGGAGCCTTGTCGGCGGCCGGGGTATTGACGAGGTTGCGAGCAAACACTTCGGCCTCAGCGACCACCACCGCCCGCTGCAGATCTTTGGCATCGGCACCGATCAGTTCGACCGTCACCGAAGACGGCTTCTTCGACTTGTAGTTGGCGAAGGCGTAACCGCCCAGGATCAGACCTTCGACTACGGCCCTGGTAGCCCCGTCCACAGCAACCTCGTGGAGGCTGGTGGTGATTCTGCTGACCGATCCCAATGACCTGGCTAGACCTCCCGCCGCAGTCCGCAGGGTGTCGGCGGACGCTTCCTCCCCGACGCCCACCGCGATGTCGCCGCTGTCAAGAGCAGCTACCTGCCCGGTCTTACCGGTGAAGCCCTGGCGGTCGAGGCTGACCCGGCTGCGGTCGAGGGCGGCCTGGGAACCGGGAACTGCCGCAACCCGTCCCGCCAAGACCGGAAAGGCGTGGGGGACTCCTCGAACCCGACCCGAACCAACTGTGACTGAGACCATGGAGGCATTGTGGTCCCCGGAGGAACGGGTTTGCTCATCCACCGATCACGGCCCTCCCCAGCACCACCGATCCGAGCGATGTCAGAACCGCCAGGTATGACAAACCGGTAGCGGCCATCACCCCCGTGTACGACGGCACCCGGATCGAGAAAAGCACCCCTACCAGCAGGATCGCACTGGTCACCGCCAGGGCCACCAGCACCGCCGGCGAAAGAAAAGGGTCGGCTGGCGCACTGGTCAATACCACGACGGCGTCAACGACCACCCCGGCCAGCCCGGCCAGCGCCAGGCGGCGAAGGGCCCAGCGAGGAAGCCGGGGATCGACCAGATACCAGTGGCCCAAAAGCATCTCGGCGGTGACGCCACCGAGTGCCACGGCTCCGGTGATGGCAGCCAGCGGGCCCCCGTTGCTGACGCCTGCTATCACCCACAACACCGCCGCCAGACCCAGCGGTAGGGCCGCCCGTCGTTCCTTACGAAAGAAGTACGCAGCCCCGGCCAGGACGACGGCTCCCCACGCCAGCAGTCCGCTTCCGGCGGCGGCTGCCGCTGCGCCGATAAGGACCGCGACGCCCAGGCCGAGCAGGACGAATCCGGTTTTGACGATTTGCCACCAGACAACCACAGCCACCCCGGCGACGATTCCACCGGCCCACATCGCCAGGATGGGACCCGGGTCGGGTGGGGTCACCTCATGGTTCTTTGCGCCGGCAACACTTCAATCAACACGACGGCGCAAAGAATCATGACCTAGCGGCGAGCCATTCGCTGATACGGCCCGCCACCGCCTGGGGGGTGAAGCCAAGGCCTTCAGCGATCGCAGCCGCCGGGGCCGAGGCCCCAAAACGATCGATGCCGATCTTGAGGCCGTCGCCCACGATCCGTTCCCACCCGAAGGTCGACCCGGCTTCCAGAGAAACTCGAGGGATACCGATACCCAAGACAGAGTTTTGGTACTCGACCGGTTGCTCGTAAAAGGCCTCCCAACAGGGCATGCTGACCACTCGCACAGATTGGTCCAGGAGGTCGGCGGCAGCCACCGCCAGCGAGACTTCTGATCCAGTGGCGACGATCACCACCTCGGTTCCGTCAACGAGCACGTATCCCCCCTTGGCCACCTGACCCTCCCGACCCGCCCGATCGAGGACCGGCACGTTTTGGCGTGTGAAGAGCATGAGAGTGGGTCCGTCGTGACGGTTGAGCGCCAACTCCCAGGCCTCGACGGTCTCACCGGCGTCGGCCGGTCGCACAACCCAGATTCCGGGCATCGCCCGAAACGACGCCAGGTGTTCAATCGGCTGGTGAGTGGGACCGTCTTCACCAAGAAACACCGAATCGTGCGTGTAGACCCAAATCGAGGGCGCTTCCATGAGGGCCGAAATGCGCACCGACGGCCTCATGTAGTCAGAGAAGATGAAGAAGGAGGCTCCATAGGGCCGCAGGCCTCCGTGGACCGCCAGCCCGTTGACCACAGCGCCCATGGCATGCTCGCGGACACCGAAGGCGATGTTGCGCCCTTTGCGTTCGTGGAGCGAGAACCTACCCGAAGTGTGGATCTCGGTCTTGGTCGACTCGACCAGGTCTGCTGCTCCCCCGATGAAACCAGGGCAGATTTCGGCGATCTCGTCGAAGAGCGCACCCATCGCCGCCCGAGTGGCGAGCGGCTTGCCTACCTCGAAGCCGGGACCGGTCAGGCTGACCGGTTCGCGTGCGAATAGCCCCTCCAACTCTGTCTTACGGGACGAAGAGTCGACCCGCTCGAGCCAGGCCCGCCGGGCCTCGCGCCCGCGATCCATGGTTCGCCGGAAATGTTCGGCCACGTCGCCGGGAATGGTGAAGTATTCGTCGGTTGGCCAGCCCATCGCCTCCTTGGTGAGCCTTATCTCCTCCTCGCCCAGTGGGGCGCCGTGGGACTTGGCGCTTCCCTCGAGATTCGGTGCGCCATGGGCTATCCGTGTGTGGCAGACGATCAAGGAGGGGCGGTCTCCCAGCGCCAGCGCCGCCTCGGTGGCCTCGGCAATTGCTTCTCGATCATGACCATCGATCTCGGCCACCTGCCACCCCACTGCCCGAAAGCGAGCCGGGACGTTCTCGGTGAAGGTGATATCGGTGGAGCCGTCGATCGAGATCTCGTTGTCGTCGTAGTAATAGGTGAGCCGGCCCAACCCGAGATGACCGGCGAGCGAGGAGGCTTCGGCGCTCAGCCCTTCCATCAGGTCTCCATCGGAGACAAAACCGTAGGTGTGGTGATCGATGAGCTCGGAGCCCAATCTCGCCCGCAGGTGCTCCTCGGCGATCGCCAACCCAACCCCCATCCCAAAGCCCTGTCCCAGCGGCCCGGTGGTCACATCGATCCCAAGCTGCGGGTGGCGTTCGGGATGCCCGGCCGTGGCGCTCTCCCACTGACGGAAGCTCTTGAGATCGTCGATGGTGATCGGGAACCCTGCCAGGTGGAGTACGGAGTAGAGCAGCATCGATCCGTGGCCGTTGGAGAGGACAAAGCGATCACGATCGATCCATTGAGGGTCATCCGGGTCGGTCTTGAGAAACCGGGTCCACAGCACGACGGCGATGTCGGCCATCCCCATCGGCATCCCGGGGTGGCCCGAATTCGCCTTTTGGACGGCGTCCATGGCCAAACCCTTGATCGTGTTGACCGCCCGCTGGTCGAAAGAGTCCGTTTCCATGCCCGTTGACGAGGGTAATCGCCGCCCACTGGGTGCGGCCGCGCCCCCGGGCAGGGACTGGACCCACCCCGATTTGGCCGTAGCATGAGACATTCAGCGAGCTGGGGAGTTCCTTACACGTGACCGATCATCTCATCCCGCCCCATGGCGGGACTCTCACCGATCTTCTGGCGTCACCCGAACGGGTGGTCGAACTGCGCCAGCTTTCCCGGGATTGGCCCTCCTGGGATCTGACCGATCGCCAGATCTGTGACCTAGAACTGCTCCAATCTGGCGGGTTCTCGCCGTTGACCGGGTTTCTGGGGAAGGCCGACTACGAGCGGGTCTGTTCGGATATGCGGTTGATGGACGGCTCTCTCTGGCCGATCCCGGTCATGCTCGACTTACCTGAGCCCTTCGCCGCCTCCCTC
>Ga0326597_10006169_pt1 | contig 16472 bp, 14 predicted proteins | sample RVTome_12_FD_203789 | JGI IMG/M metagenome (GOLD analysis project Ga0326597, IMG submission 203789) | Soil microbial communities from uranium-contaminated site in the Upper Colorado River Basin, Wyoming, United States - RVT100D185 | ecosystem: Environmental > Terrestrial > Soil > Contaminated >...
GGCGGGGGTGAGGATGTGCAGGGCTGCCGTGTATTCGGCCGCCGCGCGCCTCGCCCGCTCGCCATTGTCGCCGTCCGCCTTGTTGACGGCGATCATGTCGGCGAGCTCGACGACGCCCTTCTTGAGGCCCTGCAATTCGTCGCCGGCGCCGGGCAGCGTCAGCAGGAGGAAGAAATCGACCATGTCGGCGACCGCCACCTCCGACTGGCCGGCGCCGACCGTCTCGACCAGGACGACGTCGAAGCCCGCCGCCTCGCACAAGAGCATGGTCTCGCGCGTCTTGCCGGCGACACCGCCCAGCGTGCCGGCGGTGGGCGAGGGGCGGATGAAGGCATTTTCGTCGGCGGCAAGCCTGCGCATGCGCGTCTTGTCGGCGAGGATCGACCCGCCGCTTCTGACCGAGGAGGGATCGACGGCAAGCACGGCGAGCCTGTGGCCCTTCGCCGTCAGGTTGCTGCCGAGCTGGTCGATCAGGGTCGACTTGCCGACCCCCGGCACGCCGGTGATGCCGACCCGGTGGGCGCGGCCGGTGTCCGGCAGGATGAGCTGCAAAAGTTCGTGCGCGGCCTCGCGGTGCTCCGCCTTCCTCGATTCGATCAGCGTAATCGCGCGCGCCAGCACCGCCCGGTCGCCGGCCTGGATGCCGTCGGCATATTCCTGCAGGTTCAATGCGCTCGGCGATTCGGCTTGCCGCATGATCGCGGGAGTGTGACCCAAAAGCCGGCAAGTGCAACAGGAACGGCCGACTCGACTATGCTGAAATCCGCGACGGCACAGATGGGGGGCGGCAAGGCGCCGCGACGGCGATGACGATTGAACTGACGATGCTTGCGCTGAGCGTTTGCCTGGGGCTGGCGCAGATCATCCTTGCGGCGCATTTCGTGAACCGCCAGCGAGGATACCGGTGGGCGGCGGGGCCGCGCGACGACCCGCAACCGCCGCTGCAAGGGATCGGCGGCCGGCTCGATCGCGCGTTGCGCAATTTTCTCGAGACGTTCCCGCTGTTCGCCGCCGCAATCCTCATCGCGCATGCGAGCGGCAGCCAATCCTGGATGACGGCGTGGGGCGCGCAGCTCTATTTCTGGGCGCGCGTGGCTTATGTGCCGCTTTACGCGTCCGGCATCTTCCTCGTCCGCTCGCTGGCCTGGAACGTGGCGGCGGCCGGGATCATCCTCATACTGCTCGGGTTGTTCTGAGACCGGTCACTCCGCCGCTGCCTTGGCGAGCCGGCGGCTGAGCTCCTCGATCAGCGCCTCTGCGGCCTCGGCGATCACGGTGCCCGGCGGAAAAATCGCCGAAGCGCCCGCCTCGCGCAGCTTGTCGAAGTCCCGCGGCGGGATGACGCCGCCGACCACGATCATGATGTCGCCGCGGCCTTGTTCTTCCAGCGCTTTTTTCAGCGCCGGCACCAGGGTCAGGTGGCCGGCGGCGAGCGAGGAGACGCCGACGATGTGGGCGTCGTTTTCCACCGCCTGGCGGGCGGCTTCCTCCGGCGTCTGGAACAAAGGGCCGATATCCACGTCGAATCCGAGGTCGGCAAAGGCCGAAGCGATGACCTTTTGGCCCCGGTCATGACCGTCCTGGCCCATCTTGGCGACGAGGATGCGCGGCCTTCGCCCCTCGTTCGCCTCGAACGTCTCGACCAGTTTCTGGATTCGCTTGACGGGCTCGCTCATTTGCCCGACCTCCTGCTTGTAGACGCCGGATATGGTCCTGGTTTCGGCCCGGTGGCGGCCGAACACCGTCTCCATGGCGTCCGATATCTCGCCGACCGTCGCCTTGGCGCGCGCCGCGTCAAGGGCGAGCGCCAGAAGGTTGCCGTTGCCGGCGCCGCCGGCGCTCAGCGCGTCGAGGGCAACCCGCGTGGCGGCCTCGTCGCGCTCGGCGCGCAGCCTTTTCAGCTTCTCGATCTGCCGCGCCCGCACCGCCGAATTGTCGACCGTCAGCACCTCGATCTCGTCGTCCGTCTCGGGCCGGTATTTGTTGACGCCGACGACGGTCTGCTGGCCTGAATCGATGCGCGCCTGGGTGCGCGCCGCGGCTTCCTCGATGCGCATTTTCGGCAGACCCGCTTGAATCGCGCGCGCCATGCCGCCGAGTTCGTCGATTTCTCCGATGTGCCCGAGCGCGCGGGCCGCCAAGTCGGCGGTCAGCCGCTCGACATAGAAGCTGCCGCCCCACGGGTCGATGACCCGCGTCATGCCCGATTCCTGTTGCAGGAAAAGCTGCGTGTTACGGGCGATGCGGGCGGAAAAATCGGTCGGCAGGGCGAGCGCCTCGTCGAGCGAGTTGGTGTGCAGCGACTGGGTGCCGCCTTGCGTCGCGGCCATCGCCTCGATGCAGGTGCGCGCCACATTGTTGAACACGTCCTGCGCCGTCAGGCTCCAGCCCGAGGTCTGGCAGTGGGTCCTCAGCGCCAGCGAGCGGGCGTCCTTCGGCGCGAAGCGCTCCTTCATCAGCGTCGCCCAAAGGAGGCGGGCCGCCCGCAGCTTGGCGACCTCCATGAAGAAGTTCATGCCGATGGCCCAGAAGAAGGAGAGCCTGGGCGCGAAGGCGTCGACATCGAGGCCGGCCCGTGTCCCGGCGCCGACATATTCGAGCCCGTCGGCGAGCGTATAGGCGAGCTCGAGGTCGGCCGTCGCGCCGGCCTCCTGCATGTGATAGCCGCTAATCGAGATCGAGTTGAACTTCGGCATGTGCGCGGAGACATAGGCGAAGATGTCCGACACGATGCGCATCGACGGGTCCGGCGGGTAGATATAGGTGTTGCGGACCATGAACTCCTTCAAAATGTCGTTCTGAATGGTGCCGGCGAGCTTTTCGGGCGGAACGCCCTGCTCCTCGGCGGCGGCCAGATAAAGCGCCATCACCGGAATGACGGCGCCGTTCATGGTCATGGAGACGGACATTTCGTCGAGCGGGATGCCGTCGAACAGCGTGCGCATGTCATAGATCGAATCGATGGCGACGCCGGCCATGCCGACATCGCCGACAACCCGCGGATTGTCGGAATCGTAGCCGCGGTGGGTGGCGAGATCGAAGGCGATGGACAGGCCCTTCTGCCCGGCCGCCAGGTTGCGCCTGTAGAAGGCGTTGGAGTCCTCCGCCGTCGAGAAGCCGGCATATTGCCTGATGGTCCACGGTTTCTGGACATACATGGTCGGGTAGGGGCCGCGCAGGAACGGCGCGATGCCCGGCCAGCCATCGATGGAATCGAGGCCCTCGACATCGCTCGCGCCATAGGCCGGCTTGACGGAGATGCCCTCCGGCGTCGGCCACGGCGCGCCGTCCGCCGGCGGCGCCGACGCCGCCACGTCTTCGAAGGCAAGGCGAGAAAAATCCGGTATCCGGCTCATTCAATTACCCTTGGCGCCGGTGGCATGGGCCAGCGCCTCGCGCAAAATCTCCAATACATTACACCCGACATGGGATGCTCTCGAAAGCATTTGACTCGGGGGAGTATTTGCACCGTCCCGGCACCATCGCAAGACACGACATCGGTTGGTCTGCTGCGCTCACTTGGGAAATGCTAAATCAAGCTCGGGAAAAGTGATTGGGCGAAAAACGGTTTGAGAGCCACCGGCAAAGCCCGATGCCAGATGCTATAGATGAAAGTGGGGAGACCTACGTGGCACCCTCCGTTGCGGCGACGCGGGGCGAGGACTACTGGTTCGTGCCACGCATCTGGCCGGAGTCGACGGTAGTGTGCATTGGCGGTGGGCCTAGTCTGGCGGCCAAGGACGTTGCCTATTGCCGTGGCCGCGCCCGGGTGATTGCCATTAACGATGCCTACCGGGTCGCGCCCTGGGCCGATCTGCTTTACGCTTGCGATGCCAAGTGGTGGCGCTGGCATGGAGGTGTGCCGGCATTTGCGGGCCTGAAGGCGACGTTGGAACCGCCGGAATATCCCGGCATCCACCGCCTGCGCCGGGGGCCGGACACCGGCTTCGCCGAGCGTCCGGACACGCTGGCCACGGGGCGCAACAGCGGTTACCAAGCGATACAGCTTGCCGTGCACCTGGGTGCCGCCCGAGTGCTGTTGCTCGGCTACGACATGCGTGCGGTTGATGGCCGCTCCCACTGGTTCTGCGGCCATCTGGTGGCGACCCAGCCAAAGGTCTACGCTCGTGCCATGCGCCCCTGTTTTGCAAGTCTGCTGAGCCCGCTGCGAAATCGCAGCGTCGATGTGGTGAATTGCACGCCGGGCAGCGCCCTTGATGCCTTTCCCAACGCGCCGCTCCGCCAAGCACTGCCGGTGGGGCTGAACGTGCAATTGTAAACCGCTTGCCTCGCGGCGTAGTAAAGCAGTTGGCAGGCGTTTGTTGCGTTCAGTCAACATTTCCCCGGAATATGTGTGCTGAAATTGACTTTTTGGCCCCTCGCATTGACAAGGAGAGGATGGCACTCTATGTTGTTTTCAATCAACATTTAGCTATCAAATGTGTGCTGAAAATATCATGCCCCGCAAAAGCAAGGTCTTACAAGCCCCGCCAGCCGCCGTACAGGAAACGCTCGAACGGCTAGGACGGCATATTCGCACCGCTCGGATCCGCCGCAAGCTTTCGCAGGAAGTGCTGGCCCGGAAGATCGGCGTCTCGCGCTTTGTCGTAGCCGATATCGAGAATGGCAAACCGGGCACCGCTGTCGTTGCCTATATCGGGGCCTTGTGGGCGCTGGGTCTGCTGGACGATATGCGTAAGGTCGCCGACCCCGACAGGGACGTGGAAGGTAAGACGTTGGAGCGCGCTCGCAGTCCAAAAACGGCGGGACGAGCACGGACATTGACCGATGAATTCTGAGCGCGAGTGCTACGTTTACATCGTTCTGCCTGGCGCCACCGAATTCGTGACTGCCGGGCGTTTTGAAGTGATGGAGGTCAGCCCCGGTTTTCTCGGCACATTTGTCTACGGTCGCAAATACCGTGAGCGCAAGGACGCTGTCGAGCTCGATCCGGTCGAGCTGCGCCTCTCCAATCAGGTTTACGAAACGGCCAGCAGGGACGGCTTCTTCGGCGCGATCCGCGATTCCATGCCGGATTTTTGGGGGCGGCGCGTCATCGAGCGCAATGCCGGATTGCCGCAGCTCGAAGAGTTCGACTATTTACTGGAAGGTCCCGACGACCGGGCCGGCGCGCTCGGATTCGGCCGGGGCGTCGAGCCGCCGGCCCCAAAACGCCGATTTAACCGCACGCTCGACCTGGAAAGGCTCCAGGTCGCGGCTGATGCCATCATTGCCGATAAGCCGGGCCGTGCCGGTTCGGCTGCCGCGCAGGCCGAAGAGCTCATGAGGGTTGGCACATCGATGGGCGGCGCACGTCCGAAAACTGTCGTGCAAGACAACCACGTTCTGTGGCTCGCAAAATTCAGCCGCGACGACGACCGATGGAACCACCCCCGCGTCGAGTATGCAATGTTGACGCTGGCTCAAACTTGCGGGTTGCAATCAGCAGACAGCCGTATCGAGACGATCGGCGGACGCGACGTTCTGCTCGTGCGCCGCTTTGACCGCCACTGGGTGAACACGGGCTACCGCCGATACCGCATGGTCAGCGCACTGACCCTGTTACGTACCGGCGACAGCGCCGCTGATCGCGGGGATTGGTCCTATCTTGTGCTCGCCGACGAAATCCGCCGCGTCAGCGCCGATCCCGAAGCCGACCTTCGGGAGCTATTTGGCCGCATCTGCTTCAACGCCGCGGTATCCAACCTAGACGATCACCCGCGCAATCATGCGATCATCGCAAAAGAGTGCGACTGGCGCCTCAGCCCCGCCTTCGATCTGACCCCGATACCGAGGGTAGCGATCGAGCGGCGCAATTTGGCGATGACTTGCGGCCGCGCAGGAACCTACGCCAACAAGACAAACATACTGAGCGATTACGGCCGCTTCCTGCTCTCCGAAGCCGAAGCGCAGGCCATCTTCGCGCGCGTTACCGACACGGTGCGTGCTGAGTGGTATCCCACGCTGCGCCGCATCGGCGTCAGCGACGCCGACTGCGAGGCGATCAAGAGCGCTTTCCTGTATGACGGCCTATTCTATGAGCTGGACACGGAAAGTTCCTGACGAGATCAAGCCCCCCCTGCCGGACCGGATCGACGACTACAGGCGGGCTGTGCAATGCTTTCAGATTTCTCGCGCGTACCAGCGGATCCGCCCGATGGGTACGAACTTGAAGTCATATCCCCAGAATCGTTACTGACCGGCGCCGACGCCGCTGCGTCTTCGAAGGGAAGGCAAGAAAAATCCGGTATCCGGCTCATTCAATTACCCTTGGCGCCGGTCGCATGGGCCAGCGCCTCGCGCAAAATCTCCAATACATTACACCCGACATGGATCGGCGATCCAATGCCGCTCTTCGCATAGTCCGCGTCCGGGTCGCCGACGAAATAGAGGGCCTTTGCGCCGGCCTCGCGCAGCGCCTCGGCGCCGGCGCCGGCCATCTCCCGGTCGGTCTCGTCCGAGGCGCAGAGGCAGGCGATCCTGGCGCCCGACGCCTTGAACGCGGCGGCGAGGCGTTTTTTCACCTCTCCCATTGGGAGAGGTCGGTCCGGCGCCGCAGGCGACGGGCCGGGTGAGGGGTTAGCGCGTTGCGGTGAGGACTCCTCCCCCTCACCCGCCCGCTTCGCGGTCGACCCCGGATCAAGTCCGGGGCGGGCTCTCTCCCCGCCGGGGAGAGGTGATATTGCAAGCCCATCGCCCCTCGCCGCGACGATGCCGCCAAGGGCGAAGAGGTTCTCCGCGAAGGCCGTGCGTTCGGAAGCACCGACAGCCGAACCGAGCGTGGCCATGAAGACCGTCGGCCGCGCGCCGGTCTTGCGGAAATGGGCGTCGGAGGCCGCGCGCAGCGCCTCGAACGGCTCGGCCAGGCGGATGGGCGGCAGCGCCTCGCCGATCCGCTGGAACTCGACGCCCCGCGCCAGCACCATGTCGGCCAGGCTGCCGCCGGCCCGCGCCGCCTCGATCAGCGCCTCGAACAGATCGCCCTCGCCAGGCTCGGGCAGCAGCAGATGCACGTTCGAGGCGGCGATATCGGCGGTCGGCGCCTCGAGCACCGCGACCGGCTTCTCGTCGAGATCGGCGAAGTCGCTGACCCCGGTGATCAGCGCTCTGCGCCGGGCGATGTCCTCGGCCCGCGCCTCGCGGACCTTGCGGATCGTCGCCTGGATGCTTCCCGAACGCAGTCCTTCGACGATGCCGCCGCCGCGCTCGATCTCGGCGAACAGCTCCCAGGCCTTGCGGGCCAGCGCATCGCTTAAGCCCTCGAAGGCGCCGCTCCCAGCCGCTGGATCGGTGACACGATGGGCGTTCGCCTCCTCGATCAGGATGGTCTGGGTGTTGCGGGCGATGCGTCGCGCAAAAGCGTCGGGCAGGCCGATGGCGGAGGTGAACGGCAGCACCGTGATGGAATCGGCGCCGCCGACGCCGGCCGCGAAAGCGGCCAAGGTGGCGCGCAGCATGTTCACGTGAGGCGCGCGGACCGTCATCATCCGCCACGCGGTCTCGGCGTGGATATGGGCCGCGACCGGCGGCAGGCCCATGGCCTCCTGGACCCGCGCCCAAAGCCGGCGCAGGGCGCGGAACTTGGCACCGGTGAAGAGCTGGTCGGCATCGGCGGCGAGCGAGAAGCCGATCAGCGGCACGGCGTCCTCGGGCTTGAGGCCGTGGCTCTCCAGAGCCTTCAGAAAGGCGACGGCGCTGGCGATCACAAGCGCCAGCTCCTGCGCCTCGGAGGCGCCCGCGGCGTGCCAGGCGCGCCCGTCGGGCATCAGCGCCAGCGCCTCGAAACCCGCGTGCTTCAGGCCGCGCACCGTGTCGCCGACCCGTTTCATGATGTAGTCGAAGCTGTTGTTGAGACGGCCGTTGACCGCCAGATAGCTGATCGGGTCGCGGGCGAACCGCCACCTTGTCGCGGCCGGGTCGGTGCCGCGTCGTTCCGCCAGCGCCACCAGAAGCGCGGCGATGTGGCGGTTTTCGTGGCCGCCGTCGATCCGGATCGTCACCTCGTCGAGCGCGACGCCGTCGAGCAGCCGGTCGAAATCGGCGACCTTCTCGGTGCTCAGCCCGCGGCCATGGGCGTTGGTGCTGGCCAGGTAGACAAGCTCGATACCGGTGGCGCCGCCGTCGAGATCGGCGCGGATCAGCGCGTTCGCCGCGTCGAGATCCGGGTGCTCGATGCGCTGAACGATGTCCCACGGGCCGGAATGGGCGAGCGGCGGCGGCGCCGCCGCCTCCTTGGCGCGCGGATAGACGGGCTGCAAGTCGATGCCGTCATAGCTGCGCGACACGAGGCCTTGGTCGAAGGAAAGGCCGCCCAGGGCCGCATCGACCAGCTTGCGCCAATCCTCGTAGCTCGCCGCGTCCGCCAAATCAGCCTCGCCGTTCCGCAAAGCGCCGCCGCCGATAAAGCGCAAATTCCCCATGCCTGTCCAGAGCTTGGCGCTCCGCGCGACAAGGTGGACCAATGAGACATATTTCAGGAAAGGCCCCGGTTTGAGTACGAACCATCGATCCGATGACGCCTCCGGTCGGACCCCCCTCCCGCTCCCCCCTTTCAGGGGGGATGGGATTTGCGATAACCGCCTCGCGCTTGCTTCCCTCCCTCTGGAAGGGGGAGGGCAGGGTGGGGGTCGGTCTCTCGGGTAGGGGCGTCTTGTCGCCACTCATCGTGAAATCGCCTAGGCGAACTGGCTCAGGCCGGGGATCGAGGCGATGAGGTCGTCGACGGTCTCGGCTCCGGCCTTCTCCTTGGCGTATCCGACGGTCTCCCTGGTGACGCTCTGGATCTGGCCCGTGCCGAGGCCCGCGTCGCTCAGCGCGCTCATCGCCCCCATGACGCCCATCATGCCGCCGAACATGCCGCCGCCGCCGCCCTCCGACGTGATCACTTCGCGCGCCTCCGGCAGCGATTCAAGGAGCTTGGCCATCTTGTCCGCCGGCGCGGCCTCGTTGAGGAAATTCAGGATGATGGAGACCGCCTTTTCCGCCAGTTCCCGGTCGATGCCGACATTGGCGGAAATCCGGTCCGTCAGTTCGTCCATGATGGAGATCCTTTCGTGCAGCAGGCTTCGCCGGCCTTTATCGGCCGCGCGCGGGCCTGTGACAAGCGCGCCGCGCATCGGGACGCGAACCGCTCCGGGCTTGCCGCGCCGGGGGCAAATGCTCTATTGCGAAGGCCGGTTGGCCGCGAGGAGGCATGTCATGGTCGAGAAGGTCCTGGAGCGGGTCGACGGAGAGCTGGACCGCAGCATAGACCGCCTGTTCGACCTGTTGCGCATCGCCAGCATCTCGACCGACCCCGCCTACAAGGACGACTGCCGCGCGGCCGCCCGCTGGTGCGCCGACGCGCTTGCCGAAATCGGCTTTGAGGCTTCGCTGCGCGATACCGAAGGCCACCCGATGGTGGTCGGCCATGCCGGCCGCGGCCAGCCCGGTCCGCATGTGTTGTTTTACGGCCATTACGACGTGCAGCCGCCGGACCCGCTGGAGCTATGGGAGACGCCGCCCTTCGAGCCGCGCCGCGCCAAATCCGCCGACGGCCGCGACATCATCGTCGCCCGCGGCGCCTCCGACGACAAGGGCCAGCTCATGACCTTCCTGGAGGCCGCCCGCGCCTTCGGCGAGGTGCAAGGCGAGATCCCTCTTCCCGTCACGGTGCTGCTGGAAGGCGAGGAGGAATGCGGCTCGAGGAGCCTTGAGCCGTTCCTCGCCGCCAATGCCGACGAGCTCAAGGCCGACGTGGCGCTGGTCTGCGACACCGCCATGTGGGACGCCGAAACCCCGGCGATCACCTCGATGCTGCGCGGGCTGCTGCTCGAAGAAGTGATCGTCACCGCGGCGAGCCGCGATCTGCATTCCGGCATGTTCGGCGGCCCGGCCCTGAACGCCATCCACATGCTGGCGCTGATCGTCGCCGGCCTGCACGGCGAAGGCGGCCGGGTCATGGTGCCGGGCTTCTATGACGGGGTCGGCGAGCTTCCCGACGAGGTGCGGGCGCAGTGGGACGGGCTCGGTTTCGACGAGGCGAAATTCCTGGCCGACATCGGCCTCAGGGCGGCGGCCGGCGAGGCGGACCGCGGCGTGCTGGAAAAGCTCTGGTCGCGGCCGACCTGCGACGTCAACGGCATTATCGGCGGCTATACCGGGGAGGGGTCGAAGACGGTCATCCCGGCCAAGGCGTCGGCCAAATTCTCCTTCCGCCTGGTCGGCGATCAGGACCCGGTAAAGATGGCCGAGAACTTCCGCGCCTTCGTGCGCGCGCGCCTGCCCGACCACTGCACCGCCGAATTCATCCGTCACGGCGGCGACCGGGCGATTTCCTTTTCCCTTACCGGCCCCTGTTTCGAGGCCGCGCGCAAGGGGCTCGCGGACGAGTTCGGCAGGGACGCGGCGCTGATCGGCTGCGGCGGGTCGATCCCCATCGTCGGCGCGTTCAAGCGCCGGCTCGGCATGGACAGCCTGCTCGTCGGCTTCGCGCTCGACGACGACCGCATCCACAGCCCGAACGAGAAATACAATCTGTCGAGCTTCCGCCACGGCATCCGAAGCTGGGTGCGGATTCTCGATGCCCTGAAGGCCATTGGCCGAACCTGATAAAGAAAAGGATGAGGAGACCATGAAGCTCGTAAGATACGGTGCGCCGGGCGAGGAAAAGCCCGGGCTTGTCGATGCGCAAGGAAACATCCGCGATCTCTCCGGCGAGGTTTCGGATATCGACGGCGCTGCGCTGTCGCCGGCGGCGCTCGCCCGTCTTGCGGCGCTCGATCCGGCGAGCCTGCCGCCGGTCGCGGGCAAGCCGCGGCTCGGCCCCTGCGTCGGCCAGGTCTCCAAGATGCCGGCCATCGGCCTCAACTATGCCGACCACGCCAAGGAGGCCGGGCTGCCGATCCCCGCCGAGCCGGTGCTGTTCATGAAGGCGGTCTCGGCGATCTGCGGCCCCGACGACGACACGATCAGGCCGAAGGACTCCACCAAGCTCGACCATGAAGTGGAGCTCGGCATCGTCATCGGCACGAGAGCGAGCTATATCGCGCTGGACCGGGCGCTCGACCATGTCGCCGGCTACTGCACCGTCAACGACGTGTCGGAACGCGCCTTCCAGATCGAGCGCAATGGCGGCCAGTGGGACAAGGGCAAGGGCTGCGACAGTTTCGCGCCGATGGGGCCGTGGATGGTGACAAGCGACGAGATCCCCGACCCGCAGAACCTCGACATGTTCCTCAACGTCAACGGCGAGCCCCGGCAGTCGGGCAACACCCGCACCATGGTCTTCGGCGTCGCCGAGATCGTCTCCCATCTGAGCCAATTCATGACCCTGATGCCTGGCGACGTGATCATCACCGGCACGCCGCCCGGCGTCGGCCTCGGCTCGGGCAGGTTCCTGGATGTCGGCGACGAGGTGCATCTCGGCATCGCCGGCCTCGGCGAGCAGCGCCAGAAGATCGTCGCCTGGCCGGGGACGTAGGGAGTTATACCAACGGCCCTGGATATCGACCGATTGCGCTTCGGCTCTGTCCCCACCTCTCCCCGGTGGGGGAGGTGGCCCAAGTCCCACGGCGATCCAAGAGTCATCAATAAAGGCCGTTGGTGTTAGCCGCCGCCCAGCGCGCGATAGACTTTTCGGCCCGGCCGGCCGGTCGGCGCCATGCCGAAGCGCTTCTCCGCTTCGGCGATCGCCGCCCTTGTGACCGGGCCGATCTTGCCGTCGGCCTCGCCGATGTCGTAGCCGGCGGCCAGCAGGAGCTTTTGCAGATCGAGGCGCTCGGCGCGCGACAGGCCCGGATCGTCGGTCGGCCAGGGCGTCCTCAGCGCCGGGTAGCCGGCGAGCCGGTCGGCGAGATGCGAGATGGCGAGCGCGTAGGATTCCGCCGCGTTATAGGAGTAGATCGCGTCGAAGTTGCGGAACACCAGGAAGCCCGGCCCGCGCGGTCCGGCCGGCAGCAGCAGGCCCGCCTGGGCGCCGCCTGAGAGCTTCGCCCCGTCGGCGCGCACCACGCCGCGCGCGGCCCAGGTCGAAAGCGCCGCCTTGTTGCCGCGCCCGGTCGGACCGCTGTAGCCGGCCGGCGCCTTGACCTCGATCATCCAGGATTCGCCGGGCCGCCAGCCGGCGCGGGCGAGATAGTTGGCCGTCGAGCCGAGCGCGTCGGCGACCGAATCGACGAGGTCGCGCCGCCCGTCGCCGTCGAAATCGACGGCCAGCCGCTGATAGCTCGACGGGATGAACTGCGTCTGCCCGAAGGCGCCGGCCCACGAGCCGTAGAGCTTTTCGAGGTTAAGATCGCCGCGCTCGACGAGCTTCAGGGCGGCGATCAGCTCGCCGCGCCAGAAGGCCGTCCGCCCGCCGCCCTCGCAGACGAGGTTGGCGAGCGCGTGGGGCAGGAAATTGTCGCCGGCCTCCCGCCCATAGTCGGTCTCCACCCCCCACACCGCGGCGATCACATGGCGGTTGACGCCGAAGCGCCGCTCCGCCTCGCGCAGGATCCGGTCGTGCTCCTGCATCAGGACGCGGCCGTCGCCGACGCGCGTCTCGTCGACCAGGAAGGCGAGATAGTCCCAGATCGGGATCTTGAATTCCGGCTGCACCTTGGAAAGCCGCAGCACCTTTTCGTCCGGCTTTGCGCCGTCGAGCGCGCGCGCCGCGACGGCGGCGCTGACGCCCGCTCCGACGGCCGCCTGCTTGAGGCCGGCGACGCAGTTGGAAAAATTCGCCGCGGCGGGGCCGGACGCCGCGACGGCCCAAGGCGCGGCCAGGATCGCCAACAGAAGTCTCGCCCGCATGCGTGCTTCTCCCTTTCGAGGTTTCCGCGCCTTAGCCGAAAGTCGGGGCCGAAGTCCAGCCCCATCCCTTCGCGCCGGATCCGCCGGCAGGCGACACGATCGTCCGAAAGCGGTACGATCAAGGCGACGCGGCGGGCGAAGGACCGGAGAGATGATGGTTGCGGCGGCGGATCGGAGCATCGTCTGGTCGGACGATTTTTTGATCGGCATCGAGGAAATCGACTACGAGCACCTGTGTCTTGTCGAGGACATCAACAGATTGCACCGGGAATTGCTCGACCGCGTCGAAAGCGACCGCATCGACAGCACGCTCGGCACCATCCACGCCCGCATGCAGGCGCATTTCGCGCTCGAGGAACGCGTCATGCTGGCCAACGCCTATCCCCACTACCGCGAGCACAAGGCGGAGCACGAGCGGCTTCTCGACGAGTACACGGAACTCATGACCCGGTTCGAGAGGCAGCCGAGCCGCGCCGACCGGGAGGCCATAGAGGCCATGCTCCGCCACTGGATCGTCGGCCACATCGCCACCAGCGACAAGAAGATGAGCCTGATGGTCACGGGCGGCAAACAGGCGTAGCGCGCAGCCGGCAGGATGGGTCGAGCGTAAGCGAAACCCACCCTCCGCCGCGTCAGCCGCACCAGCTTCGCCTTGCGCCGTCCCAGGGCCGCGCCAGCCCTTCGGCGACCAGCGCGTCGCCGAGCGAGCGGCCGTCGCGCATGACGGTGCGCAGCTTGCGCCCGTAGCGATCCCGGTCGCGGCCGCCGGTGTAAACCACCTCGAAGGGCCCGGCGTTCAGCAGCTCCACGAGCCGGTCGGTGGCCCGCCGCCCGCGCGCCGCCTCGGAAGCGCATTTCGGCTTGTAGGTCTCCGGCGTGTCGATGTCCTCGATCCTGATGGTCAGGCCGTCCTGGCGGATCGTGTCGCCGTCGATGACGCAGTTTTTCTGGCCCGCCCCGGCGCAAAGGCTGAAGACGGCGCGCGCGCCGACAATCGGTCGCAATTGGTCGGTTATCGGCCCGGCGATCCAGGCGCCGATCAGCGCCCCGCAGGCGACGCCCGCCACGGCGTGCCAGGGCACGCTCAGGCGGCGGCGTGGCCTCGGCCCGACGTTTTGTTGGCGCTTGAACCGGAAGACCTCGCCCAATGCCGCCTGCTTTCTGCCGCAAACCCGGATGACTCCACCCCATCATCCGCCTTCGCGGGTAAAGCGGAGGTGAATCGCTTATCTCCCCCTCGCCCTTGGCGGGAGAAGGATGCGAAGGGTCGGCGCGGGCTCTTCTTTGTCGCTCAGGGGCAAGCGGGCTTGCGCCCGCGCCCTTAGCGGGGGCGGCCTTTCGGCCGGCGCTTGTCTGGGGCGAGGAGGGGAGGGCGCAGCGCAGCGCCAAACCACTACCGTCGTCACCCGGTTTGACCGGGTGACCCATTCCATTGGCCTCTCGTCTTGTCGGGCGGTAACGGAATGGGTTGCCGGGTCAAGCCCGGCAACGACGATGATGGGAACCCCAAGCACCGCCGATTCTTTGAGTCCCGGTCGCGCCTGCGACGCTCCTCGCCTCTTGATGCCGGCTCCCGGATCGCGCGCCGGATCGCCGCCTTAGCCTGCAACCCGTTTTCGCTATCGCTCACGGGCAAGCGGGCTTGCGCCCGCACCCTCCGCGAGGGCGGCCTTTCGGCCGGCGCGCAGTCGCGCTTGCCTCGCTGCGCTCGGTGAGACGGCGCTTGTCCGGGACGACGAGAGGAGGGGGATGGCCGTAGCCCGGATGGAGCGGTTTATCCACCGTAGCGCGAAGAGCGAAGGGGGAAGCGTAATCCGGGGCCGGCCTTGACGCTTCACCCCGGATTTCATCCGGGCTACGCTCGCTCAACCCATCCTACGCGCTGCGATCCTTGGGTATCACAAGGATCATAGAAGCGCGCAAAATGCGCGCCACCCTGCAGGAAATTTCCCGATTTTCAGTGATTTGTGGTGGCAAATTTGTGAAAAAACTGGCAAATGTGCAAAAAACTACGCGACATCTTGACATAATGCGACGGGGCCATTATCTAATTTGCAGCGAAAACGCACCGAAATGCATGGAGATATGTCAATGGATATGCGAAGCGAAGCTGGCGAGAGGCGCGCGAAATTCGTGCGTCTGGCCGAAGCCCGGACACAAGCCGCTCTTAATTCTATCCGAAAGATTGGCAACCTCTCAAACCGGCGGTCCTATGAATGGGATGAGTCTGACATAAAGAAAATTGCGAAAACTCTTCAGCAAGCAATCGCCGATATGGAGCGAAAATACGATCCTAAGGGCAGTGGAAAACACACAGATTTCCGCCTGTAGTTGGAGAACAGCCAATGTCTAACGAGCCTCTGAAAATAGAAAATATCGATTTCAGCGTGTCGTCCCAGATCGATCGTGCGCCACACTGGACGATGATCCGAGAGCTGACAAAGAATGCAATCGAGGCAGCCGAAAAGGCAGCCAAAGACAAAATTATTCACTGGACGACCGGTGACTACAGAGGCACTCGAAAGGCGGTAATTTGGAATACCGGGCCCGGCCTCGATGCGTTTCAGCTCAAGGCAGCGACCGACCTCGCTTGTCAGATTGATAAGACCTTGAGCCTCGACGAAAATTTTGGTGTCGGTGCCAAGGTAAGTGCCCTCGCCAATAATAAGGAAGGAATGCGTTATCGCTCGTGCAAGGACGGACGAGTGCACGAAGTTATCATCGGACACGACGAAGAGACAGGTACTTACGTGCGCTTTGAACGAGAAATTCAGGGCGGTGCAAAAGACACTGTGATCGATGTGACGGATGTTGTTATGAGGGAGGGCATTCACAGCGTCGATTGTGATTGGACAGAGGTCATGTTGTTAGGAAACAGCCCCGACCAGGACACGGCTTCCCGCCCTTTTGCTTCTGTATCAACCGAGAAAACGCATGTGGCTAATGCCCTGTATAGACGCTTTTATAGATTGCCCGCTGGAGTGAAACTCCGCCTAGATGCCGTCTACCATCGGTTCGACAGCACGCGCTATTTTGCACCTATCGAAAAGCGGTATGATCAGTTTGTTCACTTCGAGACTGTTGAGCTGAAAGACTATGAACTGCGCATCCATTATTTGCATGACCCAAAAGTCGGAGATCAATCAGGTCTTCGCCAATCGTCTCGTGGCGCTCTGGCAAGCACAACTACCACCTGCTGCCTCATCCACAAGGATGAAATGTATTCTGTCGCAACTGGTAAGCCCTGGTCGGCGTTAGCGCCTCGGTTTGGCATTCCATTCGGTTCGAAGGAGCTGTGTGTGCATATTGAGCTGCGCGACGAGGATGCACGGCCATCTCAGTATCGCGAACGTCTCATTTCTCCTTTTACCGGTGAGGACATTGTTCCTGAGGACTTTGCCGACTTCGTTCGTGCGTTCATGCCTGAATGGGTTAAGGAAGTGATCCAAGAAGCGAGCCCGCGTCAGAAAGAGGACTTTAGCGATCTGGAAAGTGAGCTTCAGGATTTGCTCAATCGTTACAAGGTTCCATTAACTGGGCTCAAAACCGATCGCAGTAGTGGGCAACCGTCTGAGAGTCCGTCCGGGAACTTCATGATGGATTACAGAGCCTTCGGATCATGAGGCGGATGGAGGCGAGCTTGAGGAAGGCGAGCGCCTTTGCGTTGAGGCATTCCCAGTCCTTGGCGAGGCGGCGGC
>Ga0326597_10006171_pt1 | contig 16468 bp, 5 predicted proteins | sample RVTome_12_FD_203789 | JGI IMG/M metagenome (GOLD analysis project Ga0326597, IMG submission 203789) | Soil microbial communities from uranium-contaminated site in the Upper Colorado River Basin, Wyoming, United States - RVT100D185 | ecosystem: Environmental > Terrestrial > Soil > Contaminated >...
CAGCAGATAGCCCGATTCCACCGTATGGCGCTTCTCCACCATGCGCTCCAGGGTGCGGCAGTAGATGCTGATTCCGCTCAGGGGCTGGTACAGCTCATGGGCGATGCTGCCGGCCATGGCGGCCAGGGCGGAGAGGCGCTGGGTGAACAGGGTCTGCATGACCAGGTCGTTGCGCAGCTCCTTCATCACGTGTTCCTGATTCTCCTGGCTCTGCACCAGCGCAATCGCCTGCTGCACGCGCTCTTCCACCGCCTGCAGGTCCAGCGGCTTGGTCACGAAGGCGAAGGCCCCCAGATTCATGCCGTCGATGACCATGTTGATCTCGGAGTAGCCGGACATGAGAATCACCTGGCTGCGCCGAGTGATGCTGCGCAAGGTCTGCAGGAGCTGAATACCGTCGATCCCCGGCATGCGCACATCGGTCAGCAGCACGTCATAGGGCGTCTGCTTGAAGCGAAAGATGGCATCCGCGCCGCTGTTGGCCACATCGACGTCATAGCCGGCACCGAGCTGCTTCTGCAGATAGGCGGTAATGTCGGGCTCGTCGTCGACGATGAGCAGTCTGCGGCGCAAGATCATGGCAACGTCCGTGGCTGCATCGAAAGGCGCGTCGGCCCGGCTAGGAACGCTGGGTCAGGCGCAGGAACTTGTTGAATCCAATCTGGGTCAGATATTCGTAGACGCCCCCAGTGCACACCAACTCCAGCTCCCGCTTGTCCCGTTCCGCATTGGTGTACAAGCGCAGCAGCTCGTCTATTTCCCCCTGGCTCAGGGAGCCCTCCCCGGTGATGTGAATCACCTGTCCGCCAGGGCCCTCATGGATATCGAAGCGGGCCCCGTCATGCCCCTTGCCGCCATGGCGGTGCGGCAGCCTCGCGACCGTGCCCGCGGCTCCCGTCACTGGGGTGAGCTGCGCCAGCAGCTCCACGGCAGCCGCGCAAAAGCCCGCGCGATCGACCACGGCATGGGCCACCTTGCGCTCCCGTGCCGAGATGGCATGGGGCACACCCACCAACAGCACCTTGGCCCGATCGTCGAGCGCGCGGATCATGGACACGTGCTGCGCGGTCATGGTGGACATATCGGCACGGTCGATCACGACAAGCCCGTAGGGCCCCGACTGGCGGAATGCGGCCATGGCATCCCGGACATTAGAGAATTTTTCCAGGTGGGCGCGGTCCTTGAAGCATTCCGCGGCCCGGCGGTTGAAGCCCGTGTCCTTCGTCACCAATAGCACCCGTGGCGCCGCCTCGGAACAGGCGCCCGCCAGAGCGACATCTCCGGCCGCACCCGGCAACAGCGGCAGGAAGACATCGAAACAGGTGCCCTCGCCCAGCCGGCTCGTCACATTCAAAAAGCCCTGGTGGTCCCGCACGATGCCATACACCGTGGACAGGCCCAATCCGGTGCCCTTGCCCACGTCCTTGGTGGTGAAGAAGGGCTCGAACACCCGGGGCAGGTCCGCCTCCGCAATGCCCTCGCCCGAATCCACCACGCTGATCCGGGCATAGTCGCCTGACGCCACCTCGCCATTGTACAGGGGGAACTGATCCAGCGTGACCCGCTCCAGCAGGAGCTTCAACTCGCCCCCATTGGGCATGGCATCCCGGGCGTTGATGCACAGGTTCATCAGCACCGAGGATAGCTGCGAGGGGTCCGCCTGCACGGGGGGCAGTCCGGCAGCGACCTGCTGACCGACCTTGATCGTGCGGGACAAGCTGGACTCCATCAGCTTGACCGTCTCCTCCACCAGCGCCGCCAGATCCACCGGGCGCGACTGGCCCTCGCTCTGGCGGCTGAACATGAGCACCTGCCGCACGATGGTCTTGGCGCGATCCGCGGAGCGGCGCACCACCTGCAACTCGGAGAAGGCCTCGCTCTTCGGCTCCAGCCGTTCCATGGCCAGATTGGTGTAGCCGATGATAGGCGTCAGGATGTTGTTGATATTGTGGGCGATGCCCGCCGCCATGGAGCCGATGGATTCCATGCGCTGGGCCTGGCGCAGGCGCTGCTCGGCCAGCTTGTTCTCCGTGATATCCACCAGGGCCGAGGCATGGGCCGGCTTGCCCTGCCACTGGATCATCGTGGCAATATTGTCCAGCCAGATCAACGCGCCGTCCTGGCGCACACCCTGGAACTGGAAATGGGACGGCACGTCCTCTCCCCGCGCGCGGGCATTGGCGTTCTCTTCCAGGCGCTCCATCTCATGGGCGGCTATCCAGGGCTTGATGGAATGCAGCGCCAGTACCTGCTCGGGCGAGGCATACCCGAAGATATCCGCAAAGGCCTGATTGGCGAACAGGGGTACGCCATCGCGCTGGATCACAATGCCCTGGATGGAATCCTCGATCAGGTTGCGGTAGCGCTGCTCGCTTTCCTGCAGTTCCAGCGTCCGCGTGGCCACGCGGTTTTCCAGTTCCGTGTTGAGCCGCAACACCTGCGCTTCCGTCTCGATGCGCTGGTGTACATCCAGGAAGGCCCCTTCCCACACATCGGCACCGTCGCTTTCGCGGCCCAGGCAGGTGCCGTGAAACCAGCGCCAGTTGCCGTTCCCATCGGCGATGCGCCCTTCCCAGGCCACCGGATCGCCGGAGTCCCGGGTGCGCATCAGCATATCGACAAAGGCATCCCGGTCATCGGGATGCACCAAGGATTCGCCCGCGTCCGCGGCAAAAAAGCCGGCAATTTCCGCCGGCCCCCGGCGCAGGAAGTTCAGCCCGAACTGGTTGACGAACGGCACCGTGATGCTGCCATCCAGGCCGCGCTCCACCTGCATCACGATGCCGGGAAAATTGTCCGCCAACTGGCGATACCGGCCCCGGTTCACCTTCATGTCCTGCAACGTGCGGTGCCGCTCCAGGGCATAGCGCACCACACGCTCCAGCAGGGGCGCCCCCAGACTCGCCTTGGTGATGTAGTCCGCGGCACCGGCCTGCATGGCCTCCACATCGACCGCGTAGTCGTCTTGCCCGGTCAACAGGATCAGTGGCGTCGTGCAGCCCAGCCGGACGGATTCGCGGATCAGGTCGATCCCGTTCTCGCGCCCGAGATGAAAGTCGACCAGGCACACCTCGTGCGCCTCCGTCTGCACCGCCGCCAGCCCATCGGCGTAGGTCCGCACCCAGTGCAGCGCATAGGTGCCGTGGGGAATCTGCGCCAGATACCGGCGAACCAGCACAGATTCGGCCTCATCGTCGTCGATGAGTAGGACGCGGATGTCCTCGTCGTGGGATCGCCGTTCAGCCATGCACTCAAGCAAGAATAGCGGGGCCGGGCCCCGCGGTGTCGTCCCGCCGTCATCCGTACGCGGTTGATGGCCGGATCAGTGGATTACCGTTGCGATAACGCTTGCGCGAATCGCGCTGCGCCGTGTTCGCCGCGGCCAGTCCTCTCCGGCGGCCGCACCCGCGGCGCCTGCACGGGGCCGAACGACTGCGCTGCCGGCTGGTTGGCGGCCTACCCGGTCGTGGCGCCACGATGGTGCGCAGGTCCTAGCGGGGTCGCCCCGCCGCGGGCAGCAGGACGGTGAACACGGCGCCCTCGCCGAGCTTGCCGCGGGCGCTGATGCTGCCGCCATGCCGCTCGACAATGCGCCGGCACTCGGCCAGACCAATCCCCTGTCCGGCAATGTCTCCGGAGGGATGCAGGCGTTGAAACAGGCCGAAGATGCGCGCGGCGTCATTTTCCGAAAAGCCGATGCCATTGTCCGTTACATCGATCACGACAAGGGATTCCGCCGCCGCACCGACATCGGGCGGCCGCTCTTCCGGCGTTGCGGTGCGCGAGCGCACCCGGATGCGGGGTGGCGCCGCGCTGCGATACTTCACGCCATTGGCGACCAGATTCTTGAACAGGCGGTAGAGCTGAGTCGCGTCCCCCCTCACCACATGGGGCACATCCATTTCCAGTGCGGCCTCGGCATCCCGCAAGAACTCGCTCAGGTCCGCCGCCACCGTCTCCAGCACTTCGCCCAGCGCCACGGGCTCGCTGACGGCCCGCTGATCCGTCAGCCGCGACAGGGACAGCAGGCCGGAGATCATCCCCTGCAGCCGCTCGGCGGCATCCTGAATGTAGTCCAGATAGCGTCGCCCCTCGCCGCCCGCCAGTTGGTCGCCGTAGTCCTGCAGCAGCAGGTCGCTGAATGCCCGCATCTTGCGCAGGGGCTCCTGCAGGTCGTGGGAGGCCACCGAGGCAAACTCGCTCAGTTCCTTGTTCTTCTGCTCCAGCAGTTGCGCGTAATTCTCCCGCTGCTGCATCGCGCGCCGGAACTCGGTCACATCCTCCGCGATCCCGAGCAGGCCCTGAATCCGCCCCTGTTCGTCGAGCAAGGGAATCTTGATGGCATGCAGCACCAGGTCCCGACCATCATCCATGGTGATCGCCAAGTCGTCCACATCGGCCATGCGCCCGGTTTCCAGCACTTCCCGGTCCAGGGCCTCGAAGCGCTCGGCAACCGCCGGGGGGAAGAAGCGACGTGACCGCTCGCCGATGGCCTCCGCGGTCTGCACCCCGAGGAAGTCCGTGTAACTGCGGTTCGCCATGGTGTAGCGACCCTCGCTGTCCTTGACCCACAGCCAATGGGGCACCGTGTCAAACACCGCCTGGAGCATGCGGCGGCTCGCCTTCAGCTCGTCCTCGGCACGCTTCTGCTGGGTAATGTCCTCCGCCACGGCGACGAGCCCTTGGATGGTGCCATCGGGACCGCGCAGCGGCAGCTTGGTGCTGCGTATCAGGCGCCGGGCCTGGTGCTTGTCGTGAATGATGCGCTCGGGCACATCGATGCGCTCGCCGGTGGCATACAACCGCTCGTCTTCGGCGATCACCTCGTCCACCACCCGTGGGTCGAACAGGTCCTGCGCCCGCTGTCCCACGGCGTCTTCCGGTCGGACGCCCCAGTCCTCGGCCTGTGCCTGGTTGGCCATCACGATGCGATGTTGCCGGTCCTTTACCCAGATCCCGTGGGGCACGGTGTCGAACACCGTGCGCAGCATCTGCTGGCTGGCTTCCAGCTCCTGCTTGGCCGTTTCCAGATCGGTGATGTCCACCGCCACGCCCACGACGCCTACCACCGCGCCACCCTCGTCGCGCAGCGGCAGCTTGATCGAGCGCACGATACGCTCCTTGCGTCCCCCCTGTGGGCGAATGCGCCGCGCCGGCACATCCCGCCGCTTGCCCTCGCGGCACACGGCCTCGTCTTCCGCCATCAGCGTTTCTGCCACGGCCGGGTCGTAGAATTCGCGGGCATGGCGCCCCACCGCTTCGCCGGTGGTCGTGTGCCATTCCTGGGCCATGGCCTCATTGATCATGATCACGCGATGGGCCAGATCCTTCACCCAGATCCAGTGGGGCACCGAATCCAGCACGGTTTGCAGCAGTCGCCGGTTGGCTTCGAGCTGCCGCTCCGTGGACGCCAGATGCGATACGTCTCGTGCATACAGAATGCGCCCCTGAAGCTGCCCCGCGCTGTTGCGCAGGGGGCTGGTGGTAACCAGCGCCTGGAAGGTGCGCGACTGGCCGGCCATGGCGAACTCTGTCTCCACGCTCTGCTCCGCGGTCTCCACCGGCGCGCTGATCTGTCGCAGCGCCGCCTCCCGATCCGCCTCGGCGAACAGCCGCCCGACGGGCTGGCCCAGCATGGCATCGGCCGACATGCCGAACACCGTCTCCGCCCCCCGGTTCCAGTTGATGATGCGGCCATCCAGATCGGTGGCCACAACGGCATCTTCGATTTGTTCGATGATCTGGGCTTGCAGGCGCAGGGTGCGCTCCGCCTCGATCTTGGCAGCGACATCCTCGGCGATTCCGATCAGCCCGCGCATGTTGCCCCTGCTGTCGCGGTAAGGCAGCTTGGTCGTCTTGCGCACCGTGCGGGTGCCGTCGGGCAGGATGATCGCATTCTGGTCGAGCTCCACGCGCTCGTTGCGTTGCCAGACCATGCGATCGGTGCGCCAGTAGTTGGGCACGTCCTTGGGCGGATATAGATCCTCCACGGTCTTGCCCGTCATCTCTTCCGGGGTCATGCCGTGGTCGCGGGCCATGCTGCGGTTCGCCACCAGAATGCGCCCCTCGTTGTCCTTGACCCAGATCCAGTGCGGAAGCGTGTCGATGATGGTGGCCAGCAGCTCGCGCTGGCTGCGGAGCTCGGTGTTGATCTGCACCCGGTTGGTGATGTCCTCGGAGACCCCGACGAGCCCGATGATGGCGCCGTTGCTGTCGCGCAGGGGGAGCTTGATGCTGTTGCGCACCATCTGTTTGCCGTGCCGGGTCGTGACCGGAATGATATGTCCCTGCACGCCGTTCGCATCGCTCCAGCGCTGCGTGGTCCTGCCCCGCAGCACCTGCTGGTCGATCGCGCGGACGATCGCCAGGTTGTCCAATGCGAACAGATCCCCCGTCGTCTTGCCCAGAATCTCCTCGGGCGTCATGCCCACATCGTCGGCCAGGCTGCGATTGGCCAGGAGGAACTCGTCCCGATCGTTCTTGACCCAGATCCACTGGGGCACCGTATCGATGATGGCGCGCAAGAGTTGCTGGCTATCCCGCAGCGCCTGCTCCGCCTTCACCTGTGCAGTGACATCCCGGAAGATGGCGCGCGTGAGAATCGGCCGGCCACCCTCGAAACGGCAGTTCACGCCGCCGGAGACGATGATCTGCCGGCCGTCCCTGGCGACGAAGGTGGTGCGGATATCCCCCACATCCTCGCCCCGCAGCAGGCGCGCCAGGACATCGCGGAATGACGCGGCGGCATCCGGGTGCACCAGATCGAGCAGGTTCATGCCGGCGGCTTCCTCGGCGGAATAGCCCAGCACCTGGTGCCACGCGCGATTCGTGTAGATGAGCCGCCCGTCCGGCTCGGCGCTCTGGATGATGTCCGAGGCATGTTCCAGGAAGTCCTGCAGGCGCTCGTCGCTGGAGCGGCGTTCCTCCTCGGCCTGCAGGCGCGGCGTGATGTCCTCCGCCATGCCCACCACGCCGGCGATGTTGCCCGCGGCATCCCGCAGGGGCAGGCGCAGCAAGCGCAGCACCATGCGGGTTCCGTCGTGCCGCGGCACCTCGAACTGCGGATGCTCCTGCAAGGTGCCCGTCTCCAGCACACGCTGTTCCAGGGCTTCCAGGTCGCGCACACGGGGATCGCTGTAGGCCCAATATTCCTGCAGCTTGGCGCCGATAAGCTCGTCCGGCGTCCGATCCCACAGATCCGCCAGCACCTTGTTGACCACGGTGAAGCGCCCTTCCAGATCCTTGACGAACAGGGGAAAGGGAAAGGTATCGAACACGGTACGCAGCAGCGCCTCCTTGTTGCGCAGCTCCTGCTCCGCCAGCACCTTGTCGGTGATGTCCTCCGTCAGCCCCACCAGCCCCACCAGCTTGCCCGATGACTCCCACAGGGGAATCTTGTGCATGCGCAGGATCGCATCCTCGCCATCCCCCCGCGGCAGGACCACATCCGCGATCAGCATGGGCTTGCCCGTATCGAACACCTGCTGATCCGTCTCGCGAATCAGCTTCAGCTGCGCCGGCGTGTACTGCTCGTGCTCCCCGATCGTGCGGCCGAGCAGATCCTCCACGGGCTTGTTCCAGAATGCGGCAAGCCCCTTGTTGACCATGGTGTAGCGGCCGTCCAGATCCTTCACATAGAGCGGGAAAGGGATGGAATCGAACACCGTGCGCAGCAGCGCCTCCTGGTTGCGCAGGGCCTGCTCGGCCTGCTTGCGGCGCACGAGCTGGAGCAGATGGGATACGACCTGATCCAGTACGGCCGTCAGCGCGGTGTCCGTGGCCGGCTCCGCCACCCCCAGCAGATCCACCACCACGGCCGGCCGGCCCTCGTGGGTCACGGTGAGCACCATGCCCCGCCGCAGTGCCGATGGCGCCGCTGCCGCCCAGGGGGTACAGCGCGGCTCCGCCGAGAAGTCCGGCACCCAGCGCGTCCCGCCTTGCGCGGCCGCGGACCCATTTCCGGCTGCATCCGGCAGCGCTACCGCCTCGCCGAAGCCGGCCTCGAATGCCCCGTCCACGCGCATCGTCGTCAGGCTGTGCGTATCCACCACGCGCAAGAGATCGGGGCGTTCCCCGTCGGGCATCATCACCCGGCCGGCCAGGGCGCCCGTCTCGGTGCAGAGCCGGCGCAGCAGCTTCGTGCAGGCATCCGCCACGGACTCGGCACGGTTGGCGATGTCCACCACGTCATAGAGCAGCGTGAGATACCCGGTGCGCCGCTGCACCTGTGCCTCCAGGTCCTGATTCAGCGTGGCGAGCTCGTTCTCGATGCGCTTGCGATCGGTGATGTCCAGCACGGTGCCGATCATCTGCATCGGCTCCCCCGTATCGTCCAGAAACGTTTCCGCCATGTGATACAGCACCTTCTCCGTGCCGTCGGGCAGCCGCATGGGATGCTCGAACCGGAACGGCTCTCCGGTCTGGTTGGCATGGCGAAACGCTCTGACGAATGCGTCCCGCTGTTCCGCCGGCACCATGTCCGCCGACAAGCTGCGGCTCGGCTCGATGCTCCCCACCGGCAGGCCATAGATGCGGTAGACCTCATCGGACCACGTCAGATCCTTGGTTTTCAGGTGCCACACCCAACTGCCCAGCCGCGCCACCTGCTGGGCGTGGGTCAGATTGAGCTGACTGCGCTGCAGGGCCAGCGCGGTGCGCTTGAGCTCGGAAATGTCGTGGAGCACCGAGGAATAGCCATTGATCTGTCCCTTGGCATCGCGGAAGGGCGCAACGCTCAATGCCACATCGATCAAGGTGCCGTCCTTGCGCAAGCGCTGGGTCTCCGCAATCCGCAGCACGCCATCTGCCGCCAGGCGCTCCTTCAGATCGCGAAATTCGCCACGCCGTCTCTCGGGCAGGATCATCGAGAAGTGCTTCCCGATGATCTCCTCCTTGCGGTATCCCAGCATGCGTTCCGCCGCCGGGTTCCAGCTCAGCACGATGCCGTCGGCGCCGGTACGCACCATGGCATCGGGCGCGGCCTGCACCATGCTGGCCAGTTCGGCCTGGTCCATCTCCGCGCGCCGGCGCTCCGTGATGTCCTGTACGGTGCAAATGACCCGTTGCGGCCGCCCGCTCTGGTCGGTCAGGATGGCCGCGTAGGTATAGACCACGCGCTCGCTGCCGTCGGAGCGGATCAAGCGGTGCTCCACACCGCTGGAGACGAATTCCTTCATCATGCGGCGCCATGCCGTCCGCAGCGCGCCCCGCTCGGACTCGGGCACATAGCGCAGGAAGGTGCGCCCCATGGGGGCGATACTGCCCGGCTGCACACCCAGGATGGCATAGAGTTCGTCGGACCACTCGGCCTCGGCCTGCGGGGCCTCCCACACCGCGACGCCCAGCTGCGCCACGCGCAGGGCCTGGTCCAGCGTATATTCCTTGCGCATCAGCTCCTGGGCGGCCTGGGCCCGCTCCACGGCCTGGGCCAGCACGTTGGCCACCGCCTGCACGAAGCGCAGCTCGTCGCGCGAGAAGGGATGCAGGGTATCGGAGAAGGCGGACAGGACACCCAGCGGGCCCTGGTTGCCCCGGATGGCCACCGAGACCCCACAGGTCACATGGTGGTGCTTCAACGTGGGCGGCTGCTTGAAGCGCGTCTCTTCGCCATAGCGGGGCACCAGCACGGGCCCCTCGGAGCGCAGGACGTAGGAGGCCATGCTGGCCTCCTCCTCGGGCACCACCAGCTCACCCACCAGACCCGCCTGCCAGCCCACGCCGGCCCGCATGAAAAAGCTGCCCTCCTCGGCGCGGTGCTCCAGCACCGCCACCAGCGGAACATCCAGCGTCTTGGCAATCTGCGCCGTGGCCAGCTGCATCAGCCCCTGGACATCCATGCCGTCCAGCGCACGCTGCACCAGGGAAGCCAGAATGGCCTGTTGCCGGCCCCGGGCGGTGAGCTGGTCGCTGGCCGCCTTGAGTGAAGTCACATCCGAGTAGGTGACCACCAGCCCGTCCACGGCCCCTTCCAGGGTGCTGTAGGGGATGATGCGGCGGCTGAACCAGCGGCGGCCGGCGGCCTTGATCTCCGCCTCGCGCGGGTGCAGATCGGCCAGCACGGCGCGGGCATCGCCCTCGAATGTGGGATCGTCCAGGGAGCTGGGCACGGCGGCGACGGGCCCGCCGACATACTTGCCCCCCAACTGCATCAGCTCCAGGGCGGCGCGCGTGTAGCGGCGCAGCCGAAGCTGCTCATCCAGGAACACGATGGCCGAGTCGGCGCTGCGCAGCAGGTTGGCCAGTTCGGTATTGGCCCGCTCCACTTCGAGGCTCGTGCGCTGCAGGCGGCCCTGGGTATCGTCCAGGGTTTCGTGCAGCGCGCTGTTCTCGGAGCGGATATCCAGCAGGGCTTCGTTGAGCGAGGCCAGATCGTCCAGCAGGGTTTGCAGGTCCTTGCCCGCCTCATTGGCCTCGCCCGTCAGCCTGGTTTCCGGCGCCGGGCGGTCGCCTGCGGCGGATCGGGGGGCCGGGCGGAACACCACCATCAGCAGCACCGGCCCCTGGGGCTGGCGGATCGCCTCGACGGTGAGTTGGGCCCGCCTGCCGCGCGCACACGACACCACTCGGCTTTGCAGCGTCGACGCACCGTCGAGCGCCGCCTGGGCCATCAAGCGGAGTTGGGTGCCGGCCTCGGCGGGAAGCAGCTCGGTCAGCCGCCGCTGTGGGGCCGTCGGGGCCTGGGTCAGGAAGCGCGCCCAGGCCCCGCGGAAGTGGAGCGGAGCCAGGGCCCGGTCGGTCAGGACGGAGAATTCGTCCATCTCCCCCACTGCCGGTGTGCCATCCTGCCGCTCGTGGGTCAAACCTCGGTCATGGCCACCCGGCGTATCCGCCCGGTCGTGTGCCTGGGGCGGCAGGTATCGATTGCGCTGGGTCATGGGGCTTCCCATTCATCCGGCCCCCGCATACCAGGGGGGTGGACAGACATGGCCGGGACTTTGGCGCCTGAGCTATGCGGGGCTGTCGAGCACCTGGCGCACAACCAACTTAAGCTGATCAATGTCGTATGGCTTTGCCAGGAGTTCGTCAATTCCCAATGTCTGGGCCGTCTCATGGTTCAGGATCTCGCTGTAGCCCGTGCACAGGATCACCGGCAACTCGTTGCGCAGGGCTCTGATCCTGCGGATCAGCTCGCTGCCGGCCAATCCGGGCATGGCCTGATCCGTGATCAGCAGGTCATAGTGGCCAGGATTCGCCGCAAAGGCAGCCAGCGCGGTTTCGGAGTCGGTAAATGTCTCCACCGCATACCCCTGCGCTTCCAGCGCCTGCTTACCCAATAAGGATATCAGTTCCTCATCATCCACGTACATAATGCGACCCGAGCCTGCGGCGGCATGCTCCGCCCTGGTGTTCGGTGTGACGGGGACCTCACTGACCACGGGTAGATAGACCTCGAATGTTGACCCCTCTTCCGGGCTACTGGTGACGTTCAGCCCGCCACCATGCTGCTGGACAATGCCCCATACCGTCGACAGGCCCAGCCCCGTGCCCTTGGTATCCTCCTTGGTCGTGAAGAACGGCTCGAAAATGCGGGCCAGAGTGGCCTCGTCCATCCCGATGCCCGTATCCATCACGGCAATGCGCACGTAGTCGCCCGGCGTCGGTTCGCCCATGATCATGTCGTCCAGCCCCAGCGTGACGGGATCCAGGCTGATCAGGATCGTTCCGCCGTCCGGCATGGCATGGCTGGCATTGACGCACAGATTCATCAACACCTGGTGTACCTGGGTCGCATCGCCCAGGACAGCGGGCAGGTCGGGCTCCACCCGTTCCACCAGGCTGACGGACTTGGGCAGCGTTGACCCAAGCAGCTTGCACACTTCCTTGACGATCGGCCCCAACATCAAGGGCTCCTTCGCACTTTCCTTGCGTCTGCTGAACAGCAGAATCTGCGATATCAGCTCGCGGGCCCGCGTGGCGGCCTCGAGCACGCGCGAGATATTGTCATGGGCCGCACTGGACGGATCCAGCTGGTCCAGCGTCAGACTGGCGAAGCCCAGGATCGGCACGAGCAGATTGTTGAAGTCATGCGCGATGCCGCCGGCCATCGTACCGATCGCCTCCATGCGCTGGGCGCGGCGCAGCCGCTCCTCCAGCAGCATCTGCCCGGACACGTCCCGCTGGACGGAAATGAACCAGCGAATCTCGCCCCGTTCGTCCCGCACCGGGGAGTGGGTGGATTCCGCCGTGTAGAGGCTGCCGTCCTTGGTGCGATTGATGTAGCGTCCACCCCAGTTCCCCCCGGACTTGAGCGTGTCCCAGACATCCCGGTAGTAGTCGTTGGATTGCACACCGCTCTTGAGCAGGCTGGGTTTCTTGCCCATTGCCTCCCCTTCGCTATAGCCGGTAATGCGCTCGAAGGCGGGGTTCACGTATTCGATCACCCCATCGGTGTTGGTAATGAAGACGGCATCGCCGGCCTGTTCCAGGGCCGCGGCAAGCCAGGAGCGGTCCTCCATGGCCTGATGCCGCTTGGTGATGTCCACCAGCACCTCCTGGGTGGCCGGCTCCCCATCCCAGTCAATCACCATGCTCATCAGTTCGAGGAACCGCATACTCCCGTCGCGGGCCCGTCCACGCACCTCGGAGCGCGCCGGGGCCTCATTGCCGCGCAGCCGGCGGGCCGTGTCCCGCTCCACCCGCTCCCGGTCCGCAGCTGAGATCAATGACAGCACATCCTCCAGTGCCAGAATATCTGCGGGCTGGTCATAGCCGAACATGCTGGCCAGGGCGGCATTGGCGAATAGGGCCCTGCCGTTGCGGTGCACCAGAATGCCCTGAATGGAACCTTCCACCAGATTGCGAAAGCGCTCGTTGCTGTTCTCCAGGGCTGCGGCGGCCCGGTGCCGCTCGCGCTCGAGATGCAACTGGGAGAAGCAGCGCTCCAGCGAGGCGATGATGTCCTGGGGATTGAGGGGCTTGCGCAGAAAATCGTAGACCCCGACCTGCATGGCATCGTGGGTGCTGTCCGCATCCGCGCTGGTGGTCATCAGCACGCATACCAGGCGCGGGTTGCGCTCCAGCAATTCCTCGGCCACGTCCATGCCCGGGCGCTCGCGCAGCCCCTGCGCGATCAGGACCACCTGCTCCGGGCTGCGCAGCGCGGCATCGAGCCCCTGGCTCAGATCGTTGATGATGGTCACCCCGTAGCCATGGGGCGTGAGAAAATCGCTCAGTGCCTCGGCGAAATCCACATCGTCATCGATGATCACCACGTGCCGCTGTCCCGCCGCGGCGTTGGGTTTGTCATGGACTGGACTGCCGTCGATCACGCGTGTCTCCGCATGGCGAGCTTTGGCGCCGGCCGGCCGATGCCGATGCTCGCCGTCTGTTCCAGGGCGCAACTGGCGTCCCAACCCATGGCATCGCAGTCGCAATCCCCATGCCACGCCAGAATCCCGTCATTTCGCATGATATCAGCAGGTTGTGATTGCAGGACTTCGGCCGCCGACGTCCGCTTGCGGACAGCCCGGGCCCCCAGCCGTCCGCTTGCGGACAGGTCCGCGCGAACCGCTCAGCAACGAATTCTCGGATAGTCGGGGCAGGTCATACGACGAAACTGAGGAAACCCCAAGCCCGGCGCAGCGGTATGCCAGCCTGGGCCGGAGCCGATGGCGGCTCGCGGCGGTGCGGCAGGGTCAGGGCGCCACGGCCTCCGCATAGGCTCCGGAGGAATAGTTGGGGACTTCGTCGTAGGGAAAGGCGGTGTAGTAATACGTGGTGCCGGGGGTGAGCCCCGTATCCGACGTGGAGGTGCCCGTGTCGTCATACACGGTGGTGCCGTCCGTCGGGTAGAAGGGGTAGCCCGTGGTGGCGCGGCGGATCAGCACCTTGACGAAGTCCGTGTCCGTGGGATTGGTCCAACTCAGGTTGATCACGCCAGACGCGCCCTGGGCCGCCGCAAAGCTGGTCACGTTGGCCGGCGCCGTGGTGTCGGCGGGCGTCGCGGTGGCATTGATCCCGGCGCCGACGTTAAAGGACGCGTCGTAGGAGAACGCTGTGTAGAAATACTGCGTGCCGTTTGTGAGCCCCGAGTCCGTATGGGAGGTGGCTGGGCCAGAATAGATGGGGTCCCCGTCCGTCGAGGCTGCCGGATAGGTGGACGTGTCCCGCCGGATCAGCACATTCGTGTAATCCGGGTGACTGGCATGGCTCCACGACAGGGCGATCGACTCGTTGCCCGCGGTGGCGGTGAAATTGGCCGGCGTGGTCGTGTAGGAAGCCGTAACGGTCAGGGTCGCCGCGTCGGACTGGCCGTCGGCGCTCGATGCCTCCACGTACACATCGTAGGTGCCCGGCGAGGAGAACGTCACGCTGCCCGGTGCGCTGCTGCTGCCGGTGCCCGGACTCGCCCCGCCCACGCCGTTCAGATCGAAGCTCCAGGCGTAATCCACCGGCGACGTGCCACCCTCAGTCTTCGCGGAGAACGCAATGGATTCACCGACGCCAATGGATTGATTCCCGGACGGCGCCGTGATGGTCAGCTCAAGGTTATCGGCCTCCGTGCCACAGCCCGCCAGCAACGCGCCCACCGCGAAGCTCAGCACAACCCACCGCATGGCCGTCAGGGGCAGAATCCTCAACTTGCATCGACACATGGTGGCTCCAACACCGCTCTGACAAGGCAGACAGACTGCCGCGATTCGCTTGCGGATTACCGTGCAAAATGTGGTCCCCTTCGCGGCGTGGGAGTACGCCCGCCAGGAATCGAACCTGGGACCTGCGGATTAGAAGTCCGCTGCTCTATCCTACTGAGCTACGGGCGCGCATGGGGATGCGCCGCCGGCCGGGCCCCGCCGATGCCGGGTACGGGCGGCGCTCCCGTGTGTCGAACGTACCACCCCGCCGGGACAAGCGCGATATGCCCCCGGCCCGCTCGGTGCGGGCACGGGCGTGGGCAATGCAGGGCGTTGCCGCTCAGCGCAGGATCGTGCCGATGCGGCCCAGGTTGTACCCGCCCAGCAGACCGGCATGGGGGTCGTGGGACCAATAGATGATCTGCCCGCGGCCGCGCACCTCGCTCTCGTGCAGATAGCCCCACACACGGCTATCGGCGCTGTTGAAGCGGTTGTCGCCCATCATGAACAGGCTGCCCGCGGGAATTTTCACGGGGCCGAAGGATGGCGCCTCGCGTCCCATGCGTTTGAGTTGCGCCAGAATCTCCGGGTCGTAGAAGGCGTACGGCTCGTCCAACGGCTTGCCATCGATATAGAGCTGGGTGCCGCGCAACTCCAGGGTCTCTCCGCCCAGCCCCACGACACGCTTGATGTAGTCCCGCGAGGGGTCCAGGGGATAGGGAAAGATCACGATGTCGCCCCGTTCCACCGGCTGGGCCAGCACACGGATGTCCGTGAAGGGGATATGCAGCCCGTAGCTGTACATGGTGGCGAAGATGTGGTCGCCGATCTGGATCGTGGGCAGCATGGAGCCGGAAGGAATCTTGAACGGGGCCACCACGAAGGCCCGCAGCAGCATCGCCATGACCACGGCGAAGATGAACGCCTCGGCCCACTCCCGGTACACCCGGTTGGGGATCAGCCGTTCCAGCCGCAGCAGGCTGCGCCGGGCCAGCTTGACCACCGCGCCCTGGGTCTCCCGGTCCAGCGGTTGCGGATGGGTCTCGTGCAGGGCCTGCAACAACGCCCGGCGGGAAGCAAAGCGGTGTCCCAGCAGGGGCTTGAGCGCGGCGAGCACATCGGCGGCAACGCCCGCCTGACCCAGCTCACTCAGCACCTCGGGGGTGACATGGTAGGAGCGCAACGAATTCGGCCTCGGCAAGATGACGCCACAGCAACGCGACCTGACCGGTCATGCGCGCGCAGGCAACAATGAAAGCGCCGGCAGCTCAGGCCGCCAGGCGATATACGCCCCCTTCTTCCAGCACGGTGCCGGCCCCCAGCATTTCTTCCAGATGGCGGGTGATCGTGTAGACCTCGCAGCTTTCCGCCCACAGACCATCGTACCAGCGGGGGTACACGAAACGGTGCGCCACCAGCTCGGCCAGGGTCTTGGGGCCTTCCCCAATCACGCGCAGAATGTCCGCCTCGCGCTCGTCGATCTTGGCGCGGAAGGCGTTGAGCATGGACAAAAAGGTTGCCCGATCGGTAATCACGCCCTTGTGATGGGAGGTCACCCAGGCCTTGGCCTCGATCTCCGTCAGCCGGTCGATGGAGCGGCGGAAGTCCTGCAGGCTGGAACAGCCGTCCCCGTAGTAGGGGCCAAAGCTGGACAGGTCGATATCCCCGATGAACAGCACGCCCTCCGGCTCCACCAGCAGGGCGCTATGGCCCCCGGTGTGCCCCGGCGTGTGCAGCGCCGTGATGGTGCTGCGGCCCACCTCCCAGCTTTCCTCGGCCGGGTAGCCCTGGGCGTCCGGTCGCGGGTGGAAGAAGAATTCCTCGGTGACGAATGGGATCATCTTCTGGCTGGGCTCCGGCGGCATGCCATAGTGCTCCAGCAGCCCGTCGATGCT
>Ga0326597_10006172_pt1 | contig 16467 bp, 12 predicted proteins | sample RVTome_12_FD_203789 | JGI IMG/M metagenome (GOLD analysis project Ga0326597, IMG submission 203789) | Soil microbial communities from uranium-contaminated site in the Upper Colorado River Basin, Wyoming, United States - RVT100D185 | ecosystem: Environmental > Terrestrial > Soil > Contaminated >...
TCCGATCATCGCGAACAGCGAGAACAGCAGGCTGTTGATCACCAGCATCGTAATCACTGAGATCAGCGAGAAGTCCGCCATTTCGAGAAACGCGTCCAGCGTAGCCGGATCGATATCCGGAATGATGTCCAGCAGCACCTGTTCCATCTGGTCCCGCGATTCGGGCCCGGATGTCATGAATCGGAACGGTACCGAGGCCATTGTGGCCATGATCCCACCGAACAGCCCGCTGAGGGCTCCGACGAAGGCCCCGTCTCCGTAGGCCAGGCCTCCCGGTCCCCGGGGATGTTCCCGGCCCATCAGCCACGCTCCGAATCCGCCGCCGCCCAGTGCCCACATGCAACAAATGCAGTTGCCGAGATTGACGATCGGAATCGCGGAAAGGACCCCAAGGACCGCTCCGGCGATCACTGCCGGACGGACCGCGTCCGGGCTCTCCCCGCTCCCGGTTTCCGGGGGCGGGCCCGCGTTCACCGGCGTGCCACACTGCATGCAGTACTGCGCCCGGTCGGCTACCGTTGTGCCGCATTCCTGACAGACGCTCATCGCGCGCCCTCCAGCGCTGAAGCCTTCCTCGTTCGAAGCCTGTACCACAGTCGGCGCCGCATCTGCTCGACGCCGGCGGTGACAAACGCGGCCGAGGCGAGTCCAACCCCAAGGCCTGACAAAGCGCGGAGCGGTTCCAGGTCCAGCCCCAGCCGCGCCACGACAAACTCCAGGGCCATCCCGGCGAGGGCGATGCGGAGGAAACCGGTGTGCGGGGGAAGCCGCGTGACGAGGGCCAGCGCAAAGCCCGCGTAAATGGACGTACATCGGATACAGACAGGAAGAACGTGTCCGGCCAGGTGCCAGCTCCGGTCGGCCATCTGGTGGCAAATGATTGAAAACATGGAGTAAATGGCGGACACGTCGAAGACCGGCGCCGCCAGGATGGCGATCCACCAGACCGCAGCCGCCGCGACGAGGATTTGCCAACCTGCGCTCGGCGGTGCGGTTCGATCCACGTTTTCGATCGTTTTCATGACCGGATACCCCGGGTGCGATCTGCGGAACGCCCGGATTGAGTGGGCCTTCGGCGCCGCCGGAGGCGAGCATTGTAACAGTTCTGGATGGACGGAGGCGGAAGGGTCAACGCTCCAACGTTGAATGCCTGGCCGGTGCGTGCCGGCGACCGAAAAGACGGCGCGATCCCGGTTTTCGGGCGCTAATCCCAAGCTCTTGACTTCTTGACTGTTACCGGGTGGGTGCTATCATATTTGGACCTGTGATCGAAGACACGGATGAACCGTGCACGAGGGGTGATTTATGAACCGTAGAGTGATTCTGGGGGTGGTGGCTCTTCTGATCCTGACCGCTTCGGTCCCTGCGACAGCGCAATCGGATCGTGAGAGCGCGCGCCTTGAACGGGCGAATCGCGCGCTGGAACGGTGGCTCGACCAAGATGTTCAGTACGTCATTACGGACCAGGAGAAAGCGGCTTTCGAGGCGCTGACGACCGACGAGGAACGCGAGTCGTTCATCGAACAGTTCTGGTTCCGCCGCGATCCGACACCGGATACGATCGAAAACGAATACCGCGAGGAACACTACCGGCGGATCGCGTATGCGAACGAGCATTTCGCGGCGGGTATTCCGGGGTGGAAGTCGGATCGTGGCCGGATCTATATCATTCATGGAGCACCGGACAGCAAGCCGGAAAACCGCCCGACCGGTGGCAGCTTCCAGCGCCCGTTTGCCGAGGGTGGTGGCAACACCGTCGTGTATCCCTTTGAACAATGGCGCTACCGCTACATCGAAGGGATCGGTCAGGAAATCATCTTCGAGTTCGTCGATGCCTGCTTCTGTGGGGAGTACAGTCTGGCGATTACGCCGTTCGAGAAGGATGCGCTTGCCCACGTTCCCGGCGTCGGTCTGAACCTGTACGAGGAAGTCACCGGAGAGAAGCTGTACCGGGGCGCGGGCCTGCAGACCGGTGAGATTCTGGACCATCGGGTCAATCAGTTCGACATGCTCGACCAGTACTCGAAGGCGTTCAATCCGCCCGAGGTGAAGTTCAAGGACCTCGAGGCGATTGTGACGACGAACCTGTCGTACAACCTCCTGCCGTTCGAGATGCGCGCGGACTTCATTCGCGTGACCGATGAGACGATCAACGTTCCTATTACGATTCAGTTGAAGAACAGCGATGTGTCCTTCGTTGAGAACGGCGGTTTCCATCACGCCGAACTCCATGTGTTCGCGCAGGTCAAAGGCATCAACGGCCGCATTGCACAACAGTTCGAAGACACGGTTCTGATCGATATTGCCGATGCCCTCTGGGAACAGCAGCTCGACGGCGCGCGTGTCCATCAGCGCGTGCTGCCGTTGCGTCCGGGGCGCTACAAGATCGATATCGTCATCAAAGACCTGAACACCGACAACGTCGGGACCGTGACCCAGGCGCTGACGGTGCCGCGGTTCCCCGAAGGCCAGCTCGCGACCAGTACGCTGATTGTTTCGGATCTGATCGAACCGATCCCGACGCGTCAGATCGGCGCTTCGTCGTTCGTGCTGGGAGACCTGAAGGTTCGACCCAGCGTGGGTCAGGAATTCCGGGTCGGTGACGACTTCAATTACTGGCTGCAGGTCTACAACCTGACGCTCGATGAAAACACCAACAGGCCCTCGGCGACGATTGAAACGCTGATCCTCCGGGACGGCGTGCAGATTGACAAGATTGTCGAGACGACTGAAGAGCTTTCAAGCGCCGGGCAGCAGGTGACCATCCATGAGACGTTCATGCTGGATGGATACGAGCCCGGCGAGTACTCGCTGCAGCTCCGGATCATCGACAACCTGGGTGGCAACGTGACGGCCCCCACGGCAGAACGGTTTGTGGTTCGGCCGGCACGGATCGCCTCGAACTGATGGCCCTTTAGATTTGTTCGAGGGGCCGCCGAAAGGCGGCCCCTTTGCTATTTGGGATGCTATTTGGGATGTTGCTGGGGCCAACGGTTCGACGTGACCGGGGTTCCTTCCATCCGACACGGGATGCGTGCATGCCCCACCTGCTGACCCGACATCTGAATCCCTCCCCCGGCCCCTCTTCCCGCTCTGGCGCCTCGGTCCGGACCGTTATGGTCATGACGGTTCTGATTCTGGCGGGGCACCCTGGCCCTGTAGCCGAGGCCCGGCAGTTCCGCCTGGACTCCGCCGGCATTTCAGGAAAGGTTGTCGACGCGGCGGGTATGCCGCTGGCGGGCGCCGCGGTCGCGGTCGAAGTGGCGGGCCGGATCTTTCGGGAGCGGCTGGTCCTGACCGACCGCTCCGGCGCTTTCGTCGTGGCGGGACTCGAAGCCGGAGAGTATTCGGTGAGCGTGACCAAGTCGCGGTTCCTGCCGGCGCTGGCTCAGAGCATCGAACTGGACGTGGGCGTGACCGCAGTCCTGACCGTAAGCCTGCAGACCGCTCTCGATGTCGTCGTCGACAGCGTCCGTCGTGGGCGTCTGGAGGATGTGAAGTGGGTCTTGCGGACCTCACCAACCGCACGGCCGGTTCTGCATCTGGCTCCGTCGGCCAGTTCGACCGATACCCGGGCCCGCAACGAGGTGTCAGTCGGGGAATCCTCGTCGGCCGGTTATCTCCAGTTGTATTCGACCAGCGCTGGCAGCGGCGCCACGCCTGAATCCGTCGGTTCCGAGTTCGAATACCGGATGACGCTGGGCGCCGATTCGGCCCTTGTCGTGGCGGGCCGGTACAGTGAGGCGGTTCACATGCCGCGCGGATTCGCGGCCTCCTACGGATTTTCCATGGGCGGGGACCGGCGGGCGCTGGTTGGCGTCCGTACCCGGCAGGCGGCATACCCGGGTATTGCGGGCGATGCGGGGGAGTTGCAGTTTGCCTACGAAGAAGCCGTCCAGTGGAACGATCAGACCGTCTTCCGTTACGGTGCGTCGGTTGGCCGACCGGAGCGCCGGAGCGGAGCGACGACCTACTTCCGCCCTGAATTCGGAGTGTCCTGGCTGGGGTCCGGCCGGACGAAGGTCCAGGCCGCGTTTTCCCGCCGCGATCCGGCGGATTCGAGTGATCCCATCCGGGGACGGGAATACTTCGACTATGCCGTTCAGCTTCCAGCCGAACTTGAGCGATACGGACACAGCGAGGTTGGCCTTGAACACAGGATCGGCGGCAATGTTCGCGCGTCCATCGACGGTTTCCGCGACACTCAGGGCGTGGCGGCCTTCTTCGCCGATAACGGAGGCGGTGAGCCCCGGATTGTCCTGGTCGATTCGGGCGCATTGCCGACGACGGGCGTGCGCCTCTTCGTGGACCGCGTTGAAGGGAATGTCGAAGCCGGCGTGGGTTACACCTGGGCGCACGGTCCCGTCCTGGCGGCAATGGCTCCAGGTCCAGGTTCCACTGAACGGTTCGGAGTCGAACCGCGGCCCATGCATATGCTGACGGCGCGCTTGGGTGCCCGGTTCGACCGGACGCGAACGGACCTGACCGCGGTGTACCGCTGGGTGAATCAGATGGGAGCGGGAGCGGTCGATCCGTATCAGCAGCGAGTGGAGTACAACGATCCGTCGTTGAGCATCACCGTGGCGCAGGACCTTCCTTCGCCGGGTCTTTTCCCGGCGCGGATCCGGGCGATCGTGGATGCACGGAACCTGTTCGAACCCGGATTCGGTGACGGTGGGGCGGTCCCGGCCGTCTACCGGCGTCTGGTCAAAGGCGGTATCCACATCCAGTTTTGACCACCGCGCCCGGTAGCGCCTCAGTCTTCCACTTTCAAACGGAGACACTATCCCGGGTCCGGCCGTCATTCCGACTTCTTGTATTTGCGCTTCCAAAAAGCATATCTTCTTGGGAGTGGACGTAACCATATTTACTTTCAGGGACTTGTTGCTACCCGGAGAGGTTCATCGGAGGGCTTTCACGGTGTTGGACCGGCTCCTGGAGATGACCGACCGAGGCGGGAAACCGGAATCGTGCCGGGGCCCAAGCGCGTGAGATGACACGGATCATCTCATTCCGGGTGGTCGCTACCGTCGTTCTGAGCCTCGGACTGATCATCCTCGGCGGCCTCAACGTGCAGCAGAAGCGGCTATGGGAGGCGCCCGACGATGGCGTGTCCTGGATCCAGACCGAACCGGGTGTCGTCGAGGCCCGGATGGTCCTGTTTGACGCGCCCGGCAGTCGCGCCGGCCTTCAGGTTGGCGATGTTCTCACGGGCATCAACGCGATTCCGATCCAGACGGAGCTGCAGGTCACCGAGGTCCTCTACGATCTGGGCGGCTGGGCGTCGGCAACCTACACCATCGAGCGGAACGGCATCGTGATTCCCGATGTCACCGTCGTCCTGTCCCCGCAACCCGAGCGATTCCGGCGTCAATTCGGCTATCTGGAGTTCATCGGCGTTCTCTACCTGCTGGTCGGTCTTCTGGTCGTGACTCGCCGGTGGAGTGCCCCCCACGCGACGCATTTCTATTTCGTGTGCCTGATCTCGTTCGTCTTCTACGTGTTTCACAGCACCGGAAAGCTGAATGAGTTCGACTGGACCATCTACTGGGCGGATGTGGTTGCGAAAGCATTCCTTCCGCCGATGTTCATGCACTTCTGTCTGGAGTTTCCGCGGCGGCACGCGCTTGTGGAACGCTCACCACGACTGCGATGGCTCCTCTATGTACCCGGCGCCGTCCTGACGATCGCGCACGTCCTCTTCATCCTCGGTTTTCTGTCATCGCCGGAGAGTGACCGGGCCGTCCGCGACTTCATCGACAGCGCGAACGTCGTCCATTTCGGCATTCTGTTTGTCGTGAGTGCGTGGATCCTCCTTCAGACCTACCGTGCCGCGCGGGAAATGGAACTCCGGCAACAGATGAAGTGGGTCACCCGCGGAACCATCGTTGCGGTTGTACCCTACTTTCTGTTCCAGTCCCTTCCACGCGTCTTCGGGACCGTACCGCCCGAATCCGCCGATCTGGCCGTCGTTCCGCTGGTGCTGATTCCGATCTCGTTCGGATGGGCGATTCACCGGTATCGCCTGATGGATGTGGACACGTTGTTCAAGCGGGGGGCCGCCTATACGCTGGCGACGATGGCGGTGATCGGCCTCTACGTGACCGTCGTTGTCGTCGTCGGGGACCTGTTCGGCGAAGGACTGCCGCAGGAGTTGGGCGTTGCCGGGAGCATCATTGCCACGATTGTTGCCGCGCTGCTGTTCGCTCCGACCAAAGACCGGATTCAGGTGTGGCTCGACAAGTTTTTCTACAAGGACCGCTACAACCTCCGGCTGACGGTGACAGACTTCGGACGACGTCTCGGCTCGGAGGTCGACCTGGACAAGGTTCTCGACCGCATTGTCGATCGATTGTCCGGATCGCTGCTCGTCGAGCGGATGGCCGTGTTGCTGGAGGACCCGCGGGATCCGTCGCGATTCGTCCTGGCGCGTTCCCGCGCACTGGACACACCCATCGGAACGGTTTTCCCCTTTTTGCGGAAGGATACCGACCAGCCCTACGTCATTCTCGATTCCGAGGCGGCCGCGCAGTCCGGTCTGAACTACGCGGTTCCCTGCCGCGCACAGGATCGCGTCATTGCCTACCTCGGCCTTGGCCCCAGCGAAGACGGCGGCTTCCTGACCAGTGAGGACCTGGATCTGCTCCAGGGCGTGTCCGACTACGTGGGTATCGCGGTCGAAAACGCCACGCTGTATCAGTCGCTCGAGGAAAAGGCGACCGAGTACGAGAGCCTCAAGGACTTCAACGAGAACATCATCGAATCGATCAGTGTTGGTGTGATGGTGGAAGTGGGTGGAAAGATCTGGGGCTGGAACCGCGCTCTGGAAGAACTCACCGGCCGCTCCAGGGACGAGATGACCGGAAAGGGGACCGCCGAGGTGATTCCAGCCGAAGCCCTGGACCGCCTCCGCGAGGAACGCAACCTGTACAAGCACCGGTGGGGCGATCTGATCGTCAACCTTTCCGCAACGCCATTGGTCGATAAGGCCGGGCAGACCAGCGGCCGGCTGATCATCGTTGACGACGTCACCGAACGCCTGCGCCTCGAAGATCAGATCGTCGAGAACGACAAGCTGAGTTCGATGGGGTTGCTGGCGGCAGGTGTCGCACACGAGGTCAACACGCCGCTGGCGGTCATCTCCAGCTACTCCCAGCTGCTGCGCAAGCAACTGGATCCGGCCGACGACCGGCTGGCCATGATGGACAAGATCATCAAGCAGACGTTCCGCGCGTCGGAGATCGTCAACAACCTGCTCAGTTTTTCGAGGACGAGCCCGACCGAACTGGTCGAGCTCGACCTCCACCAGGTCCTCAACGACACGTTGTCGTTGCTGGCGCATCAACTGAACAGCGCCAGAATCACGGTCGACAAGGATTTCGCCTCCGATATTCCCATGGCATTCGGCAACGCCGGAAAGCTGCAGCAGGTCTTTTTGAACCTCCTTCTCAACGCCCGCGACGCGATGCCGGGCGGAGGAACGTTGAAGGTGCGGACGACATCTTCCGACGGCCGGATCCAGGTGCGGATCACCGACACCGGAGTTGGAATCAGCAGCGAACACCTCAAGAGGATCTACGATCCGTTCTTTACGACGAAGGAAGTGGGCAAGGGGACAGGTCTCGGCCTTTCCGTGTCGTACGGAATCGTTCAGGAACACGGCGGCAATATCGAGGTCCGAAGCGTACCCGGTAAGGGGACGACCTTCCGTCTCGAGTTGCCGCTCGCACGAAAGCCGGCCAATGCCTAAAAACAAACCGCTGCAGAACGCTACCCGGGTCCTGGTCGTCGACGACGAGGAAGAGATCCGGGACAGCCTGAAGATCCTTCTGGAATCGGAAGGGATCCAGGTCGAAACGGTCAACAACGGGGAGGACTGTATCGCGAGAATCGGATCGGAGTCCTACGATTTGATCCTTCTGGACCTCATGCTGCCGGGGCGTTCCGGCCTGGAGATCCAGAAGGAACTCCGGGCTCTGGATCCGGCACTTCCCGTCGTCATCATCACAGCGATGGCGGTGATCGAGACCGCGGTCGAGGCCATCCGTTCCGGGGCCTACGACTATGTGACGAAACCCTGGAACAACGACAAGCTGATGGCGATCGTTGCGAATGCAACCCGTCAGCGCAGCCTTCACAGTGAAAACCTTCAGCTGCGCCGCGCCCTCAAGGAGCGTTACGGGTTCAGCAACATCGTAGGGAAGAGCGAGCGGATGCTCCGCCTGCTCGACCTGGTGACACAGGTCGCCTCCAGCCGCAGCACGATCCTCGTCCAGGGTGAGAGCGGAACCGGAAAGGAACTGATCGCGAAGGCGATCCACCTGAAGAGCCCGCGCGCCGAGAAACCGTTCGTTCCGGTCAACAGCGGCAGCATGCCCGTCGACCTTCTCGAATCCACGCTCTTCGGCCACGTGAAGGGCGCGTTCACCAGTGCGGTCGCCGCGAAGAAGGGGCTGTTCGAAATTGCCGACCAGGGAACCATCTTCTTTGACGAGATCGGTACGATCGGACCGGAGACCCAGGCGAAGCTGCTCCGCGTCATCCAGGAACGCGAGTTCATGCGGCTGGGAGGGACCGAGACCGTCCATGTCGATACCCGCATTATCGCGGCGACGAACGCGGACCTGAAAGAGATGGTGACGCGCGGGACATTCCGTGAAGATCTCTACTACCGTCTGAACGTCATCAACATCAATCTGCCTCCCCTCCGGGAACGCCCCGAGGATATTCCGCTGCTCGTCGAACACTTCATCCGGAAATACTGTGAAGAGAACGAGAAGCCGAACTACACGTTCAGTCCGGAAGCCCTCCGGGTCCTTGTCGACAATACCTGGCAGGGTAACGTGCGGGAACTGGAGAACGCGGTTGAACGGGCTGTCGTCCTGGCATCATCCGAAATGATGGATGTCGATCTGCTTCCGGAATCGGTGACACGTCCCGAAACCCGGAACCAGTCCATCGCCGCTTCCCTGGACATCGACCCGGGCAGCTCCCTGTCCCAGATCGTGGAAGCTTTCGAGCGGCAGGTGATTACCGAACGGCTCGAACAGACCGGCTGGAGTCAGACCGAGGCGGCAGAGAGCTTTAACATTCCGCTGTCGACGCTCAACCAGAAAATCAAACGTCACGGCATCGCGAGCAAGAAGAAGCGCGAGAAGTTCACGACGTGATCTATCCTGCTGCCGGGGTGCTCCGATGCCGCCTGTCGCCGGTGCGGGCCCGGGCCGCTGCCCTCAGGCACGGGCCCAATAGCAAATGAACGTCTTCGAACAAATCCGGAATGCGGCATCCCTGCTCTCGCCGCGAATCGCAATCACCGGCGCGACCAGGCACCGCGTGCTGGAAGCCGCGGCGGCCATCCGCCGCGATGGTATCGGTGAGCCCGTTCTGGTGGGAAGTGCCGATGCGATCGAAGCCGCCGCCCGTGCCCGCAGCATCCCGATTGCCGGCATCCGGATTGTGGAGCCCACGCCGGAGGCGGCGAATCGTTATCTGGGCGCCACGCTGGCGGCGCGCCAGTCGCGCGGCGCACTCGAGTCCGAGGTTCGGGCTTCGCTCCGGGATCCGGATGGTCTGGCCTCGGCCATGGTCCGGTCCGGAGACGCGGACGTTCTGCTTTCCGCGTCCGGCTCGCCGGGGGTGGATCCGTGGGCGGAAACCCGCTCCGGCTCCGGCTTGATTGCGGAGTGTTTCGTGGTCGGATTCAACGGCGGTGGCGGTTTCCTTGCCGTCGATCCGCGGGCGACGGCCGAGCCGTCGGCGACGACTCTGGCCGGGATCGCGTTGATGACCGCGTCGAACGCCCGCCGGTTGCTCGATGTCGAACCCCACATCGGTTTCGTGGCGCCGACGGTCTTCGCGCCCCTGTCCGCCCGGGACCGGCACCGGAGTGCATCGGAGACGCTCAGTGACCGTGTATGGCAGGCCGCGGAAACCGTGCGGATCCGCGATGAATCCGTCCGGGTCGCGAGGCAACTCCTGACGGAGGTGACGGCCGGTCCCGATGCGCCCAATATCTGGGTCTTCGTCCAGCGGCAGGCCGGGAACGCGGCATATGATCTGGCCCGCCGGTTTCCCGGATCCCGGGCGGTGGGACCGGCAACCCAGGGGCTGGACATCCGGTTCAACGTGTTGACCGGATCCGGGACCGTCTCGGAGATCGTGGATCTGGCGGCGCTGACCAGCGTCGTTGTGTAGATGGGTATGGGCTGGGGCCGACCCTGGGTCCCGCCGGTCCGGAGCGGACCCAACAAAAAAGCCCCCGCTGGGCGGGGGCTTCGAACTTGCGATTGCGAAGAGGCTACTCTTCGACTCTGCGGCGGACCTTTTTCCGGCTCCGTTTCCGTGCCAGGGCCTGCTTGATGCGTTTCTTCTCGCCCGGTTTCAGATAGAAGGAGTGCCGCTTGACCTCTTTGATGATGTCTTCCTGCTGCACTTTTCGCTTGAAGCGCCGAAGAGCGTTCTCGATCGATTCGCCCTCTTGTACTCGTACTTCAGCCAATGTAAATACACCTCCAATCTTCTGCAGAGCGCAGACCCTGATTATCGCGTGCCGGAGGTGGGGAAGTCAAACACGCTGAGGCCATCGGGCGCACGTCACAAAAGTAGTGACTACCGAGGAAACTTGACGAGAGGGAGTCTCCATGCCGATCCGTGAGAATCCGATTCGAAAGCTTCAAGGAGCGCCGCGACCAGCTGCTGAGCGTCTAAAGAGCTTCTAAAAATGCCGAAGGCGGGATTCGCGCTTTGCGTGCTCACTGATTCTAAAGAAGTTATTGATTTCGCTGGGTCGCTGAAAACGCCCAACACTCACATTGCCGAAATCCCGGGCACACTATAGACACACAGGCAGATCGGCTCTGACACCGAATTCTATCTAAGGCAGGTCAGCATCGGGCCAAAGCCCCGCGACTGTGGTAGAGGCCTCACACTCCTGCTGAAGGAACGGACAACGTTCCCAGAGGCGCCTTGGAACAGTAACCCATGGAATTTATGGCACTTATCAGATTCGGACATTCACCGTATACTGAGACCATGACCCTCGACGACATCAGGCGACGGGCGGCCCCAATTCTTGAACGGTACGGCGTCGAATACGCCGGCGTATTCGGTTCGGTCGCACGAGGCGAAGACACTCCGGACAGCGACATCGATGTTCTCGTCGTGCTCAAGCAGCCTGTCAGTTTGCTCAAGTTTTTCGCATTGAACGATGAGCTGGAGACGGCACTCGGTTGCAAGGTGGATCTCGTTACGCGCAACAGTTTGAACCCCCACGTGAAGCCCTTCGCCCTCCAAGAGCTCCAGACTGTCTATGAAGAAGTCCGATGACGTCTATCGTCTGCAGATTCTCGATGCGGTCGCAAAGATCGAGCGGTTCGTGGCGGGCCTCGACAAGAACTCCTTCATCGGCGCCGAAGTCGTCCAGAGCGCGGTCATCATGCAGCTTGCCGTAATCGGTGAGCTTTCAAAACGATTGTCCGATGGGTTCAAGAACAAGGTTTCCTTGCCGTGGAAACAGATCGCCGGCTTTCGTGATCGGGCGATCCACGATTACTATCAGCTCGACTTGGAGTACGTTTGGCTGACCGTTCGGGATGATCTCCCTCTCCTGAAGAACGCCCTCGAACGGCCCCCGGCCGAATGAGCGTTGTCGCAGGAAGGTATTTCACCGCGCTTAGCTCTTAGTCCGACGTTCCTGGTCCGAGCCGGCCGGTGTAGATGTCCCGGATGAGCTTTGCCGCGTCCACGGTCCTCTTCCAACCGCCGGCGGAGCGGCGGAACCCCACTGCGTGGTCACCGCCCGGAATCTCGAGGATCGTCAGCGTGACTTCCTTTCCCTCGGGCAGCGTGATCTTCTCGGCCGGCTCAAAAACGCTGCGTCTGACCCGTGCGCGGATGATCTCGCCCATTTTCTTGGTTCCTTTTTCAAACGCGGGCGGCGTTTCCAACTGGCTTGAAATGGACTTCCCAGGTACAAAAAGGAAATCCGAGTCTCGGCACTACGGTACAAGAAACACGACCGTCGATCAGATGGCGGCGGCACTCTTGCTCGATCGCTTCATATCCTCGACGGAATGAAACTTCCTGATGCCGGGCGAGACCGTCCGACCGCGGGTGGAACGGCCGAAAGCCCACACGCCCACGACCGCGCGGAACAACTCCGGATCGTCGGCCCGCCTCCAGACCGGACGGTTCAGTTCCTCGACGTTCCGGAATTTTCTTACCGGCATCGATCCATCGGGGAGCCAAGTTCACAACGTGCGATACGGAAATCCGAAGGCCGCGAATCGTCGCCCGGCCGCCTAATACATTCGGATCATGTGTAACGCGATCAAACACTGGCCCTGTCGTCCTGGAATCGATTCTACTCCAGGACCGTCGGATTCCAGTTGAAAGGAGTGGATCAGGACCGCCACACCTTGTGCTAAGCGCTCCTTAAAGAAGAAATCGAACGCCTCAGATTAAGGAGGAGTTCGCCGAGGGTCCCATACTCGGAAAACCCGTAGCCTGGCGCCGGACCCGCAGCCGCATCGATTGTCAAGGCCGAACCCGTCGCGGCGTCGTTGGCATGCTTATCGCAAACACACTGGGCTAAAGTGGCTCTGACCGCGGAGGGACCGCTGTGGATCATTCCTGCCGCAACGCGACGAGCGGATCGGTGCGCGCCGCCCGGCGTGCCGGAATCCAGCTCGCGAGGGCCGCCACCGCAAGGAGAATCACCGCGTCGAGCGCAATGGCCGGCCACGACGGCGAGTCGAGCGCCGGCACGAACGCCGCAATCAGGCGCGCCGCGACGCCGGCCGCCGCGGCGCCGGCGACGATGCCGATCACGGCCAGTCGCAATCCTTCGCCGACGACGCCGCGAAGGAGGCGCCCGCCGTCGGCGCCAAGCGCGATGCGAATGCCGATCTCCCGCGTGCGCTGCGTGACCAATTGCGCCAGCACCCCGTAGAGCGCCACCGACGCCAGCAGGAGCGTCATGGCCGCAAAGCCGCCCATCAGCGTCGTCGCCAGTCGATGCGTCGACAGGAAAGCGGCGGTGATCTGCTCGACGGGGCGGACGTCGTATGGCGGAAGGGTCGGATCGACCTCGGCGAGGGCTAATCGTAGCGGCTCGGTCAGTCCGGCAAGTGGAACGCCGGCATCCACCACGAACGCCATCGAACCGAACGGCGTTGCCTGGAGCATCGGCTGATAGAACTGTCCCCGCCCGCTCGCGCCTTCCGGGCCACGCATGAGGACATCGGCGACGACACCCACGACCTCGAGCTGGCTGGATGGCAACCCGCTGACGCTGATCTCCACCACCTGGCCGACCGGGTCACGGCCGTCGGGCCAGAGCGCCCGGGCCGCCGATTCGCTCAGGATCGTGACGCGCGGGGCGCCGAGCGTGTCGCCGGGCAGGAACGATCGACCTTTGAGGATCGGGATGCCGAGCGCGCCGAAATAGTCGGGCGATCCGAACAGCATCGACGCCCGCGCCTCGGCTTCGGGGAGCCCTGGCCGCGTCAGTCGAAGGCCCACGCCTGTCGATCGGTCGCCAGGCAGCACGCCGGTCGCCCCAACCCGCCGGACGCCTGGCACGGTCCGAAGGCGCTCGGTCGCCTCGAGGTAGAACTGCATCACCCGTTCCGGCCCTTCGTACCGCTCGATCGGCAAGGTCACCTGGAACCCGAGTGCCTCGGTGTTGCCGAAGCCGAGGTCGACACGGGCCAGCCGGAGCATCGTCGCGGCCGCCGCACCCGTCACGGTCAGCAGCACCAGCGCGACCGCGATCTGGAGCACCACGAGTGACCCGCGGAACCAGCGCCACCCGCGTCCGCCGGCAACGGTCGAGCCGCCGCGCACCACCTGGCTCGCGGGCTGAGCCGAAGCCGCGACGCCCGGCGCAAGGCTGAACACGACCCCGGCGCCGACCGACACGCTCAACGCGATAAGGAGCAGCGTGGGATCGACGACCGCGAGGTCGACACCGTGCAGGGGCTGATCGAGCAGCCACGGCATCGCCCTGAGCATGAGGATCGCACCGCCAACCCCGAGAATGCCCGCGGTACCCGTCAGCACGAGGCTCTCGGCCAGCAGCAACTGTGCCAGCCGCCACCGAGTGCCGCCGAGCGCTCGTCGCAGCGCGAACTCCTGCCGGCGCCGGGCGACCTTCGACAGGAGCAGACTCGCAACGTTCGAACAGGTGACGATCAGCAGAAGCGCGACGGCCACCGCGAGCAGCAGCATCAACGGACGCACGCCGGCAGTCAGGCTCTCCTGGAGCGAGGTCAGCTCGCTCGGCTCGACATCCTCTCCGGCAGGCGTTCTGGACCGATTGAACTGATCGAGGCGAGCTTCCGCGTCACGGACCGTCAGGCCGGGCGCCAGCCGTGCGACCACTGACGGCGAAAACGCCTCTCCAGTCGTTTGCGTGTCGGATGCCACGGGAATCCAGACATCCGTGCGTCCGGGAAAGTGAAACCCGGGCGGCATGACGCCGGTCACCCGGAACGGACGCGCATTGACCAGCAAATCGCTGTTGACGATGCCCGGGTCGGCGCCGAGCCGGCGCCACAGCCGGTCGCTGATCACGGCGACGGTGTTCCCGCCGAGGACATCCTCTTCCGGTGTGTACGGACGACCGAGTGCGGGCGGCACGCCCAGCGCGTCGAAGAAACCGGGTTCGGCCACCGCCGCCGGCACGCGCTGCGGGTCGGCGGCGCCGCCGATGTTCAGGCCGCCCTCCGCGTAGAGGCCCATCGAGTACGGCGGATCGTCGACCATGACGATGGCGTCCGGGTCGGGGTACGGCAGAGGACGCAACAGCAGTCGCTCGACGGTGGAAAAGATGCTCGTGGCCGCCGCGACGCCCAGCGCGAGCGTGAGGACGGTGACCATCGCGAGCTGCGGCTGGCGCCTGAGGATGCGAACGGCGTATCCGAGGTCCTGGAACATCTGTCGCACACCTTCACGTCGCGCGCCCACATCCGCGCGGGGACGCGTCCGGTTCGGTAGTCGGGCCGATCGTCGCCAGAGCACACCGAGGACATCCGCGACGTAGGCCCGCCGCAGGTCGCGACGTCCCTCGGTTACCCGCGCCTGCCACAGTTCGCAGAGGTCCCCCTCGATCTCGTCGACGAAGTCCATGTCGAACCGCCGGCGGAGCAACCACCGGCACGAGCGGGACAGCCAGTGGGGCGCCTCGTTCACAGCCGCTGGCTCGCCGCGCGTGCGGAGACGCGCCACAGCCGGTCGCGCACCCGCTGCATCTCGTGGAGCGCCCGGAGTCCTCTGGGAGTCGGAGCGTAGGTCCGGCGACGACGGCCGCCCCGCACCGGACTGCCTTCGGTCGTGACCGATCGCAGGAGGCCCTTGCCTTCGAGACGATCGAGGGCCGCGTAGACGGCGCCGAGAGACACATCGCGTCGCGCCTCACGCTCGAGGAGCTGCTTGACCGACACGCCGTAGGCCTCGTCGCCGATGCCCTGCGCCGCGAGTAGGACCAGTTCCTCGAACTCACCGATGTGGTCGCCTTTCATATTCGTCTTTGTATGACAAATAAGACGAAAACGCAACCCTTCTGGTTGGCTTGGCGGCCCGGGGCGACGCCGTCGAGTGGCCACTCCTCGCTGGAGCGGCGCCGCCACGCGGGATGCCCGCCCGGCAGAGGGATCAAAGCAACAAGAAATTGCTCCACGAGGCGCTCGAACCTCGCCGGCGACGGCGCACCGCTACATGAGTCGAAAAACGAATAGGTATTGAACTGTCAATTGCCAAAATCCGGGCACACAATAGGCGAACAGCAGATTTCGGCGGCTTGCTATTCTCTCGGATGTGCCCTTCATAACGCTAATCTTTGCAATCTTAACGAGCTTCGCACGTTCCGACGCCAGGACCGGTCCACCACCCGGCAACGATGTGCGGCGCCTGCTTGCTTCTTGGAATTCCGAGGCGCTCCAACGTGAAACGCGGGAGTGTCTGGGCCGGGCCCGGCAGGAAGCCGACGGTTGCCCAGGCAGAGTCGTGCTGTTTCGATGCAATCGCCCGGACAAGCAAAAATCGATTGTCGTCCGGCGGTAGACGACCGTAAAGTGGCTTATGGAGCGTGAGCCCAACCATCTTCCGGCAGGACGGGTACCAGTTTTCTTCTTCTCGCGTGAGGAACGGCGGATGCATGTCCATATCCACTGCGGTCACGGCGAGGCCAAGTACTGGATCGGCCGGAAACCGAGCTGGCCGTGAACTACGGGCTGGACGGAAAAGAACTGGGCGACATCGAGCGGATCATCGGAGAACGGAAGAATGAGATCGTCGAACGCTGGCGGCAGCACCACAGCGGAAGTTGAAGTTCTGAGCGTATCCCGGCACGGATTCTGGATTCACGTCGCTGGCGAGGAGTTCTTTTTGCCGTTCGCGGAATACCCCTGGTTCGAGAATGCGCCTGCACGCGCGATTTTTGCTGTCGAGCTATTGCACGGGTTC
>Ga0326597_10006173_pt1 | contig 16465 bp, 12 predicted proteins | sample RVTome_12_FD_203789 | JGI IMG/M metagenome (GOLD analysis project Ga0326597, IMG submission 203789) | Soil microbial communities from uranium-contaminated site in the Upper Colorado River Basin, Wyoming, United States - RVT100D185 | ecosystem: Environmental > Terrestrial > Soil > Contaminated >...
TTTAATTAGCACTCGCTAATTATGAGTGCTAAAATAATATAATTTCTTTTTGAAATCAATGGTTCCAATTATGCACTATCCGTGTAGGAAAACCTATGCTACATAATTGAAAATTATTCATTATATTTAAGTAAATATTTAAACATTAATACAGGAGGGATTATGAAACGTCTCTTACTCCTTTTGTTCATGTTTGCCCTTGCAGGGGATTTTAATAAATCATATTCATGGGATTCTACTGCGGCGAAATTTTATCCGCTTGCTGTTGGGAATGTGTGGTCATACAGGTATAGTTACTTTATGTTATTTACCTGCATGCCGGTAAGTTACTACGACTATATTGTAAGGATTGATTCACTCTTATTGAAACCTAATGGAAAATGGTACTTCAAGTTCAGTGATGGAAGTTTAAAAAGAATTGATTCTGCGACGATGAATGTTTATTCGTATAATGGGGGTATTGAATGTTTAAAGGATAGCCTTTTAGCGCGGAAAAACGACACTTTATTAAGTTGCTCTTCAGAAAGGTATTATATAGCAGACACTTCAGCAATAAACTTCGCGGGTACAAGGAGGGCAATGAAAGTCCAAAGAGTACCTTCCATAGGAATATTTTATCATCAGCTTGTATATGGATTGGGTTTCTTTTATGAAATCTCTTGCGAAGGCGGCGGTCGCGATATAAGACTAAACGGCTGCATAATAAATGGAATTCAGTATGGAAATATATTGGGAATTAATTATATAAATTCAGAGATTCCCGATAGATTTTCTCTTTCACAAAACTATCCAAACCCGTTCAATCCAATCACAAAGCTCAAATTCCAAATTCCTAAATCGGGGCTTGTAAAGCTAATTGTTTTTGATGTTTTGGGAAAGGAAGTTCAGGTTTTGGTTAACCAGCATCTTTCACCGGGCACGTATGAAGTAGATTTTGACGGCAGCAATTTGCCAAGCGGGGTTTATTATTATAAAATTGAAACAGAAGAATTTGCTGAAACAAAGAAAATGGTTTTGTTAAAATAAATAAAACACCATGTTTTATCATTATAAAAAGGTAGGGTTAAACCCTACCTTTTTGTTTTCTAATGATTGAATGAAGTTAGCATTTGCAGTTACTTAAAGGAACAGTTTATTATTAAAAATTTTTTTATATTTGAAAATTACCACAAAAAACATGTTAACAACTATATTAATTAACTATAAATTAATTACGGGTAAAGTATATGAAAAAAACATTACTTCTTCTGATTTTTGTCTTTGCTTTAATCAACGGAATTTATTCAGGCACTTACAAAGAATATTTCAAATATGTTGAACCCTTACAGGGTGCCAAGTTAGTAAATAAGGAAGTAAGTGTCATAGTCAGACCTTATGAATTTGTTGATAAAGAAAGCCTGCTTCACAGTGGGGCAATAAATATAATTGGTTCAATAGGAGGTGTTTATAGTTTTAAAGTAATATCGAGCGGTAATGAAACCATTATACTGCAGCCCTTAAAAATATTTTATCTTGGTGAAACAGTAACTGTGAAATTCAGTTCATTAATTAAAACAACAAAAGGGAAAAATATAGAACCATTTTCTTATACTTTTGAAATTAAAACCAAAGAAGCCAATTTGCCTAAGAACTTTGCATTTGAGAGCGAGATTAGTGTTAAAGAAATTACTAAACATCCAAATGGCTATTACTTTAACGATATGTTAAGTAATTTTCCGAATATTTCACTTAATTATTATAACGGTCCTTCGAGGGGCCGCATCTTCCTGAGTAACTTTGCTTTTAGTCCATTAGTCCCTAACACTCCTCATTTGATTATACTTAATAATGATGGACAGCCTTTTCATACAACACAAATGCCTGTTATTTGTTTCGATTTCAATATTCAGCCTAACGGGAATTTGACTTTTTTTAATTATCTTCACGGTGGGAAATACTATGAATTGGATTCAAGCAGCTATGCCGTAGTGGATAGTTTTTACTGCGGTCTTGGCGATTCGACGGACTTACATGAGCTCAGAGTTCTTCCAAACAGGCATGCGCTCTTAATGAGTTACGACCCTCAAATTGTTGACATGAGCCAGATTGTCGAAGGTGGTTATCCGAATGCAACCGTAATTGGCTTAATTATCCAAGAAATAGATGCTGATAAAAATGTTGTTTTTAGGTGGCGGAGCTGGGATCATTTTCAGATTACAGATGCAACTCACGAGGACCTGCTGGACACCGTAATAGATTATGCTCATGGTAATGCGATTGAGCTTGATAATGATGGAAATTTAATGATTTCTTCAAGACACATGGACGAAATTACTAAAATAAACAGAACTACAGGAGATATAATTTGGCGATTGGGCGGCAAGAATAACCAATTCACATTTGTTAATGACCCGATTAAATTTTCCTATCAGCATGCTATAAGGAGAATAAGCAATGGCAATATAACTTTGTTCGATAACGGAAATTATCACATACCCCCTTTTTCAAGAGCAGTCGAGTATAAGCTTGATGAAAACAACAGAAAAGCGACGCTCATTTGGGAATACAGGAATAATCCCACAATTTACGGGTTAGCAATGGGATTTGTTCAAAGACTGGATAATGGAAACACTTTGATAAGCTGGGGGTCTACAAATCCAACAATTACTGAGGTTAAATATAATAAAACAAAAGTTTTGGAAATAAATCTTCCTCAGGGCGTCTATACATATCGCGCTTTTAAATATAAATGGAAAGAAGGAGGCGATGGACAAATTATTCCAGGTGATTTCTATCTAAATCAAAATTTTCCTAATCCTTTTAATCCAAGCACCAGTATTAAGTTTGGTATACCGAATTTAAGTTCGAATAACTTTCCGGTAAATGTTAAACTTTCTGTTTTTGATATATTGGGAAGAGAAGTCATTACTCTTGTTGATGAGAGTCTTACACCGGATTCTTATCGTGCAGAATTCAACGGAAGTAACCTATCGAGCGGAGTTTATTTTTACAAGCTGATAGCAGGCGATTTTATTGAATCAAAGAAAATGGTTTTAGTAAAATAAAAAGCCAAAATCTTAATTTTATAAAAGGGGCTTTTGCCCCTTTTTATTTTGGTTTTTAACAGTATCAAATTCATAGGAGGGAACTATTTAGGAATTTTCGGTGATTAAATGTTTGTTTTTAATTATTTTTGCTAAGTGACTTATCTCAGGCGTTTAATTCCATATCTAAAGCTTTATAAAAAGAAGCTTTTCCTTGGCTTTTTGGTCATTGCAATGAGTGCAATTTTTACTAACCTCATCCCTTTGGTCATTTCTAAAGCCATTGATGATATTAAAGATAATCTTGCATACGGTTTGCTTTGGCAATATGCTTCTCTAACGGTTTTATTTGCTTCCATTAGCGGATTTTTCCTTTTCTTGACACGACAGACCATAATAATTGTATCCCGTGAGATTGAAAATGATTTAAGAAACAATTTTTTACAGCATATTTTGATTCAAGATATACAGTATTTTCATTATCATCCGACTGGTGAAGTAATGGCACTTGCAACCAATGATATTTCCGCTGTCAGGAACTTTTTGGGACCTGGAATTATGTATACATCAGAAACCGTGGCTAATTTTATTCTTGCAATTTCAATTATGATAACGCTGAATCTTGAACTCACCTTTATAGCAATTCTCCCAATCCCTTTGATTTCGTATGCAGTATACAGAATTGGGAAAAGCATAAATCACAAGTTCGAACTTGTACAAGAGCAATTCTCGGTTCTTACCACCAAAGCCCAGGAAAATCTTTCCGGAATAAAAGTGGCAAAAGCCTATGTACGTGAAAAAAGTGAAATCGAAAGTTTCAGAAAATTATCAATGGATTATATGAGGAAAAACCTGAAATTAGCAAAAGTTCAGTCATTTTCTTTCCCGATGATGTTCTTGCTTACAGGTTTTTCAGTGATGTTAGTATTATTCGTTGGAGGGAATAAAACAATCGATGGTGTAATGACTATCGGTGAACTCACAGCATTTATTATATATCTCGGACTTTTAACATGGCCAATTATTTCCTTAGGATGGATAATAAACTTAACTCAGAGAGCCGAAGCTTCTATGAAACGATTATGCGAAGTTTTAGACAGCAAACCCTCAATCAAGGACGGAAAATCAGAAATTGACGTTCGCAGTATTCCACTAAGAGGTGAAATTGAGTTTAAAAATGTAAATTTCAGATATTCAAAGGACTTGCCTTACGTTTTAAAAAATATTAATCTTAAAATAAGTTCCGGTGAAACTCTGGGCGTAATTGGTCACACTGGTTCTGGTAAAACGACCCTTGTTAATTTAATTCTCAGGTTATTTGAGATTAAAGAGGGAGAATTATTTATCGACGGAAAAGACATAAAAACATTCCTTTTTAAAAGCCTTAGAACATCAATTGGTTATGTTCCTCAGGAAACGTTTCTCTTTTCTGAAACGATTGAAAATAACATTGCGTACTCAGAACAGAGTTTTGAAAAGGATAAAGTTATACTGGCTTCTAAAATTTCGCAAATTTATAAAGATGTTGATAATTTCCCGAAAAGATTTGAAACAATGCTTGGTGAGAGGGGCATTAATTTATCGGGTGGACAAAAACAGAGAACTTCAATTGCCAGGGCAATATTGGCTGACCCCAAAATTCTCATTCTCGATGATGCATTTTCTGCAGTTGATACCTATACTGAAGAAGAGATATTAAACGGTTTAAAAGATGTTATGGAGGTAAGAACGACAATTTTAATAAGCCACAGGGTTTCTACGCTTAAAAACTCAGATAGGATAATTGTTTTAAAAGAAGGGATGATTGCCGAAGCTGGGACTCATGAGTCACTCATTCAGCAGGAAGGTATTTATGCTGATATTTATTTCAAGCAGCTCCTGGAGGAGGAATTGAAAGAATTGTAATTATGGCTGGAGAACAGGAAAAAAATGTTCATGAGCATGAGGAGCACGAAGATGAAGTCTTAGGCAAGGCTTATGACGCCAAGCTAATGAAAAGGCTTCTCAAGTTTTTAAAGCCTTATTCTAAATGGGTTATGATTGCAATTATATTAACTGTCGGGGTTGCATTATTAAGCACAGTGAGACCCTACTTAACTAAAATTGCGGTTGATGATTACATTCTTAATAAAGATTCCATTGGGCTGAGAAATATAATCTTAATTCTTTTGGGGACATTGATTTTTCAAGGAATAGTTCAGTATATTATGACTTATTTAACCCAATGGATTGGGCAGAAAACAATATTTGATTTGCGAATGGAGCTTTTTGAAAATGTTCAGAAGTTTTCGATGAGTTTTTTTGATAAAAATCCGGTGGGCAGGCTGGTTACGCGTTTAACAAATGATATTGAAGTATTGAATGAAATGTTTTCCTCTGGGATTGTAATGGTTTTTGCTGATGTCTTTATAATAGGCGGCATATTGTTTTTTATGTTCAGCTTAAGCTGGCAGTTAAGTTTAATCGCCCTTTCAGTCGTTATTCCTTTAATATATGCTACTATCATATTCAGACGAAAAGTCCGCTCAGCGTTTAGAGATGTAAGGTTTTATGTTGCAAAAATGAATGCTTTTTTGCAGGAGCATGTCAGCGGAATCCTGGTTGTTAAAATATTTAATAAGGAAAGAAGAACACTTAATGATTTTAAAAAGATTAATTATGACCATACAAGAGCAAATAAAAGGTCGGTATTTTATTATTCAATATTTTTTCCAGTGGTTGAGCTGATCGGAGCTATTTCGGGTGGACTCATTATCTGGTACGGCGGAGGTGAAGTTTTGCAGGGTATTTTAACAATTGGTATTTTAATATCCTTCATTCAATATTCCGAAATGTTTTTCAGGCCAATAAGGGATTTATCAGAAAAATATAACATAATGCAGACTGCAATGGCTTCTTCAGAAAGAATTTTCAAGCTGCTTGACAGAAAAGCAGCAATTGCAGACGCTGAAAATCCGTTAGAACTTAAAAATGTCAGGGGAAATATTGAATTTAGAAATGTGTCGTTTGCATATGTAAGAGAAGACTTAGTATTGAGAAATATATCTTTTAATATCAAGCAAGGTGAAAAAGTTGCATTTGTTGGAGCTACAGGTGCGGGCAAAACTTCCATTATGAATTTAATTTGCAGGTTTTACGATACACAAAAAGGCGAGATTTTAATAGATAATGTTAATATTAAGGATATAAAGCAATCCGATTTGCGAAAAAATATCGGGCTTGTTGTTCAGGACATTTTTTTGTTTTCGGATTCCATTGCAAACAATATAAGCTTAAACAACGATGAAATAGGTTTGGAAAAGATTAAACAATCAGCCAAAATAATCGGAATAGATAATTTTATAGAACGCCTCCCTTTGAATTACGGGCAAAATGTAAAAGAGCGTGGTGTAACCCTATCGCAGGGTCAGAGACAACTTATTACATTTGCTAGAGCACTAGCCTATGACCCCAAAATTTTAATACTTGACGAAGCCACCTCAAGTGTTGACACCCACTCCGAGATTCTGATACAAAGAGCAATTGATAAGATGATGGAAGGAAGGACATCAATAATTATTGCACACCGTTTATCTACAATTCAAAAATGCGATAAGATTATTGTAATGCATAAAGGCGAAATCAGGGAAGTCGGGACTCACCAGGAACTTTTGGAGATGGGCGGCATTTACACAAAGCTTTACCAGCTTCAATACAAGGAATCACTAGCCTGAAAATTTGACAAACAAAATATTCATAGCCTCTCGCAACAGAGGTAAGATTAGGGAAATAGAAAATTCTCTCACCGGTTTAAACATTTCTTTTTCTTCTCTGCTTGACATTTCCGATATTCAGGATATAAAAGAAACGGGAAAAACATTTGAAGAAAATGCTTTGATAAAGGCTCAGGCTTCTTATAATAAAGTCAGGATTCCTGTTCTTGCGGACGATTCCGGCTTAGAGGCTGACTACTTAAAAGGCGAACCGGGGGTTTTATCTGCAAGATATGCCGGAGAAGTTACTGATGATTTGAAAAACTGCAGGAAGCTGCTAAAAAAATTCCATGGAGTAAGCAGTTCAGATAGAAAAGCTAGATTCCGGTGCATTTTGGTTTTTCTCGATGAAAACGTACCCAAGTATTTTGAAGGTGTGTGTAATGGAACAATAATTGAAGAAATGAGAGGAGTTAATGGATTCGGTTACGACCCCCTTTTTGTGCCTGATGGCTTCTCAAAAACCTTTGCAGAGCTTGACTTGGAAACAAAAAACAAAATTTCTCACAGGGGAATTGCTTTGCAAAAACTAAAGAATTTTTTAATTGCAAAATGAAAATTTACATTGAAGGTTCATATCGGGAAGTGTATATTCGTAGTCTTTGCTGGCGTAGCTCAGCTGGTAGAGCAGCGCACTTGTAATGCGCAGGTCGGGGGTTCAAGTCCCTTCGCCAGCTCATTTTAAAACCCAAATGAATGAAATTGGGTTTTTTTGTTTAAATTTGATATATTACCCTTAATCACTTTTTTAGGTTTGCAAAAAAGGAGGGGGTCCAATTTTGCCAAAAGCCAAAGTTCTAGTCGTTGAGGATGAGTCCATAACAGCTAAAGAGATTCAGAAGAGTCTCGAGCGGCTGGGCTACTTAGTTTCAGCCGTAACCGATAACGGTTTGGATGCAATAAATTTAGCGAAGCAGACAAATCCCGATTTAGTTTTAATGGACATTGTTTTAAAGGGACCGATTGACGGAATCAAGGCTTCGGCAAAGATTAACGAGCTGCGGAAAATACCGGTCGTTTATCTTACAGCGCATCAGGATGAGGAAACTTTAGAAAGGTCAAAGCAGACAAACCCTTACGGCTATTTGCTCAAGCCTTTGAATGAGCGCGATTTAAACTCCTGCCTCAGGATGGCTTTGTTTCGCCATGAATCGGAGAAGAAGCTTAGGGAAAGCGAAGAAAGATTCAATGCTTTAACCGAGGTTGCCTTGTCGGCAATAATAATAATTTCCGGCGATAAATTTATTTATGCAAACCCGCACGCTGAAGCGTTGACCGGTTATAATTTTAACGAACTGAAAGAAATGAACTTCTGGGATGTTGTTCACCCTGATTTTAAAGAAATGGTTAAACAAAGAGGTCTTGCAAGGCAGCGGGGAGAAAACGTTCCCACTTCTTATGAATTTAAAATTGTAACAAAATCAGGTGAGGAAAAGTGGGTTCAAACTTCGGCTACACTGACCGATTATGAAGGCAAGAAATGCACCCTTGCAATAGTTTTCGATATTACGGAGAGAAAGAAGGCGGAGGAAATACTTAAACAAAGCGAAGAAAAGTTTCGCGCAGTTTCCGAATCGACCCCCGCGCAGATTGTAATTTTCCAGGGCACTAAGTTTGTTTATGTGAATCCGTATTCAGAAATAATGTCAGGTTATTCCAAAGACGAGCTTTTAAAATTTAATTTTTGGGACCTTGTTCATCCGGAATATAAGGAGCTTGCCCGACAAAGGGGATTGGCAAGACAAAACGGCGAAGATGTTCCCAGCAATTATGAATTAAAAATAATAACAAAATCCGGTGAACAAAAGTGGCTCGATTATTCCGCAAAATTAATAGATTACAACGGCAAACCCGCCGTTCTTGGAATCTCGGTTGATATTACTGCCCGTAAAAAAATTGAACAGCGGCTTCAGCAATCATTAAGCGAAAAAGAAATTCTGCTCAAGGAAATTCACCACAGGGTTAAGAATAATCTTCAGATTGTCACAAGCCTGCTTAAGCTCCAGTCAAGCTATGTTGATGACGAGAAAGTAAAGCAATTGTTTAAAGAAAGCCAAAACCGCGTTCAATCAATGGCTTTAATCCACCAAAAGCTTTACCAGACCAAGGATTTATCACACATTGATTTCAAAGAATATATAGAAACGCTGGCTCTTTATCTCCAGCATTCATACGGTGTGCTTGAGGATAAGGTTAAAATCATCATCGATGTTAAAAATCTTGAAATGCCCATTGATAATGCAATACCAGCCGGCTTAATTATAAATGAACTGATTTCAAACTCGCTCAAATATGCTTTTCCAAACGGACAAACGGGAAAAATTTTCATAAACCTTGCATTTGACGATTTTGAAAAAGAATACTGGCTCTCAGTAAGGGATACAGGCATTGGAATACCCGAAAATTTTGATTTCAAAAACGCAAACACTTTCGGGCTCAAGCTTGTAACAACCCTGGCGGGACAAATGGGCGGAACGATAGAGCTTGTTTCCGCAGGCGGGTGTGAGTTCAGAATTACTTTTAAAAGCTCCGACTATAAAGAAAGAAAATAACCTTTCACATTATTTCAATTAATTTTTTTAAGATGATTAAACACAATATCCTTGCAATAATAAGGTGAATTATCTATTTTATTTCAAAGAAATTAAAAAGGGGGTATTACATGTACATCCTTGATAAAATCGATGCCTGGGCTGAAAGGCACCACCCCAAATGGATTGACGTTCTTAGATTTCTCCTCGGTTTAATCCTGTTATACAAAGGTTTTTACTTTATTTCCAACACACAGGCAATTGTTATTATGCTCCAGAATACCAGCCTGGAATTATGGGGGATTACGATTGCGCATTATGTAGTCGCAGCGCATATTATGGGCGGACTGTTAATTGCAATCGGACTGCTTACAAGAGTTGCAGTTTTGTTCCAGATTCCAGTATTGCTTGGAGCGGTGATTTTTGTAAATTTGCCGAAGGGACTGCTTTCGTTTCATTCAGAAACGGAGCTATCGGTTTTGGTTTTGTTCCTGCTCGTGTTCTTTTTAATAGAAGGCTCAGGTCCGTTATCTGTCGATGAGTTTATAAAAAAACACCCGGAAGACAAATAAAATTAGTAATTAATAATTAGTAATTAGTAATTATCAATTTCCAGATATTTCTGACAATCTCAACCGGTGAATTTTGACACAAACCCAATTTGATTTCGGATTGCCCGACTCCTCGTGGTGAAATACCGCAAATATCCCTGTAAATGTTTGATACCTAACGGCATCAGGGATTAATATTATCTGTTTTCTATAAATATTCGACACCTACGGTGTCGTTATTTACTATCCCCGCCTTCCTGCCTGCTGCAGGCACGGCGCGAGGACAAGTTTATTATTTATTATTTGTTTTTTGCTTTTGCTTTTTAATGTTTGCTCTTACGAGTGATAATTCTTAATTTTTAATTCTTAATTGAAATAAAATACCACCATGGTGGATTTGAATCCCGCATCAAGTGCGGGACAGGTTATTGAAAGTGGGTTTGTGACCTTGCCATCTGTTTTTCAGGCAGATACGCTCGTACTTGATTGTTTGACAATAAAGCACAAGCGCGGCAGAAACCGTCACCCGGCTCCTTCCAACTTCCCCTGCTGCGCTGCAGGAGTATGCCAAACCTGCCCGTTAAATACCCGGACAGGGAACAATCTTGTACTTTAAAATCGTCGCTTCAGAAGCCCTGCTTTCGTCACGGCCGGATTAGCCCATATGCGCGTGAAGGTACTCCCGAAACCAAGCTTAGCCAGTTGACCAGACGGGAATATTGGCTTTTAGACCTCAACTCCCCGATGCCTGCAGAAGACCCGGATGATTCAGAGTCATCCCTCTCCCGTCAGCCCCGTTTGAGCCCGTAGAGAAACCAAGCGCTGCAAAGTTATAATATAAAAATTGCGAATGCAAGTATGTTCATCGCATTAGGCATATATGCGGTGAAAGTTTATAAAGTTATAAAGTTCATAAGGTTACCCTTCGGCTTCGCTCAGGGTGATGAATGCGAAAACAAAGCGTAAAAAGCAAAATTGGACAAAATATTTTGATTGCGGGGAGATTTTGCATAAAAAGTGTTAAACCTGTGAGATAGCTCAAAAAGTTAAAATTTTAGCATCCGCCAGCTGGCGGATGAAATTCACGGACAAGTATCTCACAGGTTTAAGACCACTTTTCATCAGAGATTACAATGGTTACGCAGATAAATTTTGTTAATACAAGAGTTATGAACTTTCGCTGCATTAGGCATATATGCGTGAAAGTTTGTAAAGTTTATAAGGTTCATAAAGTTTTTAAGAAAAAACAGCAATTTTATCTGGTTTTAAGTTAGCATATATTTTTTTTAAATAATTGTTTATATTAAAAACAGTCAGGATAAAAACCGCTGCCTTAAGTGGTCAGCGAACGGCTTAATGCGTATCCCAGGGGTCCTTAAAACTAAACGGGAGGGTTTTATATGATTACCGCTTTCATCCATTTTTTTAATTTTGACCTTAAAGGCATAACACCCTATAAAAACATAATTCTTAACATTTCTTTAAAGTAAATTCCTTAACGGCCCAATGGTTACCTTAAAGAAAAATAAGATTACATCTTCCGCTGTTAAGATTTCATTGATTTATCTGCTGCTTGGTATTTTGTGGATAGCACTATCGGATAAAATTCTATTTGACCTAATAGATGATGAAGAATCAGCACAGAAACTTGAGTTTTACAAAGGCTGGTTTTTCGTAATTATAACGGCATTAGTGCTTTATTTCCTCATAAGAAAAAGCGAGAACGTAAGGGAGAAGCTGGAATTTGATTTAACCAAATCAAATGAACATTGGAAGAATATATTTGAAAGCGCGAATGACCCGGTATTTATTCTCGATAAAAATTATAGAATAATCGAAGCAAACAGCAAGGCGGAGGAGCTGTATGGTTATACAATTGAGGAATTCAAGAATCTAAGTATAAAGGATATACGCTCTCCGGAAACCCATCATTTAATAAAGCAGCAGCTTGAGGGAGCGCTGACACCTTCGGGAATAAAGTATGAACTGTCTCATAAAAAGAAAAACGGAGATTATTTTCCCGTTGAAATCAGCACAAAGGCGGTTGTAAGGGAAGGCAAACTTGAATATATACATATAGTCCACGATTTGACGGAAAGAAAGAAAATAGAGGATGAGCTTGTTGAAAGCGAAAAGAAATACAGGGGGCTGATAGAAACAACCCATGATTTAGTGTGGTCAATGAATAACGAAGGCAGTATTACGTATATTAATGATGCCTCAAAGAAAGTTTTCGGCTACAGCCCGGAGGAGATAATCGGAAAAAAAACCTTCAGAGATTTTGTCACACCGCAGGATATTGAAGAAAGAACAAAAGTATTCGAGGAAAGCATAAGGTCCGGCAGCGGACGAACACAAAGCGAAACCCGCGCAATTAACAGAGAAGGTAAAATCAGGTATTTACTGTCGAATTCCTATGTAACGCGGGACAGCGAAGGAAATGTTACAGGACTTTCGGGAACCTCGATTGATATAACCGAAAGGGTGGAAGCGGAAAACAGGGTTAAATATCTTAACAGGGTTTATGCATTATTATCAAACATAAATCAGTTAATAGTAAGGGTAAATGACAGGGAAAAGGTACTGAGTGAAGCATGCAGGATCGCAGTTGAAGAGGGTAAATTCAAATTGGCGTGGATTGGCTTTTTAAACCAAAGCTCCGGAAAAATTGAGGTGAATTATCATCACGGAAGCCAGGACGGTTATCTTGAGAGCCTGAATATTTCCATTAACGAAAGCGAGAAAGAGATGGGTCCGATTGTTAGAGCGTTTAAAGAAGGAGCTTATTATGTCTGCAATAATATAGAAAGTGACAGGTCATTGGAAAAATGGAAGAAGAAATCACTTGAGCAGGGGTTCAGGTCATTTGCAACTTTCCCGATTAAGGTGAAAAACGAAGTTGTTGCAGTGTATAACGTTTATTCTGAAAATGTAAATATTTTCGAAAAACAGGAAACAGAGTTGCTGCTGGAGCTTGCCGGCGATATATCTTTTGCTCTGGAGCATTTTGATTTGGAGAAGGAAAGAAAGGTAATGGAGGAAAGGTACAGGAAAATTGTGGAATCGGCTCCAATCGGCATACTTATCAGCATTGAAGGTAAATTAGAATACGCTAATCCTGAATTTGTTAAAATAATGGGCGCAAAAAGCGCGGAAGAGTTGTACGGAAAAGAAGTTATAAAGTTTATAAATCCGGAATACCATGAAATTGTTTCCGAAAGAAGAAAACAGATTTTAAAAGGACTGAAGACTCCGGAAATAGAACAAGTTTGGAGCAGGGTGGACGGCTCGAGCGCTTATCTCGCAGTTTCCGCTTTACCCTATTATTTTAGGGAAGATATTGTTGGAGTGCAGGTCCTTGTAAGGGATATTTCAGAAAGACGAAAAATGACTGAAGATATAAAAGAGAGCCAAGCACGCTTAAAAGGCATTGTTAATTCAGCAATGGATGCAATAATAACTATTGATTCAAGTAAAAATATTGTATTATTCAACGATTCGGCGGAAAAAATGTTCGGATATATGTCTTATGAAGTAACCGGAAAAAATTTAAATATTCTAATTCCTCAAAGATTTCACGAGGTTCACAATGAGCACATTAAAAAATTTGGTAAATCAGGCACAACAAGCAGAAGCATGGGACATTTGAATCCTTTAAGCGGGCTAAGAAAAGACGGTGAAGAATTTCCAATAGAAGCTTCAATTTCACAGGTAGAAGTAAAAGGTGAAAAATATTATACTGCAATAATAAGAGATATTACCGAGAGGATGCAAAATGAAAAAGCGATAAGGGAATCAAATGAAAGGCTTCATGGGCTTGCTGCGCACCTTCAAACTATAAGAGAGGACGAAAGGACTTCGGTTGCAAGGGAAATCCACGACCAGCTTGGGCAGGAGCTTACGGCTTTGAAAATGGATATAAGCTTTTTAAAGAAGCGCATTGAGACATCGGGAGATAATCCCGAATGGGGAGGAATTCTGGAAAGCTTAAAATCGATGACTGATGTTACTGACCAGACAATTAATTCCGTTAGAAAAATTGCAAGAGAGCTAAGACCGGATTTGCTTGACAAGCTTGGCTTAAGGGAAGCTATTGAATGGCACACTGAAGAATTTGAAAAAAGAACAGGGATAAAATACCATTTAGATTTTCCAGAGCAGGAATTAAGTTTTGACCAAAACCTGAATACAACGATTTTTCGCATAGTTCAGGAATCATTAACAAACGTAGCAAGACATTCAAAGGCAGGAGAAGTCAGTATAGAATTAAAAACCGATGACCGATACCTTTATCTTGAAATCAAAGATAACGGCAGAGGCATTTCGGAAGATGAAATTAACAACACTAAATCGCTTGGTTTGGTAGGAATCAGGGAAAGAGCTTATTCAGCGGGCGGAGAGTTTAAAATTAAAGGCATCGAAGGTAAAGGAACAGAATTAAAAATAATTATTCCTTTAGAAAGCTATGTTAGAAAATACGATTAAAATCATTATTGCAGACGACCATGCTTTTTTGAGGGAAGGCATTAAAAAAACAATCAGAGATGAAGTTGATATGAAGATTGTCGGCGAAGCTTCAAATGCCGCCGATTTGCTTAAAGAAGTTAAGGAAAAGGATACCAATATTGTCATTCTTGATATTTCAATGCCGGGCAAAAGCGGACTTGACGTTCTGAAGGATTTGAAAGCCATGAAAAAAAATCTTAAGATTTTGATTTTAAGCATGCATCCCGAAGAGCGCTTTGCTATACGAGCGTTAAAAGCAGGTGCGGTAGGTTATCTGACAAAAGAAAGCGCACCGGATGAGCTTGTTAAGGCAATAAGAACAATTCTATCGGGAAGAAAATACGTTTCAAAGCATCTTGCCGATAAGCTTCTTGATATTCTAACAACCGATGACAAGGGCAAATTGCCCCACGAAGAGCTTTCAGACAGAGAGTTTGAGGTATTTATTAAAATTGCATCGGGGAAAAAAGCATCCGAGATTGCCGATGAGCTTTCCATAAGCATTCATACAGTTAATACCTACCGGGCAAGAATTTTGGAAAAGCTTAACATGAGCTCAAATGTCGAGCTTACCCAGTATGCAATGCATAATAACCTAATTGATTGATTTATAAATAATTAAACTTCTAACTTAAACCCTTACGTGTAATAATTTTGACTACATAACTTTCATAGTTTATGCTCTAACTGCAAATAATGCCAGGGGGTATATTTGTATTAGCTTTTTAAAATTATATGCAAAATAGTAAAATGTTAATAGTAGAAGATTCCGACTTGGTAGTAAACAAGCTTGAGAAGCTTCTTGAACCCCTGCCTGATTTTAAAATCCAGGGCCGTGCAGTAGATGAATACTCAGCAGTTAAAATGATTGACGAGATGAATCCCGATTACGTTATTCTTGATATATCATTAAAATACGGTCATGGGCTAAGAGTCCTTGAAAAAATTGAGAACATGCAGAATAAACCATATGTAATAGTTTTAACGAACCTTAACTATCAGTATTACCGCGATAAGTGCCTGAAGCTCGGCGCAAAACACTTTTTCGACAAAGCGATGGAGTTTGATAAAGTGTATGAAGTTTTAAGCGATAGATTATTCAAAAATTAGTAGGGAAAACAAAGTGGACTTAAAAAGCAAACCCTTAACCCTTATCGGCGATAATAGTCATAACGGGATAGGAAATAACCAGCAGCTTTCTGATAAGGAAGCAGCGTTAAGAGAAATTCACCACAGGGTGAAGAACAATTTACAGATAGTTTCGAGCCTTTTAAACCTGCAGGCATCTGCATCGGGTGATCCGAGGCTTAAGAGTCAGCTTTTGGTTACGCAGAACAGGGTGAAATCAATTGCATTAATTCATCATCTTTTGTACAGAGACGGTAATTCTTCTTCGATTAACGTCGAAGAATATCTTTACAGCCTTTCGAGCCAGCTTCTTGCCAGCTACGGCGAAACGGGAGGCAGAATTAAAGTTAAAATTTCAGCCCCAAGCGTTTTTTTTACGATAGAAGCTGCCGTTCCCTTTGGGCTGCTGCTTAACGAGCTTGTTACAAATTCACTAAAGCACGGCTTCCCCAGCGGAAGAACAGGTGAAATTAAAATTACGCTTTCAAAAAGCGGTGAGGATATATTTGAATTAATTTATTTCGATGACGGAACGGGAATACCCCTCTCGATTGTGAGCGGACACGTTGGTACGTTCGGTTTGAATTTGGTTGAAACACTTGTAAAACAGCTTGAAGGGACGATAGAGCATGTTCCTTCACAGGGCACAACATATAAAATTGATTTCCGGGGAATTAATTATCAGGCGAGATTCAATATTACTTAATAGCTCCAATGCTATTGATATGTTCTTAAACTTAGTTAATTCATAATAATAACCTTTGTGACCCCTAAAATGGTTTGAGATTATCTTTCGGCTACGCTCAAGACAAGTGAACCCGGAAAACTTAAATTAAAAGAAAGATTAAAATGATAAGCGTAATTTTTACAACTGATTTCGAAGAGCCTCCGGAAGGAAGCGAAAACATATTTGAGTGGATTTTTGAAAACGGCGAAACAATCTTTAACCAAGAAGACGGATACAGAAATTGTTT
>Ga0326597_10006174_pt1 | contig 16463 bp, 16 predicted proteins | sample RVTome_12_FD_203789 | JGI IMG/M metagenome (GOLD analysis project Ga0326597, IMG submission 203789) | Soil microbial communities from uranium-contaminated site in the Upper Colorado River Basin, Wyoming, United States - RVT100D185 | ecosystem: Environmental > Terrestrial > Soil > Contaminated >...
GCGCAAGCCAATCTCGAAGTCAATACGCCGGCGGTCGCGGCGCTGAAGTCGAGCATGCAAAAGCGCCACGCGGAGCTGGCGCCGCTCTATGGCAACGGCGCGGTCGGGCTGACGCGCGACGGTTTTGTCGCGTTGCGCGACGCCAACGCCGTTTCGCTCGCGCGGCGCCAGCACGTCAACGGCCTGGTCGCGGCCGAGAACCAGGACCGCCGCGCGCTCTACCGTGAAATCGCGCGCGCCAACGGCAAGCCGGAATGGGAAAACGATATCCGCACCACCTTCGCCCAGCGCTGGATCGACAAGGCGCAGGGCGGCTGGCACTATCAAAATAATGCCGGGGCGTGGACGCGTAAGTGATCCCGGTCCTGGTTTTTGACATCGAGACAGTTCCCGATATCGCGGGGCTGCGCAAAATCCATGGCCTCGATGCCGGCGTCAGCGACGAACAGGTCGCGGCGATGGCGTTCCAGCGTCGCCGCCAGGCCACCGGCAGCGATTTCCTGCAGCTTCATCTGCACCGGGTCGTTGCCATCGCGTGCGCGCTGCGCGGCCGCGACAGCTTTCGCGTGTGGTCGCTCGGCGAGCCCGGGGACGACGAAGGCCGGCTGATCCAGCGCTTCTTCGACGGCATCGAGAAATACACGCCGCAAATCGTGTCATGGAACGGCGGCGGATTTGATCTGCCGGTGCTGCACTACCGCGGCATGCTGCATGGCGTGCGCGCCACGCGCTACTGGGATCAGGGCGAGGACAACCGCGATTTCAAATGGAATAACTACATCAGCCGCTACCACGCGCGGCACCTCGACCTGATGGATCTGCTCGCGCTGTACCAGCCGCGCGGCGCGGCGCCGCTCGATGATCTTGCGCGCCTGCTCGGATTCCCGGGCAAGCTCGGGCTCGAGGGCGCGCAGGTGTGGCAGGCGTGGCAGGACGGCATGCTCGCGCAAATCCGCAGCTACTGCGAAGCCGACGTCGCCAACACCTACCTCGTCTTTCTGCGCTTCCAGCTGATGCGCGGCGCACTGTCGCCGGACAAATACCAGCAGGAAATCGCGCTGGTGCGCGCGACGCTCGGAAAATCCTCCGAGCCGCACTGGAAGGAATTCCTCACGATTTGGGACGCGGTTTAGTTCGCTCCCCTCTCCCGCTGGCGGGAGAGGGGTTGGGGGAGAGGGTGGAGCTGGAGCACGCGAAAGGCTTGCGCAGTAACCAAACTGAAGCCGAGCAACGGCTGTGGTATCACCTGCGGGCGCATCGCTTCCTGGGTTTGAAATTCAAGCGGCAAAAGCCGTTGGGCCGCTATATTGTAGATTTCGTTTGCCTGGAACACCGGCTGGTTATCGAACTCGATGGCGGCCAACATAGCGAACAAACGGAATATGACCAACGTCGTGATGAGTGGTTGCGCAGTCATGGTTATTCGGTGCTGCGTTTTTGGAACAACGACGTTATGCAACAGTTGGAAGGTGTATTGGAGCAGATACGCATCGCCCTCTCCCCCGGCCCCTCTCCCACAAGTGGGCGAGGGGAGCCAGACGAAAAGCGCAAACCGATGGATGGGTAATTACATATTCCCTCTCCCCGGGCCCCTCTCCCACAAGTGGGCGAGGGGAGCCAGACGAAAAGCACAAGCCGATGGATGGGTAATTACATATTCCCTCTCCCCCCGGCCCCTCTCCCACAAGTGGGCGAGGGGAGCCAGGCGAAAAGCGCAAGCCGATGGATGGGTAATAATATATTCCCTCTCCCCGCTCGCGGGGAGAGGGTCAGGGAGAGGGGCGCACACGAAATAATGCAGCCAGTCCTAATCGAATCCCTCGACCAGGAAGGCCGCGGCATTGCCCACGCCGACGGCAAAGTGATTTTTATCGGCGGCGCGCTGCCCGGTGAGCTCGTCACTTATGCGCCGTATCTGAAGAAACCCAATTACGAACTGGCGCGGCTGCAGCAGGTCCTGCGGCCGTCATATGCGCGCACCGAACCGCGCTGCAGGCATTACGCCATTTGCGGCGGTTGCAGCATTCAGCATCTGGATGCGCGCGCGCAGGTTGCCGTCAAGCAGCGCGTGCTCGAGGACAGTCTGTGGCATATCGGCAAGATCCGCCCGGACTGCGTCCTGCCGGCGATTTATGGCGCACCGTGGGGCTACCGGCACCGCGCGCGTTTTTCGGCGCGCTACGTGCCGAACAAGGGCGGGGCGCTGATCGGCTTTCGCGAAAAACGCAGCAGTCACGTCGCCGACATGACAACCTGCGAAGTGGTGCCGCCGCGCATCGCGGCGCTGCTTGCGCCGCTGCGCGCGCTGGTCAACGCGCTCTCGATTCCCCACCGCCTGCCGCAGATCGAGCTTGCCATCGGCGACGGCGTTGACGCGCTGGTGGTGCGCAACTTGCAGCCGCTCAGTTGCGGCGACGAAGAACTGCTCAGGCAATTCGCCGACCGCCATCGCGTACAGTTTTTTCTCCAGCCGCGCGGTCCCGAGTCGGCGGCGCCGTTTTGTCCGGCGCACGACGGCGTGCTTTACTATTCGTTGCCAGAGTTCGCGCTCAGCATCGGTTTCTCCCCGACCGAATTCACGCAGGTCAATCCCGGGGTTAACGCGGTGCTGGTGCGGCGCGCGCTGGCGCTGCTCGGGCCGCAAGCCGGCGAACGCATCGCCGACATGTTTTGCGGGCTCGGCAATTTCTCGCTGGCGATTGCGCGCAGCGGCGCCGGCGTGGTCGGCTTCGAAGGCAGCCGCAGCCTGGTTGCGCGCGCGCGCTCAAACGCCGGGCACAACGGCTTGAGCACGTCAGTGGAGTTCGTGCAGGCCGATCTGTTCAAGCTCGACCGCGACAGCCTGCTGCGGCTGGGCCGCTTCGACCGCATGCTGATCGACCCGCCGCGCGATGGCGCAGTCGAGTTGATCAAGGCGCTCGCCGACGGTGCGCCGCGGCGCATCGTTTACATCTCGTGCAATCCGGCAACGCTCGCGCGCGACGCCGGCGTGCTGGCGCATACCAAGGACTATGTGTTGAGTGCGGCCGGTGTGGTCAACATGTTCCCCCATACCTCGCACGTCGAATCGATCGCTGTCTTTGACAAGGCCGGCGGGGGAACCTCCGCGTAAGTCGGCGCGGCATTTAATCACCGGCATCCAGCAAGAGACGTTGATACGCTTGATTTGCGTTCTCTAAAACCCGGCATTCGCCGGGGTGACGAGTCATTTTTCAACACGCCGCGCTAATAGGCGATCCATCCGCCGCCAAGCGCGTTCATGAGATCAACGGTGTAAGTGAGGTACGACTGGCGGTTGCGCAGGAACGCGAGTTGCGCGTCGTTGAGGGTGCGCTGCGCATCGAGCGCTTCGAGGTAAGCTGAATAGCCCGATTCGTAGCGCAGCGTGGCGAGGCGCAGCGTATTTCGCGCCCGCTCGACGCGGCCGCGCAAGTCCTGCTCGATATCCGCGGCAAGGCGCACGTTCGAAAGCGCATCGGCGACTTCGCGAAAAGCCGTCTGGATGGCGCGCTCGTATACCGCCGCGGCCTGCCGCGCGCGGGCTTCAGCTTGCTCGGTGCGCGCGGCGTAACGGCCCGCATCGAAGACCGGTCCTGCTGCGCCCAGGCCGATCGACCAGATTCCGGCGCCGCTCGAGAAGAGATTCGACAGTTCCGCGCTTTGCGTGCCGAGCGCGGCGGTAATGCTGAATGTGGGGAATTGAGCAGCCCGCGAGACGCCGATCTGCGCGTTCGCTGCCACGAGCGCGGCTTCAGCCTGGCGCACGTCCGGCCGGCGCTCGAGCAGCGTTGAAGGCAGCCCCGCAGGCGGTAGCGGCGGCGCCACGAGCTGATGCAAATCGCCAGCGTCCAGCTTCAGATCCAGCACGCCCGTGAGCACGCCGAGCTGATGGACTGTCGCTGCGCGCAGCCGCCGCAAGTCCTTGATCTGGGCGTCGAGCTGTGCGCGGTTCGCTTCGGCTTGGTTCACATCGAGCTCGGACACTACTCCGGCTTCAGCGCGACGGCGTGCAATGTCGACCAAATCGACCGCGGTTTTAAGCGTTTCGTCGGAGACGATGAGTTGCGCGTCGAGCGAGCGCACCGCGAAGTAGCTCCGCGATATGGCGGCCGCGAGCGTGAGAGCGATTACGTCGCGCCCGTAACGGGTTCCGATGTATTGCGCGCGCGCAGCTTCCCGCAGTCTGCGCAGGCGTCCCCAGAAGTCGATCTCGAAAGCGGTGGTGGCGGAAACTTGGAAGTTGTTGCGAAACGCAGTTGCGCCGGGGAGTAACGTTCCGGCGACGGTGCTCAAACGCGAGCGTCCGGCGAACGTACTTGCGTCGACCTGCGGAAGCACGGTCGCATTCGCTTCCCGCAGCACCGCTTCGGCTTCCTCGAGCCGCGCGGCAGCGAGTTTCACGTCGGTGTTCTGCACGAGGCCCGCGGCAACGAGCTTGTCGAGCACCTGATCCTCGTAAAGCCGCCACCAGTTGGCAGGCACGGTCACCGTCGCGCTCTCGCCTGCCGCATCCTCGGGATAGCGATCCGGCAGATCGAGTTGCGGGCGCTGGTAATTCGGGCCCAGCAGTGTGCAGCCGCCGAGTGTCAGCGCGAGGAGGAGCAATGCACCCCGTGCCCTCATGCCGGCTTCCTCGTGACTTTAGCTTGCGGCTCGGGTGGTGTTTGCTCTCCCATTTTCTGGCGCCGCGCGAACAGCGTAAAAAACAGCGGCACGAAGATCGTCGCGACGAAGGTCGCAAACAGCATGCCGCCGATGACGCCCGTTCCCATCGAGCGGCGTGCGGCCGCACCCGCGCCAGTGGCAACGGCGAGCGGCAGCACGCCGAAGACAAAAGCGAGCGACGTCATGATGATCGGACGAAAGCGCAGCCGCGCCGCCTGGACCGCGGCATCGACGGGCCGCATCCCGGCGAGCAGACCCTGCTGAGCGAACTCCACGATCAGGATCGCGTTTTTCGCTGCCAACCCGATCAGAACCACGAGCCCGATCTGGAAATAAATGTCGTTTTCCATGTGGCGCAGCCACACTAGCAGCAGCGCTCCTGCCACCGCAAACGGCACGGCGAGCACCACTGCGGCCGGCAGGCGCCAACGCTCGTAGAGCGCGGCGAGGATCAGATACACCATCACGATCGCGAAGCCGAAGGCGAATATCGAGGCGCCACCCGTGCGCTTTTCCTGGAAAGCCTGCCCCGTCCACGCCACGCTGTAGCCCGCCGGCAGAACTTCATTTGCCACGCGCTCGACCGCTGCGATGGCCTCGCCGGAGCTCACGCCCGGCTTGCCGCTGCCGAGCACCTTGGCTGCGAGAAAGCCATTGTAGCGCTCGACCTGCTCGGGCCCGGCGATGCTCGTGCTGCGGATCAGCGCTTTCAGCGGGATCATTCCCCCCGTGGTGTTCGAGCGCACGTAGACCGTGCCGATGTCGTCGGGCTGCGCACGATAGGATGCGTCGGCCTGGACCTGCACCCGGTAGGTGCGCCCCGACATGTTGAAATCGTTTACGTACAGCGCGCCCATCGTGCTTTGCAGCGCGTCGAAGACATCCGAGACCGGAACGCCGAGCGCCATCGCCTGCTCCAGATTCACTTCCACGAAAAGCTGCGGCACGGTCGGACGGAAGAAAGTGTTGATGCCCTGCAGCTGAGGATGGTTGGACAGCGCAGCCGTAAACGTCTGCACGACCTGCGCAAGCCGCCGCGCGTCCGAGTCGGCGCGTGCCTGCACGTAGACCTCGAACCCGCCGGCGGTGCCGAGGCCGCGGATCGCGGGCGGATTGAAGCCGAGCACGATGCCGTCGGGCAAGGTCATCCCCATGCGCGATATTTCGCCGGCGAGCGCCGGGGCTGTTTTTTTGCGCTCGTCCCAGTGCTTGAGCAGGATGAAGCTCGTGCCCGCGTTCGGCTTGTTGCCGCCGCCGATGATGTCACGGCCCGGGGCAACAAACACGTGGTTGATCGCCGGGTCCTTCGCGAGCCGCTGCTGGAACTGTGCGCCCGTCGCGGCGGTGCGCTGCAGCGTCGCGCCGTCCGGGAGCATAATCGCGCTGATGAGATAGCCCTGATCCTCAGGTGGAACGAAGCTCGCCGGGACCCGCGCGAAAAGCAGCGCCGTGAGGGCGAGCAATCCCGCGAACGCGAGTCCGCTCCAAAGGCGCCGCTTCAACGCGAAGTTGACCATCCACAGGAAGCCCGCTGTAAGCTTCGCGAAGCCCACGTTAAAAGGCCGGAAAAGGCGCGACTCGTGCTCGCCCGGCTTCAGCAGCAGCGCACACAGCGCCGGCGTCAGCGTGAGCGCCGTCAGGCCCGACAGCAGAACCGCGACCGCCACCGTTACCGCGAACTGCTTGTAGAGCTGGCCCGCGATCCCGCCCAGGAACGCCACCGGAATGAATACCGCGGAGAGCACGAGCACGATCGCGAGCACCGCGCCCGACACTTCGTACATCGACTCGATCGCCGCCAGCTGCGCCGTCATTTTCTGCTCGCGCATCAGCCGCTCGACGTTTTCCAGCACGACGATCGCATCGTCGACCACGATCCCCACCGCGAGCACCATCGCGAAAAGCGTCAGCGTATTGATGGAAAAACCCAGCGCAAAAAGTCCGGCGAACGTGCCGATGAGCGATACCGGCACTGCGATCATCGGAATGAGAGCCGCGCGCCAATGCTGCAGAAAGACGAACACGACGAGCAGCACCAGCATCGCGGCTTCGGCCAGCGTTATCACCACTTCTTTGATCGAGGCCCGCACGACGTGCGTGGTGTCGAATGGAATGAGATAGTCCATGCCCTGAGGAAAGGCGCCCTTGAGCTCCGCCACGCGCGTTTTGAGGGCGGCGGCGGCGTCGAGCGCATTGGCTCCGGTTTGCAGGAACACCGCCATGCCCACCGCAGGCTTGCCGTTCACCGTGGCGGACGTATCGTAGCTCTGGGCGCCGAGCTCCACGCGTGCGACGTCCCGGATCCGCAACACCCCGTCCGGCCCGCCCGCGCGCACCACGATGGCGCCGAACTGCTCGGGCGTAACGAGCCGGCCTTGCGCGGTGACGGTGTAGGTGAGCGCCTGACTGGCGGGCGCGGGCTCCGCGCCGATCCTGCCCGCGGCATACTGCTGGTTCTGCGCGCGGATTGCAGCCGCGATATCGGTGGGTGTTACGCCCAGCCGCGCCATCTTGTCCGGCTGCACCCATACGCGCATCGAATAGCCCGAGCCGAATAGCAGGACGTCGCCGATGCCGGGAATCCGCTTGAGTTCGTCGATCAGGTTGACCGTGGCGTAATCGGCCATGGCGACGGTGCTGTGTTGCCCCGTGGTTGAGACCAGGCCGATCACGAGCAGGATGTCGTTCGAGCGTTTCTGCACGATTACCCCGTTGCGCCGCACTTCCTCCGGAAGTCTCGGCAGTGCCACCTGCACGCGGTTGTTGAGTTGGAACACGGCGGTGTCCACGTTGGTGCCGACCTCGAACGTCGCGGTGACCGCGACCGTGCCGTCCGCCGCCGCGCTCGAGTTGAAGTAGATCATTTTTTCGACGCCGGAAAGCTGCTCTTCGATCGGCGCTGCGACGGTCTTGGCGAGCGTCTCGGCGCTCGCGCCCGGATAGACCGCGGTGATCGTCACGGTCGGCGGCGCGATCTCCGGATACTGGGCGATAGGCAGTATCTGCGAGGCGATGAGACCGGCGAGCGTGATGATGATCGCGATAACGCTGGCGAATATGGGGCGATCGATGAAGAAACGCGAGAAATTGCCCATGGCGATTCGCTGATCAGCGCGCCGCGGCGGGCGGTGCGTTGTTTGGGGCGCCCGGCGGTGCAGCCGGCGCGGCGCCACGCGCGTGCGGCTGAACGGAAGCGCCGGGCCGCAGCTTCATGAGATTATCGACGATCACGGCGTCGCCTGGTTTGAGGCCGCCCGTCACGATCCAGTCGCTGCCGATCCAGTTCGCAGTCTGCACGGGTCTCATCGTTGCCTTGCCGCCGGCTTCGGCTATCCACACCATGCGCGCCTGTTCGGTCTGCATTACCGCGGCTTGCGGCACCAGGAAAGCTTCCTGCTCGCCGGCGAGTATCTGGACTTTGAGGAACTGTCCCGGCAGCCATTTGAGCGACGGGTTCGGAAACTCGGCGCGCAGCTGCACCGTGCCCAGTTTCGGATCCACTGTGAAGCCCGTAAAATTGAGCCTGCCATGATTGGCGGCGACACTTCCCGTGTCATTGAGCAGCCTTACTTGCGAGCGTTTCTGTGCGCCGCGGACGCGCTCGAAGTCGGACATGGCGAGCGAGAAGCGAACCCAGATCGGATTCACCTGCGTAAGTGAGGTGAGCAGACTGGATTCGGTGTTTGCAGTGACGAGGCTGCCTTCGGAGCGCAGCGCGCGCCCGGCGATGCCGGAGATCGGCGCTTTGACGTCGGTATAGGAAAGATTGAGCCGAGCCTCGGCGAGCCGAGCCCGCGCGCCCTCGATTGCTGCGGTGGATTGCTTCAGCGTCGATAGTGCGTCGTCGTATTCGCGCTGGCTGATCGCCCGGCTCGAGGCCAGCGGTTTCAGGCGCCCGGTTTCGCGCTGGGCCTGTTCTTGGCGTGCGCGCTCCTGCGCGAGCGCCGCGTTCGCCAGCGCGATGGCAATCTCGTAAGGTGCGCGGTCGATCGCGAAGAGCACGGCACCCGCCCGCACCGGCGCACCTTCGGCATACAGCCGCTTCTCGACAATTCCGGTGACGCGCGCGCGAATCTCGACCTCGTGCGAACTCTCCGCCTGGCCTACGGCCTCGAACACGATCGGCAGGCGTTGAGGCTCGACACGCTTGATTGTGACCGGCATTGCGCGGGGTGGGCCGCCCGGTGCGCCTTTGGCGCCGGGACTCGCTTCTTGCTTGCCGCAGGCGGTCAGGGCGAGCGTGATGCTCGCCAGCCCCGCGAGGCCCAAGATCGTGCGTACCGTACTCGGCTTTCGGTTTGTAGCGAGGTTTGTGCGCATCTGGAGGTCAAGCTATCGACGGAAAGGGAAACATTATATACAATCTCAGATGTATGTAAACTGTACATCTGCGATCTTTAGACAGCCAAAATTCAAGCATGCGCCGTACCAAACAGGAAGCCGAGCACACGCGCTGCCGCATCATGACGGCCGCGCTGCGTACGTTCAATCGCCGTGGAATCGCCCGGACGACGATGGAAAACATCGCAGCCGCCGCGGCCGTGACGCGGGGCGCAATCTACTGGCATTTCGCGGACAAGCAGGCGCTGGTACGCGCTATTCGGGAAGAGGTGTCTCTACCGCTCGTGGACAAGGGTGACTTCACGCTGCTCAACGACCCCGGAACCGACCCGCTTGATCGTATCGAGCGCTTTCTTCTCGATCTGCTGCACGCCGTGATGGTGGATAGCCGGACGCAACTGGTTTTTCGAGTCATGTCCTTCAAATGCGAGTATGTGGGTGAGTTTGAGTCAGAGCTTCACGAATATGCGCGGAAGTTGGAGCATGTGCGTAAAGCGCTCACTCAGGTTTACTCCGAAGCACGGCTGCGCAAGCAGATGCGAGCCGGTTTCACACCGGAGATAGCTGCGCTGGAGACGACGGTCTTTCTTTCGGGTTTGATGCGGCTGTGCCTGCTCGACAAGTTCGGTGCGGCCGTGCGCAAAAATGCGCCGGAGATCGTCGCCGCGCACATCGCTGGACGCCGCGCGAGTTTCCTATAGCACGGTGCGCGCAGTGCACCTGGCGCCTTCATCGGCGGCACGATTGCGGCGGCCTTGTTTATTCTTCAAGATCACTGAATTATTGAAATGGAGACCGACATGATCGCCTTACGCAAAGCCAATGAACGCGGCCACGCCAATCACGGCTGGCTCGACAGCTACTTCAGCTTCTCGTTTGCCGAATACCACGACCCGCAGCACATGGGCTTTGGCAGCCTGCGCGTGATCAACGAGGATGTCGTGCAGCCCGGCCGGGGTTTCGGCACCCACGGCCATCGCGACATGGAGATCATCACCTATATCCTCGACGGCGCGCTCGAGCACAAGGACAGCATGGGCAACGGTTCGGTGATCCGGCCCGGCGACGTGCAGCGCATGAGTGCGGGTAAGGGCGTGCAGCACAGCGAGTTCAATCCATCGCCAGGTGAACTGGTGCACTTGCTGCAGATCTGGATCGAGCCGAATGCCCGCGGCATCGAGCCCGAGTACGAGGAGGCGCATTTCGATGCGGCCTCGAAGCGCGGCAGGCTGAGATTGGTCGCATCGCACGATGGCCGCGACGGGTCGGTGACGATACATCAGGACGCTGCCGTGTATGCGGCGCTGCTCGACGGCGCAGAGCAGGCCAGCCACACGCTTGCCCCGGGGCGCAAAGCTTACGTCCACGTCGCGCGCGGCAAGGTTACGGTCCACGGCTACGAGCTTGGCGCGGGCGACGCGCTGAAGGCGAGCGGTGAGCCGGAAATCGTGCTGGAACACGGCGATAACGCCGAGATATTGTTATTCGATTTGCGCTGAGAGCGCGTAATAAAATAAGATTTCCGTGCCCCCTCACCCTGCACGCTCCCCCGTACTCGGGGGAGAGGGGAGCATATTTTGTTACGCTGTTTAAGCAAAGCCGATAACCGGGAGAGAAACACAACGTGGCCGCGGAACCAGCATGAGCGAGATGACGAGCCTGCTGGCGCAGTATGGGCTGGCTTTTGTTTTTCTCAACGTGTTCCTGCTGCAGGTTGGGCTGCCGCTACCGGCGGTGCCGACGCTGATGGCGGCGGGGGGGCTCACGGTCGGCGGTGGATTCTCGCTGCCTGCGATTATCGCGGTCGCGGTGACGGCATCACTCGCCGGCGATCTGGTTTGGTACGTCGCGGGCCGCATCTACGGCTTTCGCGTGTTGCGGTTCCTGTGCCGGGTGTCGATCTCGCCCGACTCGTGCGTGCGCGATACGGAGAGCCGGTTCCTGCGCTGGGGAGCGGCTTCCCTGATCGCGGCCAAATTCATTCCGGGCTTTGCAACCGTTGCGCCGCCGCTCGCCGGCGCTTTGCGGGTCGCACTCGGGCCGTTTCTCGCCTACAGCGCGTTAAGCGCAGCGCTATGGGCGGGGCTTGCCGCCGGCGCCGGCATGCTGTTCCATCACCAGGTCGATTGGCTGCTCGGCGAGCTCCAACAGATGGGGATCTACGCACTCGCCGTGATTGGTGCCGCGCTCGCGCTCTTCATCGCGTTGAAGTGGTGGGAACGGCGGCGTTTTTTCGCGGCGCTGCGCATGGCGCGCATTTCAGTCGAGGACCTCTACCGCTTGATCGAAGGAGGCCACGGGCCGCTGGTGGTCGATGTGCGTTCCGCGCAGGAACGGCGCGCCGACCCGCGGCGAATTCGGGGTGCGATTGCCGCGGATCTCGACAGCCTCGACGCCGAACTTGGCGCGTTGCCACCGGACCGCGATATCATCGTCTACTGCACGTGACCGAACGAAGTCAGCGCGGCGCGTGTCGCCCGCAGGTTGATGGAACGCGGAGCCACCCGCGTGCGTCCGCTCGAGGGCGGGCTTGCAGCATGGATAGACGCCGGTTATTCGATCGACGAGGATTAACAACTTGCCGAAAACCGACTCGTCACCCCGGCGACGGCCGGGGTCCAGGGAACGTACCTCACGTGCATCGACGTTGGTTGCTGGATACCGGCTTTCGCCGGCATGACGGAATCTGGAAGGAGAAAGTTCATGAACGCATGTCAAATGGTAAAGCAGTTCGGGCCGCTGGCCGGGCGCATCATGCTGGCGCTGATTTTTCTGATCGCGGGTTTTGGCAAGATCGGAAATTTTTCCGGAACTGCGGGTTTCATGGCGGGCGCGGGCATTCCGCTCGCCGAAATTGCGCTGGTGACCACCATCATCATCGAAATCGGCGGGGGAGCGATGCTCGTGCTTGGCTGGAAGGCGCGCTGGGCGGCGCTGGCGCTTTTCCTGTTACTGATTCCGGCGACACTGATCTTCCACAACTTCTGGGCCGCGGAGGCGGCGCAGCTCCAAAACCAGCTGAATCACTTCCTCAAGAACGTCTGCATCCTGGGCGGCTTGCTGTACGTCATGGCGTTCGGATCGGGGCCGTTGAGCCTGGAGCGCGGCGACTGCGAAGCAAGTCGAACTTAAAATGTTGTCACCCCGGCGCATTCCTCCAAGCGCGGCGCTCTCTGGGTGCGATTGTCGCCGATCTCGACAACCTCGATACCGAACTCGCCGCGTTGCCGCCGGACCGGGACATCATCGTCTACTGCACCTGACCGAATGAAGCCCGTGCGGCGCGTGTCGCCCGCAGGTTGAAGGACCGCGGGGTTACCTGCGTGCGTCCGCAAAGAATGGTTAGGCGGTGCGCCTGACTTTCGCAGCGGGCGCCGCGCCCGTTGTGCGCAACAGGGCCGCATTGACCTTCGCAAGCACCTTGCTGCTTACCTGTGCTTGCGCTTCGATCTTGCTGACGTACGCCTGCGACACATCCATGCGCCGTGCCAGCTCACCCTGTGTGAGTTTCGCCTTGATCCGGGTGAGTGCAACGGGATTATCAACGTAGTCTTCCAGGACGAAGGGCACGTAATCGTCATCCTTCAACCGGGCGGCGTTTCGACCGGCAACGCGCTGCTCGATTTGTCCCCGCAACGCCCGGAAAACGGCAATCGGCAGCAAGACGTATTCGTCCTTACCGTCCAGTGATTTGATCTTTTGCAGCGTCATTTGTATGCATCCCCACGGGATTTGATTTGTTCAATCGCGATGACCTTAACGGCGTCTTGCCGTTCGAAGATCACGCGCCATTCACCTACACGAAGCCGGTGATACGGCTCGCCTTGCAGCCGCTTTACTTCGAGCCCCCGGTCGTCCGGGTTCAAGCCGAGCTGGTAAATCTTCTCGGCGATCCTCACGCGATCCGGCTTTGACAGGCTTTGCAGTTTCTTCTGCGCGTGCCGTCTGATTACGACCGTGTATTGCATCGGTTATGTTAACGGTTATAAATGGTTATGTCCATTCCGTGGCTGGTCACTTTCGCCGAAATACGCGACATTCGCCGAAGCCCATTTCCGCGCCAATTGCCGCCGCGATCTCGCCCACCCGGCGCTCGTGACCGGCGCTGCCATTGTTGCGTGAAAATTAACAGCTGCAAGTCCTATCAAGACAAGTTCCACAATAACCGTACCCCTTGCTTTCCATATCGATTTTCGATATCGTGGTTCGATTATTATTGACGCAAAATGCCGTCGATCAAAGGGCGAACCGCATGGCATCCAAAGAAATCATTCCCAAACAAACCGCCGACCGCAATCCGTGGGCAGTCTTTCTCATTTTTCTGCGTCTCGGGCTGACCTCGTTCGGTGGCCCCATCGCACACGTGGGTTACTTCCGCGAAGAGTTTGTTATGCGCCGACGTTGGCTCACCGAGCGCAGCTACGCGGATCTGGTCGCGCTCTGTCAGTTTCTGCCAGGGCCTGCCAGCAGCCAGGTCGGCATGGCGCTGGGTCTTTCGCGGGCTGGCTACACCGGCGCGTTGGCTGCGTGGGCGGGGTTCACCTTGCCATCGGCCATCGCTCTGGTTCTCTTCGCGCTGGGAGTATCGAATTACGGGGACGCGCTCGCGCCCGGTGTGCTGCACGGTCTGAAGGTCGTTGCGGTCGCCGTGGTGGCGCAAGCGGTCTGGGGCATGGCCAGAAACCTCTGCAACGGTGCGCTGCGCGTCACCATTATGGCGGTTGCAAGCTGCGTCGTCCTGCTGAGTTCCTCCGCATGGGGGCAGGTCGGTGTAATCGCCGTGGCAGCCATCGCGGGCCTTCTGTTGTTCAAACCCGAGCAGACAGCTGCCCACGATCCGCTGCCGATCACGGTGAGCCGCCGCGCCGGAGTCGTGTTGTTGTCTGTATTCTTTGTGCTGCTGGTCGGTTTGCCGATCCTGGTGCAGGCGGTGCCCGATCAGACCTTGGCGCGGATCGATGCATTTTACCGGGCCGGGTCACTGGTGTTCGGTGGCGGTCACGTCGTGTTGCCGCTGCTGCAAGCCGAAGTGGTGCCCTCCGGTTGGGTGAGCAACGAAGCTTTCCTCGCAGGGTATGGCGCGGCGCAGGCTGTGCCCGGCCCATTGTTCACGTTTGCATCGTTCCTCGGCGCATCGATGAGCGGCGAACCCGCCGGCTGGATCGGCGGGATGATCTGCCTGGTCGCCATCTTCGTGCCATCTTTCTTGTTGGTCGTCGGCGCGCTGCCGTTTTGGGAGCAACTGCGCCGCAATATCCGTACGCAGGCCGCACTGGCCGGCGTCAACGCGGCGGTTGTGGGCTTGCTGCTGGCCGCGCTGTACCAGCCCGTCTGGACGAGCGCGGTCCATCAGCCTCAGGACTTCGGGTTGGCACTGGTGGCCTTAGTTGCCCTGATGTTCTGGAAACTCCCGCCCTGGCTGGTCGTCATTGGCAGCGGCGTCGGGGGGTGGTTGTTGAGCGTTTTGCTTTGACGTGGCCGCGATGACCGACAAGGATCTCTATGGTGGACTGATCCGCCTGCACATCCTGCACCACGCGGCCGAGGAGCCCATCTTCGGGCTCGGCATCATCGAAGAACTGCAACGCCACGGCTACGAGATCAGTGCCGGGACGTTGTACCCGATGCTGCATGGCCTTGAGAAAAAGGGGTACCTGATTTCGTGGCACGAGCGTTCAGGGCGACGCGAACGGCGCGTCTACGAAATCACGAAGCAAGGTCGTATCGCTCTGACGAAAGCCCGAACAAAGGTCAGAGAGTTGTTCGGCGAACTGATCGAAGGCCACTGATAGGCACGGAATATGCGTCATGTCCATTAAATGTCGCGAATTGCTGATTTTGTTGCGGCACAGTCGTTTGAACCAATCATAAATGCCGGGTTCAAAATGAGCATGGTGCCAGAGAATTCAATCAAGACGACGCCGCCCCGCAAGCGGGCGAGTTCGGTAAAACGGCGTAGCACAGGAAGACAAGCTGCACCGAGCGCCGACGCGAAACCCGCAGTCCAGGAACCGAGGTCGCTGGGGATCACCGCGGAAGAACGCTACAAGATGATCGCGCACCTTGCCTACCTGCGCGCGGAGAAACGTAGTTTTGCTCCGGGGCATGAGGTGGACGACTGGCTGCAGGCGGAGTCCGAAGTCGATCAGATGCTGCGCGGCGGCTAGCGCCGCCCGGCATTCGGCCGTAACGTTTGGCCAACCGGACCGAGGGGCCGGGTTGCCACGCGCCGCTCTGTTCGCGCGCCGTCGTCCTCACCGGGCCGCGCCAGTCCGGCAAGACTACCCTCGCGCAGACTATCCTGGACCGGAGGTCGCCCAACTACTTCGACCTGGAGAATCCGCGGGATGCGCGGCGTCTGGAACAGCCGATGGACACGCTCCCCCGCATCGAGGGGCTGGTCGTCATCGACGAAGTGCAGCGGCGGCCGGGGCTGTTTCCGGTGCTGCGCGTGCTGATCGACCGCTCCGAGGCGCCGGGTCAATACCTGCTGCTGGGAGGCGCATCGCCGGCGCTGCTGCGCCAGGCCGGGGAATCGCTGCTGGGCCGCGTGGAAACGCTTGAAGTCGGTGGATTCGACCTGCGCGAAGTCTGCGCCGCCAGGGGGGGGTACGACGAAGGCGCGCAAACGCGGCTGTGGGTGCGCGGCGGTTTTCCCCGCTCTTATCTCGCCGGTTCGGACGAAGACAGCATGGCATGGCGAATCAACGCGATCGCGAGCCATGTCGAAGTGGACTTGCCGCAGTTCGGCGTCAATGTCGGGGCGCCGGCCATGCTGCGATTCTGGCGGATGCTCGCCCACTATCACGGGCAGATCTGGACGGCTGCGGACCCGGCGCGTTCACTTGGGGTGTCCGAGCCGACCGTGCGGCGTTATCTTGACACGCTGACGCAGACGCTGATGGTGCGCCAGCTCCAGCCCTGGCACGAAAATCTGGGCAAGCGGCAGGTAAAATCGCCGAAGGTGTACTTTCGCGATACCGGACTGCTGCACGCGCTCATGGACGTCGATTCGCTCGCGGCGCTGCTCGCGCATTCGCGCTGCGGAGCCAGTTGGGAGGGGTTCGCACTGGAGCGGGTGCTGCGCGTGGCAAAGCCTGACGAGGCGTATTTCTGGGCCACCCATCAGGGTGCGGAGCTGGATCTGCTTATGCTCAAGGGCACGCGCCGCGTCGGCGTAGAGGTCAAGCGGGCCGACGCACCAGGTGTCACTCGGTCCATGCGGATCGCCATACAGGACCTCACGCTCGACGCACTATACGTCGTCTATCCCGGGGAGCACCGGTTCAATCTGGCACCCGGCATCGAGGCCGTGCCCCTGTGGGCGTTGTTGCCGCCAGCGTAGCTACTCCAGCCTAGCAGCCTGTCGGACTTAACAGTCCGACAGGCTGCTAAAAGGAAAACCGCCCCATTTTTTTGTGAACAATGCTTAGTTCCACAGCCGTTTCACCTCGGTC